>Ga0153993_100509_pt1 | contig 14607 bp, 10 predicted proteins | sample TSNC077MetaG_FD_104706 | JGI IMG/M metagenome (GOLD analysis project Ga0153993, IMG submission 104706) | Attine ant fungus gardens microbial communities from North Carolina, USA - TSNC077 MetaG | ecosystem: Host-associated > Fungi > Mycelium > Unclassified | place: USA: North Carolina, Lumber...
CTGCATATGCAGTATTGGACGTCATTGTCGGTGTGCCACCCCACACATTACTGGTATTGAGAAGATTGTTATTCTGCTGAGTTGTACTGTTTGCAGATGAGTTCCAAACATTAGGTTGTGCTGGGATGGTAGGGGCGGGCGCAGACCATCCAGAACTGGCACCCCAGGCGCCGGCACCGGTGCTGCCTATCATGCTCGTTATCTGCGTAGGCTGCTGTCTTTCAGAAGGTACATTCCATGAAGACGAACCAGGATTATGAGCCGGGACAGTGTTGAGAAATAAGGAGAGGATATCTTGCTTGACATCTTTTTTAGGCTGCTCAGGCGCAACATTGGAAGGAATCACGGGAGGAGGGGCATGAAAGTCAAGAGAGAATAGATCATCCTGAAGACTAGGGGCGGGATCTGAAGGGGGCTGGACGACAGGACGGCTAGGGACCTGCGCGGGGGTAGGTTTTGAGAAATTTGTAGAGAGGAGTTGATGTGCTTGAGGCTGCTGCGTTGTGAACCTCGAGGCACGAGGCGAAGGTTCGCTACTCCTCAAAGGAAAGCTCTTCCTTGCTGGTGCTACGACAGGTTGTTCCTGTGATGGAGGCGGAGGTGGTGCATCTGCAGGTAAACCCCCCTCTAGGACACTTGGATCAGGTGGAGGAGGACCCTCTTTCGCCCATCGTCGAGATTCGTATTTGGAGCGAATGAAAGATTCTATTTTACTAGACGAATGACGTTTGAAAAACTTCGAGCTGAGCCGTGGCTGATTCACTCACTGCTCAGGTGGAATGTGACCTGATTTTAGATGTGCCTCCCAGTAGAGATTAGCCCGTTTGTTACCCCATAGTTGGATAGACTGCCTCGAGAAATCAGAATGACATTGAATGCAACGAATTGAGCGCACCTCTATCTGTTCAGGGGTCCATATATCCAGGTCTACAGACTTGACCCTACTGATATGCGTGCCCATCCCACGGTGAATGCCGGAGCACCGGATACACAAAAACACACCACTAGAAAAAGGCATCAGAAAGGAGTACAATTAATAGTCGAGCCAAGCGCACATGTTCCATGAAGCCCATCGAGGATCTGAAGACCACGATCACATTTATGGGGAATCAATCCAAACGACCTCAAGAATGTACGCACCATTTCGCTTGCAGTCTGCGCAGAGTTTATTCTCGGGTCGCTTTACAAGCTCCCTTAGTGTGCGAGCATTTCTTTCAGCCGTGGCTTTGTCCAGTCTCAACATAGTTGGAGCAAGTAGATGGCAAGCAGATTCAGCAACAGTACTATTACGTTTCACGTGATCTGAAGAGAGAAATTTATGTCACAACAAGCAAACATTATTGACTTCACCCAAACTTCCGGGGTGGTCTGCATAAAGAATGAAGAATGCATCTAAGAGTCCAAAGTTCACATTACTATATTACTATAGTCCATCTACGTAGACTTGACGTGATACTTGGTGAGTGCAATCATGACAGGCACAACCCAAAACGCATGCGCAACCCAAATCACTAAAAACATCAATCAGCATTTCGTCCACTACAGCGAGGAGCAGAACATATACTCGTAAACGCATTTCCAACATCAGCAACAAGATTCAGTCCTTGGTTCTGTGCCTGAATGGTCGAATTGAAATCCTGAACAGCCTTGCCAAACCACATGCGAAGGATAAGAAACGCAGTCAACCCTAGTCAGCGCCAAACAAATCAGGTTTCCTAGGTCCTGTCCGAAATAGATCACAAAATCATACCTATCATGAAACCCATAAACCCAATCCCCGCAGACGCATTCTGCAAAAGTGGCGTCTCGAGTGCATTCCCTGCTTTGCCTGGGACCTTGTGCCTGAACAAGAGAACCGTGAAAGTGATCAAGAACGCCACGTCCAGAGCAAGCGCGACTGAGATAAACACGGGCGTTGATGGATTAGGAGCAGACAACAAATTTGCGGGAGCGTTTTTCGGAAGCGAGGAGAGATCTATGAAAACAAACCACTAGTATCGATTCATCGTCATTCAAAAACGTTATGCCAACTCACCAAATTGTGGCGAGACACTCGGAAACGTACATTCCACCGGAGCATCATTATTGGGTCTCGCACACGAACCTAAGACACGTCAACCTCCCAAACGAAAAAAAAAATGACAAAGCCTCAGGATTCACTTACCAAGTGACCCCATGAACACACTAGGCCCATCCACACTCTGCGTCGATCCAGGTTTCGAGAGTTCCGTGGACGGGGACACCGTGACCAATGCCACTCGATCATGCAACAACAAAGTCGGGGCAAGAAATGCAAGCAATGACAGAACCGTTGCTGTCAGAGCTAGTACAGGCGCTAGGTAGAGTGCAATGGCTTTTGAAATCCCGTTCATCATCCTTCGAACAATTATAATAATGTTGCTGAAATGTCAATGGTCGGGTCCGAGCCTCAGTGAAATGACAAAATCGAGAGAGAAACAGCGGTTTTCTAATTGACACAAATCAAGGAAGGAAAGATTTCAAGAGAGTGACAGAATAAAAAAAAAGAGGTAGCAGGACCAGTCCTTGCAGGAAAGACGAGACACCCATCCTAGGGCAGACTTTATACTCCCAAAAAGTAACTCATTCATCGCCTAATTGTCCTCGATGGAATTGGCAAGAATACAAAACCAGTACAAAGACAGGTTCAGATTCTCGTAATGACATAATTGTGGCATTGTCCTCGAACAATTACTTTGAAATGCAACAAGCTTAAAAAAAAATCTCCCACCCACTCACTCATCGCGCCCATCAATTCACCCGTTGCTACGCACCCCAGCCTGATCGATTCCCCCCCCCTGTCAACAAATCCCAGGCCTGAGAACGTTGAATAATTATACTTGTAATATATCTAGTCCCGGGCAAACCCCTGTCACCATGACATGACCTATATATATATATATATGCACCACAACAACACCAAAAACAGGGGGTAAAAAAAAGAAGCTTTGGAAATGTCGGGCAGTTGGATGAATTGTTTTTGGACCACAAGTCAGTTTTCAGACAAAGAAACGAATGTGTGTAAGTATTGTCCGTCCAATCATTGGGCATCTTGAGAATTACGATATCAAAATTCATTGGAAGAGAGGAACCACAATCCATAGCGCACATCACAAAAAAAAATGCGTGCCAAACCATGTTCCTCGCACCAACACGGGTATATCTTGTATATTGCCAAATAGGATTCCAAAAACAGGGGAGAGAGAGAGAGAGAGAGAGAGAGAATATCTTGAGAGAGCGTTAGATCAACCAGGAAGGGATGCGCAACTTTTAGAAGGGGATAATGGATGCTCGTGAATATTAGAAATCCAAAAGGTAATGATCATCAATCGTCATTCATTTATCAGACGAAAAATTGGGTGCTGCAACGACCATTCAACATCAACAAAAAGAGACCACATGAGACAGACGATACTCACTGGATCCGACTAGCAGCATGCACCTCCATCTCCTCCATTTTATACGAATTTAATTCCTCCTTAATTCTTTGAGCCAAAGCCGGCGTAAGTCGACTCCATGTCGCGGGCTCACTCCTTCGATCGTAAACCGCCGCAGGAAAAGTATCATACACGGACAAATTCGTAGCAAATGCCAACTTTTTTGTAGGTGCAGTAGCAGACCGATGTGTTAGTGTAGGCACGGAAGACGAAATCATCGATAACGCAGGCGCAGAGGAATTAAAAGCTGGATGCTGAAATAACGATGGCGTCCTGTCAAAGGAAGAAGGAAGAGGGGTATCGATGATAGTAGGCGGAGATGTGCTGAATTTCAACGGGGGAATCATAGGTGCTGTGGAATTGCTGTGGCCTGATGAATGTGAGTTATGCCGATGAAGTCCATCAATGTGGTCAGGATCTGGTGAAGGAATTCGAGCTAGAGGTCCGAGTTCGGGAGTTTGTCCAGGATGAGAGTTGTATGAATTTGAACGCGTGCGAGCTAGTATAGTTTGATCACTGAGGTACTGTGACTGGTCATAGGAACCAGCATCTAATGTATATGGTCATGAGAGAGAGGAAGAGAGAGAAAAGAGAGCCCGCTCTACGGAGACACACACTTTTAAGGATTCCTTTCATGGGTCGTTTCGTCCGCTCGACGCTTCGTCGGATATCTGTTGCCCACGGCTCTGCTTCGTCAGGTTCCTCCGAAATTCTTGCCTTGCTCATGTCCATCCGAATGGTTGCATCTTCATCCCCTGGTATGTCCCAATCCTCATCATCGTCCCATCCATCCAGATTGTTGGCTGAAGGGTCATAATGGCCATCATCGCTCTCCTCATCCTCTTCTTCAACGACGACGTGTGTTCCATCTTCGTTGACCTTGAGACTTGGAGGCCTTCTGACAGGTGAAAGGGGGCCAGTCCGCGTTGTTGTATTTTTGTCCCACGTTGGAACGCCAGCAAAACCAGTTGTGATAGTGGGAGCAGCAGCAGCAGCAACGGCAACAGCGGCAGCGGCCTCTTGTTGCACCTTAGCCTTTGCAGCGGCCTCCGCCTTTGTCTTTAGAGTATGTTGGCGGGCCAGCTCGGCCGCAGGACTGAGCCCTTTTGCATCAGCGCCGATACCCCTGTCGAGCTCGGCATGGACATGCGAAACTTCTGCCTGCACTGCGCCAGCCTTGGCACTCTTCTTATCCTTCTTCTTACTCTTATCGGCATCCTTATTCTTATCCTTGAATATGGAAGTGATGCCTGCGAGGGAATTTCGTCTCACGACCAGTTTTCCCATAGAGCCGAGTTTGCGAATCATGACGCTGGCACTGCTGACGGTGGAAGACAGGGAGATATTGTCTGTGCTGGCATTGATTCGTGAGTTGAAGAGGGAGGCAGCGCGGCTCTTCTTTTTAGTCTGGATGGTGGCGGTGGATTCCGTATCATCGAGAGCACTGTCAGGGTCGGGAGGACTGCGGATTGCACCTGCTGGCTGGGGATGTGGGACGGCAGGGTTGATGGAGGGTTTTGGCTGGTAGGTGGAAGCCTTGGAGTCGTCGTCGTCGTTTTTGTTGTCGTCACTGTTATCATCCTCTTCCTTGAGAGCATTGAAAGAAAGAGCACGGCGGAGTCTGCCCTTGAGACCGCTGTTGCGACCGATGCCAGATGCTGATTTTGAGGAGGATTCGAGGAGGGCAGCGAGGTCGCTGTCATCGCGCGACATGCGCTTTTCTGAGGGATTGAATATGCTGCCCTGGGAGAGGGGCGAGGGACGGGGGAGCCTGTGAGAATTAGTGGCAGAAGGAGGAGGAGCAGCCGGCCGAGCAGAGGGAGAGGCATTGCGATTAGGAGGACGCTGAGGAGAGGCGGTGTTCCTGGTGCGAGAGACAGAACTCTGGTTGCTGGTCGTCCTGGGGCGTGGGCTGGGCGACGAGAGGACCTCGGGGGAGGGCGAGGGGTCCGTGCGAGGCTGGTGGTCGTTGTTCGGTCGATTTGGGCGTCGATAAGGATGATTAAAATTCTGCTGTGGAGGCTGGTGTGTGGCGAACATCATCTGCCGGTACGCCCATTGCGTCGTACCATCCATGTATCCCATCCCCGGGTAGAACGGTGTCGCACTGATAGACGGTGTCCAGCCCTGCCCACTGTACCCTCCCGGTGCTGCCCCATGCTGATGGTGCTGCCCGACCTGGCTGTTGTGCGGCGCATCGTTTGCTGCCGATGAGCGCTGGCGCGACGAGCTCGAGTCCATCTTGAGGACTCCAGCCATCGGCCTCGGCATAAACTCTCATTCCAACATTTATTAATCCTTCCCACGACTCCTCTCCTCTTACCGAAACTCGCCAAAAATTTTATCATCCTTCTTACCAGAATATTGCTCAAGCAGCAAACCCAGATGTTTCATGATCTGGGTATTTTATCTGTCTAGTAGACTCATGTTGTTTCATTGAAGAACAATCATATGATAGTGACAGTCATTAGGTGGTCAGTCTCTACTGATGTAAAGCTGAAGATACTCTCAAACTAAGATAATACCCACTCAAGTGATTGCCAGTCTGGTGAATCAGTGGCTATTCAGTTACTAAGCAATCCAAGGAAAAAGACAGTAGTCCAAACAAGTTTTTTTTAATCCTATATAAAACCTCTCATTTCTTTATTATTATTATTCTCCTTGATATTGTTTTTCTCCAGTGTAAATCTTTTTCAACCCAGACTCCTCTTCTCAAAGTTGAAGCCAAGATTGTTCTGCTTTCATATTTTCACATCTTTAGACTCTTTATTATCATCCAAATGCTACTCTAATGCTCTATACATGTTCCTACATTTCAAGGTCACTGGTTCTGATCTTTGTTCCTCAAAAGTCACTCTAGAGCCATCTGTCAATTAATTTACTTGAAAAACTGCCCAAATGTTTGTATGTCATAAAGCTACAAGCCCTATGAAATCATGAATCATTTGGGCAGTTTTTTAAGGCTATATTAGTACTTTAATAACTGCTTTGTCAGCAACTGCACCCACTATAGGTTGTGACAATGCTCCCACTCTCTAGATAGTGGAATAAAGACAGGAGTTCTCTATCAATTAAGCTAGCTACTTATACACCTTGTGTTCCTGTCTTGTGTATACTGACTTGTGACATATGACTGGACAGAAGGTAAGAAGAACTTGGTAAGTAGTTTAGATGAAACAAGGACACAAAGAGAGAAAGCCCAGAGAGGCTAAATTATACACAGGTTAGTATATGATTAAGATGGATCATAGATGAGAGTTCATAATACTATTCTATACCTTTGGACTGTGACAAGAAATCTCTGACCTTGTGGTGATCATTGGTGTCACAGATTTCTGCTGAAACACCTTAACCAAATGTCTCTTCAATAGACAGGGCAAAGATAAGTTGTCTAGAGCCATAGCTGCAAACATACAACATGCTTTATCTCAGACTATTTATCTGTATCTAGAACAATATAATAGATCAGACATGGAACAATCTAGTGCAGCATTTGATATTAAGTGATTTCATGTGCATAAGTTCATTTCAACAGCAAGAAGTTGAGGGGGTCCTGATGGAGAGGAGAGTATTTGTATAAAGTGGTGAGGACAACCATCTGAAGAGACTACATTGGAGGATCATAGAAGGGGCCCCCAAAGCATGTTCTAATTACCAGATATCCCCAGGGTGCCAACAATTCTAATCCCAGGGAAGCAGTGAAATTGCAAAGATGCAATATCAGAAGGGGAACAATGTCATGGATTTTCAACACATGACCATAGCTTATAGTCGGTAGATGCAGTAAGTTCCTTAGCTTTAACCTGGTAGAATGGAGTCATAAATCTTACTGATCCACTCAGTGAGTATGGAGTGAATCTGTCAGTCCAGTTCGATAGAGACAAGATTACATTCAGCATTGGCCAGGATGTCCGAAACCAAAGTGATCAAAACTCGACTTACGGCATTTCTGCTTCGCTGTTTGTCTTTTAGGGGCAGAGAGGTAATCTTGACAGCAGTTGGCTGGTAGATGTTTGTTTGTGACCCCAAAGACCGCAACAATAGGAGACTACAGTGGAATGTAAGGATCTTTTGCTTGGGTGTGCACACTGGTCTGCTGAAAGACTCGGCGATGCGAAGGAGTGTGAATATGTCATTCAAGAATCACTTACATATGACAAGCAAGTACCATATGGAAAAATTTTCCGGATGGGAAAAATTTCAGAGTAAGTGGGGCCATACACAGTACCGAGAGCCTTGAACTAATAGCCCATTCGATGGTCAACAGGCTCATTTTAAATCGAGAAGTGCATCTTCCGAGACTCTTGGACAACATATCGAGTACGAGATACGCGGAAATGAGATTTGCAACTCCACAGCAATGCGGGTTGCTAAAATGATTGTTCCTTAGCCGGAATCGCGATCACCGAAAGCTGGCCAAAAATTTCTTCTTGACAAGTGCTCGATAATCAACTGCAGTGCTTGGTTTTAATTTTCCAAAGCCATGGTTGAGCTCTTTACCAAAGTCAATGATGCGGTAATGCCCCTTTTTCGGTTCCCCTTGTGCAGACTGATGTTGATCTAAAATCGAAGGTTGCGCGGTCGTTTGTTGGAAAGTGGTTTTTGCTGGAAGGCTGCGGAAAGCTCAAGGAACGTAGTGGTTCACGTTTCACGGTGTGCATTCTGTTTTGATCGAGTTTGGTCGTCATCCTCACCGGCTGTCATAGACTGAACTTCGTGCAGGTCTCACGACATGGGTGAGCAGTTTTGAAACATTGACTAGTCCATTCAGAATCTAATAGTTTGCACTAGGCTGCCATGGCCTACATCGTTCGTCTTTACCTTTTCATCGTAATCTTTCATCAATCATAAATGTATGGCAGATCTCTGTCAACGCCGCAATCCTTTCTGATACAGGTGGAACCTGCGTGTGCACCAGAGAAGATCTCTGCGTCTCCGATCCTGACTATCTTTCATGTCAGAATGAAGTTCGTCAAGATTTAATCACCACAACTGCTGCTATCGCAGCTCTCTCCTCCTTCCTTATGGGAGCTCTCGCCAATCTTCCCGTAGGGCTCGCACCAGGGTTGGGACTCAATGCCTATGTGAGTAGCTTTACTCTTCCGGTATAGCTATGTTACGGATATCACTCTCACGGTTTAGTTCTCCTATTCAATAGTTGGATTTCATGGATCTGGTATTGTTTCTTATCGTGAAGCACTAGCAGCAGTCTTTTTGGAGGGGTGAGGCTTTTACTTTATCTCTGTCTTTGATCAGCTCATGGAATCAATTTTTTTTTGAGGTGGTTATTCTTGATTCTCTCATTGTTAGGCCTTCGCCAATGGCTTGTGCGGATCATGCCTCAATCTCTGGTCCTCGCTGTTGGTGCAGGTATCGGGCTCTTTATTGCGTGAGCAGCCCAATCTTGTCTCGTCAGGCTAAGAATAGCGTTATCAACTATCAAATATCATCTAGATTTATTGGATTGTGTCAGTTCTCTTCGAAGTTTATTTGTAAAACCAGTTGTCTCATCCCAGAACAGCCAGCGGCGGATTGGGAGTCATTGGAGGAGATACGACTAACTTGGTAGGTCTCGGGGGCTGCCTACCTGACAGTGAGTTCTTCCTTGCCATCCTCCTGAACCTTAGTAAAGCATCTGGCTGATACTTTTCCCGAGATTATATCAGTGCTGACTTGGTAGGCTACTGTAAAAGTGGTGTTTTGCGCAATCCGACCATGTGGCTCGGTATCTTCATGGGTGGGTAGGTCAAAAAGTGCCTACATGTGAAAGCAGATATCAAGGTTTCATAATGCCATTTCAGTGTCCTGACAGTCCTAATGATGCTTTACCGCATTCGTGGAGCTATCTTAATTGGCATTTTCATCGTGGCGATTATCTCTTGGCCCAGGCCAACAGCTGTCTCCTACTTCCCTCATACCGAGCTTGGTGACCAGAGGTTTGACTTCTTCAAAAAAGTTGTTACGTTTCATCCCATCAGCAAAATTGGCAACGCCATTGACGTGAGTTTCTTCTTACGCTACCAAACGTGTCCACCTGATGCAGGTACCTAGTATGCTTATGGAAAAGGTCACGTCTGGTATGCACTTATCACGTTCCTTTATGTCGATATCCTCGGTATGTCTGATTCACATAACGGACGAATCTGGCTCATTGGACTTAAAAGATACTACCGGCACACTATACTCAATGGCTAAATTTGCCGGCCTTCGTGATCCTGTGACACTTGACTTCGAAAATTCTACCATCGCCTACTGCGTCGATGCCTTCAGTATCAGTATGGGCGCTCTCATGGGTACTAGTCCCGTCACAGCCTACGTTGAGAGTGCAACTGGTATCAGTGGTACGTCTTTCTAGCTCTCGACTTGTAGATGCCTCAACTCATGAAAGTAAAAGAGGGTGGCAAGACAGGTCTCACAGCAATGACAACTGGATTCATGTTCTTCATATCTGTATTCTTCTCCCCTATCTTCGCTTCTATCCCGTCTTGGGCAACAGGAAGTGCCCTTGTCATTGTTGGCTCTCTCATGATTCGCAAGTGAGTTCTGTTTCTTCAGGCTACGATATACGATGTACGTATATGCTTACCACGAGATTCTAAAGTGTTGTTGAAATAAACTGGGACTACCTTGGCGACGCTGTTCCCGCCTTCCTCACTCTCATCATCATTCCCCTTACCTATAAGTGCGTCTAGTCTGTCTTATCGCTCATTTTTTCAGCTCACCTTATCTTTTGAACAGCATCGCATATGGCGTCATCGCAGGTGTCATTTCATACATCTTGCTCAATGGAATCCCCTTCTTCCTTCGCAAGATTTCAGGAGGAAGGATCGTTCCTGATAATCATGAGAATTCAGAAAGATGGGTCATCCCCCCTGGTAGCATTTTACCATTCTGGATCCGCAAGCTGCTGGGGCGCACGGAGGCGGAAGATAATTGTCCGAATTTCGAGGCAAGGCAGACCTCGCGCACGGGAACTGAGCCTGACAGTATGATTGAAAAGCCTGCTCCACAAAATACATTGTAGGAACTTGTCTGTCCCTTTGCGCTTGATAAAATCACATTTATATAAAGCTTGATGCCCTGGTATGCTTTATTGAGCTTGTTACCAGTTGAGGATTCCAGAACCGGTATTTGTTTATTTATCGATCCCCTTTGGATACATGTAGCTAGCTATTCTTTTCGATTGTTGGTCTAAAACAAGAGCATCCTCTCTATTATGTATGTCTCAGACTCGACATTTTGTTTACATGAAATTAAACCAAATGATCACTAATGCCTGCCTATCTTCCATCAATCCTGTCTACTCGTCCTCTTCATTCAAACACTTCCAACACTTCCGATCTGATTTTTCATCATCGGTAGCAGTTGCTTCGAACCAAACCTTGCCATGCGGCAAAATGACTGTTCGAAGAGTCGGACATGAAGAATGCCAAACCTGAGCAATCTTCTTTTCATCGATCTCCTCTTCACCGTTGCCATCGCCTTCCAATGTAGCCATAAATGTGATGTACTTCATTTTCTTGAATCCAGCCAGATAGACTCCCCATTGCAATAACATCGCTCCGGTGACTTCCGCCATGAGCGCAACAATGTTCAAAGATTCAAGCTCCATGAACCTCACTGATAATTCAGGGAACAAGGACTGCAGAGCAGCAGGATCAAAAGACATCACGGTGAGTTTCATGAGAGGTTTGGACGACGATGAAAGCGCCGACAGCGTATCCATTGTCTGAGAGGGTAATATCGGTATAGACATGTGCGTAACCGGTCTCGATGAAATAATATTACGAATGACAGTGGGTCCAGCATGAACAGCGTTGAAGTGAGATAATTTGGGTAATGATGTTGGGAGAAGGATAAATTGGCTTGGCTGTGGGTCCAGAAATACTGCGAGAGGATTATCTGGAGGCAAAGTGCCGATAGATTGGAAGAGAGTTGTAAGGAATGAATTCTCTAAGTCAGAATTGATTCCTCTGAGTGTGAGTTCCGTGATTTCGGGTTGAGAGTCGAGAAATCGTGCGAGAGAAGATTTGCAGTGCATCGAGGTGGTGAAAGAATGTAGTCGAAATATCCGAGATGATGATTCTGAGGATGCTGTTGGAGGTGGTGGCATGGGCAATGTCCAGGTCGGCGAATGATGTTTGGGGAGCTCAATCACCAACGTCATCAGGTTGACCATCTTCTTCAATATCCTCTCTAATAGCAGATAATACGTCCTCGTAGGTAAATTGTTGACCAAGTGCACCTCAAACGTCCTCACAAGAAGTGGCAAATCTGCACTGTGGTCAAGTGAAATCATACACTGCAGGAGGCGAGCAGGACGCATCTCGACACCAATTGTATGATAGAGCCGCTTTGTACCAACTACATTCAATACACGGTTGGCTCGAACGAGGTTTGCTAGGTCGCAAATGCCCAGTCTTTGGCAGATATTGTCAATGATCTCAATGGGCAAGATAGGTAAAACTGATGCAGGACTGCTGGAATCGGCTTTGGTTCTACCACAGACATTGTTCATGGCAACGAATGGTGGACTGAGTCTAGTTCGCTTGTTCTGGGAAAGGAGATTACCAATGGACATGCAGGCGGACTTTCTGGAGTTTGTCATGGTACGAAGATAGGAACACCATAAACTTGTACAAACCAGACCTTTTTTCTTGATATCAGTCTATTCGGTTTTTGGTAAATTAATTACTGTCTGAGGTATAGATATAACAACGTGTGAAGTCTCATTACTGTCTACAAAGAATTCATTGTGTTTTTGTCTTCGGGGTGCCCCGAGCCTCAGCCTCAGCCTCAGCCTTGATGCCATCCTTCTCAACTTCATCGATGAGCTTGCGCTCAAAAGCATCCCTTTCCTCCTGGGTCGCGTTCTTCATTGCAGCTTGGGCAGCCTCGACCTTCCTCCTGTATTCCCTATATTTGGTATCAGTGCCAAAGGCCCAATCCCACCAGCGGAAGGAAGTTGAATAGTTGTTGGTGAATGCCATGTGGTGAAAATCATGGTGTTCAGCGCCAGACCAGAAGGGGAGAATGTGTTGGAGCGACCATGGGAAATCTGTCCATTTATCATTGGTCTCTGGTTTAGCTGATCAAGAGCCAATGAACCTACCATAACCACTGTGAGCGTCGACGGCTTGAAACAATCTTAGGACAATCCAAATATATACAGAGAAGATGTGGAGATCACGAGCAAAGGCGGTGTAGAGGATAGGGCCAGCAATGGTACCGGTTCCAAGAATCAAGACTTCAGCGGGATGGGCATATTCAGCTGCAAGACCAAAAGGTGCAGAGTACTTGTGATGAATTTTGTGGATATACTTGTAGAGGAGACCAGTATGGAGCGCTTGGTGGGCTGAATTGCATAGAGAAAGAGGCGACATCACATCAAGGCCAAAATCGGAGATGCTTACAAGGAAGCACATACCCCAGTAGTGAAAGAAATCCTCGAAGGCGAAGAATAATAAATTCTGAAGAACCACAACCTTCCACGAGGGGAAGGGCACTTGCCAGGTTGCCATGCCGAAAGTTTCAGCGACGGGATGGAACAACCAGATCTTCAAAAATTATTTTCAAGACGATTGAATCGACAGGCAAGGCAAACTCACGGTTGGAAGCTCTACCATGAAGTGACTACGAAGGACTGCTCTGGTGCACTCCCATTGCTCCTGCGGTGTATGTGTCTTTGTAGGTTGTAGCTTCCATTTGCGGAAATATGGTATTGCGTCGACAATGATCCAAGGCACGCAACGGCCAAAGTATGCAATCTACATCAGAAACATTAGCATATAAGAAACTCAGATGCGCTAGACAATCACCTCGTGAAGCAAGAAACTCATAAGACCCGTAGCGATAGCAGGATTGCCAATCCAGATATACCAGGCCGCCCATTGCTTTTCGAGCCAGTTGAGCGACGAAAAATCAGTACCTTGATAGTGTTGTTCAGCTAAATTCAAGGCAGTGGCCATTGTAGAATTGAGGAAACTCATGCTGAGAGCAAAGTATAGGCAAAGCCTAATAAATTTTCAAAAATTGTGGTGTCATTCATAAACCTGTCAATCACGTGTGTATACCGTCACGTGAGTGAATTTCTCTTCCAACAAAAACGCGGAGGGCCTAGATAGAGCCCGAAATCAGGGGTGCATCTACGAGGGAGGTGTGGGTGAAGTTGCTAGTAGATGGCTGACTTCCTGTACGCAGTTTGAGAAAATCTGTGACCTGATTTTCTCAGATAATACCAAGCATGAATTTCAAATTTCATGGTGTTTTAGACTTTCTCAGATGTTATGATCTAAGAAAAATGTCAGACCCTCTCCCAGACCTCTCTAGATACCTATTTTTTGGTTAATGGTATATAAATATCCTGTCCATTACAGATCAAAGTCACGTACATACTATATATACATGTTGTCTTATTTTTCTTCTGGGCCAGGTTGTGTGATTCTTTTCAAAAGAATAGGAGCCAAACTGACAATCTGAGCCACTGGGCTTACCTTTTAATGGCTTTTATGAATGTCAGAGAGAGACATTGAAAAAGATATTTTATCACAAAGAACTGTTACACAACATGTAGGCAGTATTCTATCTTTAGAAAACTGTATCACATTGCATGCAATATGCCAAATGCAATACAATGTGACATCACACCTAAAAACTTTTATGCATTATATCTAGCACTTTGGCACCTGTTAAAATGTCAACTAGGTATAATCAGTACTTGTAATGTCATGACTTGGTAAAGTGGTTAAGTTAATATTTATTTTTCATTTATTTTTATTTTTATTTTTATTTCTTTTAATTTCTAAAGATTGAACACACCAATGCTTCTTTTCTTTAACTACCACCATCTCCCCCCTCAGGACCACAATAGCTCCTGGGGAGACTTATACTCTACCAATTCTCTATCATTAATATTGTCATAATTTTACCCTCCATCTTTATTTCTGTTCTGTTTATTCATATCTAACTTGTGATCACTATGACATATGTCAGATGCATTGTACTAGCTGAGGCTCTTGCTGGTAGAACTTTTCTTGCTTTAGTCTCCTAGAGAGCAGCATCCAAAATGCAGATAGTAGTCTAAAAGAATTATACTGAGTTAATACCACTGTCCAGGTAGTTATATAATCCCCTAATCAAAAACCCAATGGTA
>Ga0153993_100510_pt1 | contig 14582 bp, 11 predicted proteins | sample TSNC077MetaG_FD_104706 | JGI IMG/M metagenome (GOLD analysis project Ga0153993, IMG submission 104706) | Attine ant fungus gardens microbial communities from North Carolina, USA - TSNC077 MetaG | ecosystem: Host-associated > Fungi > Mycelium > Unclassified | place: USA: North Carolina, Lumber...
ACTAGATCCAGCATTCTACTGTAATTAAGGTATGCATATCTGTCTGGGCGTTGATAAATACTTGACAATTGTTTCCAGATCCTTTCTAGTCACTATGGATTACTCGTTACATGGGAGTCAGTATGATTTGGACAATTTTCTGTGTTCACTTCACAAGTCACTATCCATGAAATTTTATCTTCCCTGACTAATTTATCGGGTTTGAGTTATATCCCACACCCGTTTTAGTACACAAAGTCTTTAAATACGTCATAATCACATTCACAGATATACGTGGATATTTTTCCTTGGATTGGTACATACAAACTCACCTCCATATATCGCATTCCCTTCGTTTGTGTTGTCGTGATTGAGCATACAATTGGGTGAAAAATAAATAAATAACTGCTAAGCATACTGCATGTTACAGTCCATACCACCGCAGGGAACTCTACCGGTACAATATACAAGAGAATCAGAAAAGCAGAGAGTCAGCTATAACTATACCAAATCAAGATGTCCAATGTCTGTATGAGGAACAACGACCAAGACCCCCAAAAAGAAAGAGAGGACAAAGATCTAAAAAGTTTTTACATAATGATGCACGACTTCGTAACAGACTCCGCTTGATTGGGTGCCGCACGCTTCTCGATTTCTTCCAAACATAACTCGAATACCTTGCCTGTGTAAGTTCATCAGCCAAAATCCAGATCCAAAAATGAATCTCACAAACCGACGTTAATGTTTTCCTTCGCGCTCGTCTCAACGAAAGCAGCTTTGTTTTCTTTCGCGAGCTTCTCACCATTGGCGGCATCGACCTGGCGTCTATACATCGATCAATACCATGTACGAAAGAAATTGAATTCAAGAGGGATTTTTATTTATCAGTTTTGGTGGAGAAATTGGATGGGGAAAGCAAGGAAAGGGGTAACCCACCCGGACGGCGCAAGATCACATTTCGACCCTACGATGACGCACGGAATGTCACCCACACCACAGAAGTCGACAATCTTGTCGTATACAATTTGTATCATGTCAAAAGAACTCCGCGACGTGATTGAATATACAAGGACATAGCCATGGATACCAATGGCATATTGTGAGTTGATGGGTGAATATTCATCCTAGATGTATGTAATGAGCAAGCGAAACACTGAAATAAACAACGCACCTGCCCAGCAGTATCAATGATATGGCATTCATAATCGACACCTTTATATTTCACACTTTTCGCGAAAGTAGACTCGATCGTAGGGTAGTAGGCATCTACAAAATGATTCTGCACAAAGGCAGCTTAGTAGAATAATGAGCGCCTCAAAGGAAAATACACGCCTCAATGAACTGTTTCACCAGCGAGGACTTGCCTAGTGACCGTACATATTATAAGTTCACGCAAAGATCACGATCACACGAGTAAATCAGCCACGGAGGAGCCAATGCAAGTAATGAAAAGCCAAGGATGTAAAGAGCACGTTAAATCAGCACAGGGAGAGAAAGTCACGGAAGAGAGAGGGCGCGAACCGACGGAGCGTGATCCAAGCACAGCAATTTTTCTCCTCTTCAAATTTGGGCAGGTTGAATTTGTTGTCGGCATAACTCGTAATGATTTTCACCGAGAAGAGACGGCGCCCTGCTGTCTTAACTTGTCACGTGATTGATTGAGACTGGGAGCTACTCCATATTCAGATTTTAAAGATGTCAGCATCTTTCCGCAAGATCGACATCGATCAATATGACGAGGAGGTCTTGGCCGACGAGGACCTCTACGAAGCAGACTCCAGAGATCCTGGCCAGGTATTGGAGGAAGCACGACAAAGACAGGCAGCTGTGAGAAATGCATTGGCAAGGTGTGTATGAATTTAGAGCATGTATCACGCTTGATTCTCACCGTAAATTGTTAGGAACAGCACCGCTGAAGCACTGGAGATCATCCTCCAAAATGCACCTTATGGACCCAACGTAGACGAAGCTAAAGTATGTGCCAATGAAAATCATACGACTTGGTTTTGCTCATTTACTATCAAGCAAATCACCTTGACTACCCTCCTAACCATCCTCAATTCCACCAAGGCGGCCGAAATTACACCGGCGATCAAGTCACTATCGCCAGATACTCAAGACACACTGATGAAGTATATTTACAAGGGCATGGCCATGCCCGGCTGGGGCGATATCAGTGGAAGTGTCCTGCTGGGATGGCATGAGAAGGTCCGTCTGCATCTGTTCCGCTACCATCATCCTCTGCTCACGATGTATTCTAGCTGACTGAAGTCACTGGTGTCGGCAGCATTGTACGTGCGATGACAGATCGCAAGGTTGTGTAGTACTCTTCGGGAAGCAGTATTGTAGGATAAATAATAATTAAAGTTATGAGGAAAAAAATATAAGACCATCATTTGGCACAGACAAGAACAAAGATCATCTGGTTTTCCAAGGGCTGACTCCTCCATCCAAGGGTAGGGGTTACAAGGTTCACCGTAGGATGTACTCCCAGGGGTAGCTATTAGTCTTAACTCTATCCTTACCTGGGGTTAAGGGTAGAGCGTACTAAGGATAAGGTCAAAGTAGAGTATACCCCTAGGTTTACTGAGGGCAAGGATAAGGTTAGCCATTAGTTTACCTTTGACTCTACCTGTACCACCATGGTTCTTCACAAAATATGTTGGGACTTGGCACTATCTACATGCCCCTGTCTCTTTATGCATTTTCACTAGGAGGGTCATTCTTCAATAAGTAGAAATTTCTTCATTCTGAAATTTTCTTCCAAATTTTATGCCAATCAGGGTGCATACATGATGATAGAAGTTCAATCCATGAGAAAGCATCCTACTCAATTTTAGAATGTCTGTCACTTTTGAACAACTTTGGTTCATTAGAAACTGCCAAATGCTTTACAAAATATATTACTGGGTCAGCAACAGACAAACACAGTTGTGCTCAACTCTTTTCAACACTTCATTAGATGCCCACATAAGATATCTACACCTAGATCTGATCACCACGGCTCCGTGCTTCTGCGAGACTCAACTGAATGGCTATTTCCAGGTCATCGTCCGCTTCGGGACCGGAGCTCGTTAGATGAGACGACACAGTTGGGACCCGTCTCTGTGACACCGGGAATGATACAACTGACGTAGTACTGTGAGAACCCTGCAATGAGGTGACACGATCCTTTCCCCAGGCCGACGACCGAGAAGTAGTAATATCGAGCTGTGGAGGGGATCTAGAACCCAGCGCAGGGTTGTCGATGGGACTACGGCTCAGGCTAATGGGGGGGAAATGAATCTCATCGCTGGGATTGAGCAAGGGTACTGGAGAAAAATCTAATAACTGTGCATCATCACTTTCATGCGAACTGGAGGAAGACCCAGATGTAGATGTGGGATCGCTTTCTGAACGTTGATCTTTAATGGACGGTGCGTCGTCGATATCCCAGCCGAAAACGCCTTCTTCAGCCTCAAGAGGGTCTTGATGAATCGAAGGTACCAAGGGAGGAGAGTCGTGAGACATACTAGCTTCTCCTCCGGAGTTTGGATTATTGTCCTCCCGGCTAAGCATGATGACATATTCCAGAGCCTCCTGTTCGGTGAGACCAAGTAGATTAAGACTTTCCTGATGTTCTCTGGCTGTCCCATGTTCATGGACTGATTTCTTTTCCTGCTGCTGCTCCAGTAGATGACGTGAGTCAGCGATATTCTGCTTCAATTCGACTGCATCTAATGGAGTCATCAGCTGGATTGTCCGAGGAAGCAGCAACAAAGAATTCACCCAACCATTTCCCTCCGGCATTTTTCTTCTTTCTGACATTGCTACCCAGATGGAGTCGGTGTTGACCTTTCACACTACTGATACCCTTGCCAATCGGCCCTGCTTTCCAAGCAAGAACTGCATTGCCCACATTCACAATCAAAACATCGCGATCGGGACTGACGAGGATCTGGCGCACTCGACCATCGTCGTTGGGATCAATAGGGGGCAGGTATCTACGTCCCCGAATTCGTGGTATTGGATTGGGGAAACTCCGTAATTCATGGAAGCTGAGGCCGTCAAAGACAAAAGTTTCTCCTCGGGCGCTACCAGTGATGAGAGTAGTTCCGTCCCAGTGAATAGCTGTCACAGCAGAACCGTCGACATGGGCCTCAAAACGGTGGACAGGGAGGACAGTTGTTTCCGTATTTGAGTTCTTTCCCTGCCAGTCATAAACACTAATGCATCCCATACGATCGCCGACAAGTACAATGCTGTACTGATCAGCTCGAGTGGCAAAAAATGGGCGAACACAGGAAACAGCGCCAAATCTCTCATCACCGAATGCTTCTGTGCGAGGAGAGGAAACGCAATTACTGCCAACATCGAGGAAAATCTTACGGAAATGAACATCGCCTTCATAAGCGACAAGCACGGCGGACTGCCCTGACGAAGCATTATTATCAAGGCAGAGGCAGGTGACAGACCATTCTTCACGGGGAACCGTGTAATCCACTGGACACGGAATGACTAATGAATGAACCTCTTCTAGCACATCCCTTTCCCTAGGCGATTTCGGATTTGAATTCACCTGTTCGAAGCCATTGAAGATGATGATGCTTCCGCTTTGTGTGCAGCCCGCAATAATGCCTTTGTTGAACACAGCTGTGGTAACCTTGATCACAGGATCTATGATAAGATTATGATTTCGTTGCTGTTCTGAAGACCAGAGGCATTGCATTCGGCGTGTATCCCATAGTTTGACGCGTCCATCAGCACCACCTGTGACTGCAAGATCAATGCCATCCCAAGCAGCATCCAGTACAGGTCCCTCGTGTTCATCGTCAATGAGGCACCTGGTCAACTCGAAGTTGATACCCCTTCGTGACGGATCTATAGCCTTGTTTGCCACAGCGATAGCGACTTGGCCATTACGGATGCCCCAGAGCACCTTTGCAGTTCCACCCTCCGACATCAGTAGACAAGTAGAGACATTTGGAGCGAATTCAACGTTGGGATTACCAAGACCTATTCCAAGGCGTGGTCCAGTGGGATTGAGGTATCCTGAGAGGATTCTGCCGGTAAGGGGAAGCGAACGTGAGACAATCCCATAGAATGTGGAAGCACATAATAATGCTGATTGAGCTGGCATGAGATGCATCGAGGAGACTGTTGAGTGGACAGGAACATGGCGTATAGTTGCATTGCGGGAAAATGCCCATTTTCTACCGGAAACAGATGTAAAAAAAATCGTGCCGTATATGAGTTGGACTATTTCACAGAATGGTGGTAATCTACCCACTTGCAGAGATTAAAGCGAGTTATAAACTCTTGTCTCCACGTCTTAGCCTCGCGCCGGAGGAGTAATCGTCTATGAGACTCGTATAATTCATTCTCGAAATTAATTCCTAGGAATTGTTGCACGAAAGCGTGGTACCATGTACCGTCATCTTTTACGTGCTCGTAGAAATGTTTATTAACCAAGGAAAGGGTTTGAAGAGAGTGAGGATCAAGGTAGGAGGTAATCCGTGAAAGGACTTCCTGAGGGATAGTAAGGAGGTCAAGTTGGGTGCCATATTGGGATTTGGTGCTGGGGTTAGATTGCGCAACAGGTTTCTCTGAGATTCTCTGGGAAACTTTGCTGGGGCTACTGAGCATAAAACTGGAGAGGTTATAAGTGTACGGTGTGCTACGCAGACTCAGAGCGATGTGCACTGGCTGCGAGATGGTTCTGTTCAAAATGCGTTTGTGTTTGGTTCTGCTTCTTATCAACATCTTATTGATGACATCACTAATCGATTGACCGATATAGTATGTTTTTTGGAGGATGCACTGTAGGATGTACTGTAGTCAACAAATCATCTATACCCTTCATTTCTTATTATATCTCACTGTCCCTCAGTTCATATCATCCGCAGAAATTCACCTTTCAAGCACACACCTTGATCATGGTAGTAGCCCAGAATGAATGGGATCGGAGTTTCTGCTTATTGAGCCACGGTGTTCAAGATGCCTGGCTGCGTATACTAACTCGGTAATGATACCATTTTCACAGCCCCTTGTTCTCACTTCCAGTCACCCTCAAGCCTTTCCTGAATGCTTCAGATCACCCCACAACCGTGACAAATATCAAGCCCATTTACGCAATAAGGACATGAAAGCTATCCCCACCGAACCTCGAAGGTGAACCACCGTGTGGTTCCACTGGAAGGTCTATAAATGAACACGAGGGTGGCAGGTAAGGTAATCAGTCGGCTACCACCATCAATCCGCCTTCATGACAACGCAGCAGATCCTCATAGCCGATCTCACTAGGTGTCTAGATCGTGAAACTCTGAGCATAATTATATGCTTGCGGGGAAATGCATAGTCTCCGATCCTAGTAAAGCGTTACATCGAACTTTCGAGAAGGACGTAGTAGTATCTTCTCAATGCCTAGGCCACAGAATGCGTTTCATTCATCATCTGTATCTACAGCCTGAAATTGCCAAGTTATAATCCATGTCACTAGTCTTCATGCGGAATTGTACGCTACCTCTGCGTACCGTTCTTATTCAGTATCACCTTGAAAACTTGGCTTTGGCTGATTTTGTAGGGGTGCCAAAACCCTACCCCACAAAACACACATCAGCATGCCGGCGCCCGTGATTTTTGGTCGTTCTACCGACCTCAAAACGTGTGGCATCAAAACGATAGATGCAGCGTGTTTTTCATATCCTACTCCATCAAACACGAGATTTACATCCAGTCCATATTTCCGTTTCGTTTTGGTCAGAGTCACACATTTTATCATTGGAATCTCACTGAATAGAGTTCTGGTAGTATCAATTAGGGTGATAATCCAGTATTGCACGCGGGACAGCCATCCTCCTATAGGATAATTATCTCGCAGCCCCAACGCTACACCCTTTCTCGTCCCATGAATACCCATTTTCATCGAATGACTAATTTCCTCATGTCGCCGCACAACCTCAACGAGGCGCTGAGGCTTAAACAAAAGGGTTTTGAGGGGTTCAACGATATAAAGCCTGTCTTCTCAACCCTATCTGGATTCGTCCCCAGCTTCACCTTATCCCCACTAAAATAATAACCACTTCATCTTTCGCTATCGTCAACTTTCACACTGAACAATGCTCAGCGCATTTAAGATCAAAGCTTTTGATCTCCAACACGTCTACGAGGAGTGGCAGGACGGCCCCTGCTTCAATGGCAACCCAAAAGATATTTCAGTAGAGGAATGGCTGGATAAAATCAAGGAAGGATGTATAAAGTACGGCGTTCCAGAGGAATACTGGTATAAAGTAGCGCAACATTTCATGGGCCCTGAAGCGAGAAAAAGGTCAGTTGAGCTCTTGTTCCAAACAAACGGCAACCTGACAGCGCCTCATAGACTAGATGAGCTCAAACAAGTAATCTCTCGAATCTACGGCGGAAAGTACCGGTGGACCTGGAAGAAGTTCCGTATTGCCGTTGTCAGCGTGGGCTGTATGTTTCGTTCCGCTCTTGGTATTACCTCCGAGGCACTAACCCAACCTTGAAAGGGGAAATTGACAAAGACGAAAAGAAGGCAATCAACGTCTCAACCAAATCCTTTTGTCGGTGGTTCACATGCGGGAAAAGTGGGTCCGACGCCAACCTGACGGAAGAACCTGAGCAGGAGCCGGTTGAAAAAGAACACTTGCGCTTTTCCTGGAGGAAGTCAAACAGACGAAGCTCAATTCTCGAATCATCACATCCCGAGGTTGCTAAGAGCAACAGTCAGCCAGCCCCACGCCCCTCAGCCAGACGCTCGGCTACAATGCAACCAGAGACAACCCAGCGTCCAGGTTCAGTAAAGTTACATTCCGAAAGTGCCGTCACCTGCAGAACCAACCCATCGCCTTCAACTCGATCACAGACTACTCCAGTGATCGAGATCGTTAGTCCTGAAGTACATTCAAGTGAAGGTATACCCTTTCAATCATCAAAACACCCAGCACTTATTCAAACGTTCATAGTAAATGCAATTCAAGCACCTGCTTGGATTCTGAATGCCATCAATGCGCTTGATTTTCTTACTAGCGAGCATCCTCGAGCCATGAGCGTATTGAGCGCTATTCTCATCACTTTCGGTTCATTACCTGCAATTCCTGCCATAAGCGCAGGCGCAGGTGGGGCTGTTCTTGCTTCGGGAGCCGTACAAGCTGTCAGCGCGATCGCAGTCGGATTTGGGCAAGCACTCAGTATAAGCGTCAAGAACCAAAGCCAGAACCAAGGAAACTCGAACGTCATCGCACATCAGAAGTAAACGGGTTGAAACGTGTAGATTCTGAGTCATATTTATTCTTCATGAATTATGGAGTGGTCCTTTTTACCTGAGCTTGGATTAAGGTTGAAAATGTATTCTCTGGCAAAAGAGAACTCTTCTGAACATAAATTGTCTTCTAGATTGAAACATGTACAGTACCTGAGTCTTCTAAAGATCTGCTCTTCTCACGGAGCTTAGGTGAAACCCAGCATTTTTCCGATTCGGTATGTACATAGTTTGACTCATGCCATGGTTCCCCATTCAAGAAAATTCGGCCTTGCTTCAAATATTGCATATCGACGGGTATTTGCGCTTCCTCACAGACAGTTCGAAAGGGTAACGGAACGGGCGCACGAATAGCAAGAGTAAAAAATTTATCTGGGTCGCTAAATTTGATGTATCGCTAAAAAAAAGGACATCAAATCGATGAAAAGTACGGCGCAAGAATCATCCATACTCTGAGTGAAATCTCTGATGAATGCAAGAAGGTCTTGTTCCTTGCGGCCACGATTGTTTCAACAGCTTTGATTTCTTCAATTGGCAGTCCTTTTGAGTGAAAATGATCACCAACGACAGGTGCTTATCCGACTTTCAATGACGTAGTATGCTGGTTTCAAGAACCCTTACCATTGAGGCATTCCGCTAAATGAACCCGTAGTTGATGATCATCGCCAGTAAGGAGCTTCAGTCGTAATAACGTCAGGGGAACTGTAGGCTAAACAAGATTCAGCTCGGCCAGAATGACAGAATGGGACCAAAATAGACATACTGAAGACCCAAGTACCTCCCACTCGGTTCTTGACTCCTTTCCATCAGGGTTGAGATGGACGCGACCACCAAGCGATGAAAGTCCTGTGTTTATAATGCCAGAAGTTTCTCTGAACTTTTCTCGTCCACCGTATACCAGTGCGAGATATGTTTTCGGGATGTAACCCTGAGCAAACTTGTCTGAAAGTTTCTGGGACCACGTTTTCGTAGTTGCAAGTAGGAGTGCACCAGTAGTATCCTAGAGCCAGATGTATCAGCTCAACAGGCTGGAAGCGGAAAATATAAGGTGAACCTTATCCAACCAATGAACTGCAAATGGAGGATGACGCATGGTAAGCTTGTACTCAAGACCTTATCGGATGAACGTTCGAAATCAGGCGCAAAAGGCATCCATGAAATCACCCACCCTTACAAAGAACATTATACCTTTCGTACTAAATGGACATAAATGCCTGACATCCTCCGTAAGAGCAATTGACCTACCTTCGCTGAAGTGCTGTACGACATTCGACATGCCATATCAGGGGGCTTGTCAACGAGAAAAAAAGCTCTATCATAGTACAGAAGACAATAATCAGCCATGAGGGCTGCTTGTTTGATACGTCTCGGCTTGACCGGCAAAGGTAGCTTCATACTTGTCAGAAGGTATGAGTGTTAAAAAAATAATGATATGTGTATTCGGTAAAATCTAATTAAATATTGTCCTAATTTTATTTCTTAAGTCAAAAAATTTGTTAAATTAAAAATTATATAGCCCAGAAAAGCTGCCACAGTCACTCGCAAGGTAGATTAAGTTGTTGTCATCTCACATATTTTTCTTTTTCAGTATGCATGTTCCGAAACAAGGAGACTAAGAAGTTCAAACATGCAGAGGATCTACACTGTGAGAAGTCAGTGTACTAATCGGTTGACAAGCCATCAACAGTCCCTCCGCGACAAGAATCATACATGCGGAAAATGGACTGCAGGCACAGCAAGCACAATAGCACAAAAAAAGAAGAGTAATCAGCACTCAACATAGACACAAGGACTTGATATATAACAGCCCATTGAAAAATGCCATCGGAAACTTCCTCTCCATCGCATCCAAACCCCATGGTACAGACTCGCTGCGTTTTTACACTACAGCTTGCTTGTTGTGGGATATAGATGCACAAAGTATGTTGTGCATTTGTGAATAATTTGTTAATTTATCCAGAGCTTTCCTTACTCATAATTCAAGTGTAGGGGTTGTTTGCCTGATTGTCGCATTAGTGAACCCATGTGAGCTCCCACAATACATGGCTTGGTCTATCTATACCTGGTTGTTGAGGTAGCCATATCTATATCTTCATTTCGAAGAGACTCCAGGGCACTGGAATGGCTATGAAATAGTCCTGGGATAACTTTCCAACATCTAAACGATTAATCGAACTTATGTTATATGCATCAATTTTTGAGACTTCAATCACATCACTCTGGATTGCCAGGAAGATGTAAAAAAGCATCTTTCATTACATGGGTGCAGCCATTTTATGATTATGAGACAAACGAGATAGATACCAAGCCCTAGTACTAACTCCAACACTCCTCTATCAGTCGACCCTCGCGCACCATCGTCACCACGTATTTTTTCGCATCTTCTTCCGAATACCCACCCTCAACCTCTGCGGCTTTCGCAAGGGCCGCTTTGATACCGGCAGGCATCTTATTTGAGGACCTGTCCAAATTGAAGTATCAACAAACAATGCCGGCGATAAGCAGGATGCGACGATATACCCCGAGATGTAAACCCATGCCTTTTCATCTGTCAGCAACTTCCATATTCTGAAGAGGTCCTTCTCAATCAAATCTTGAACGTATGTCCGCTTGGCACCTTCGGGTCCATCTCGGGAATGTGCCACACGATAAACCAAGCCTCGTTCTTCGACGTATGTTCTCCATTCTTGTGAGTAGTGCTCGTCTTTCGCAGCAGATCGACATCCAAAATACAGGGTATTTGCTAAGAGGTATCAGCCAGAAAAAAATTATCCATGAGAAGAATGGAGCTTACACTGGGATCCGAGGCCCAGCCGTTCTTCGATAATCGCCCGCATAGGCGCCACACCGGTACCAGGTCCAACACAAATGATCGGCGTATTGATCGAAGAGGGCAGGTTTATCAAACCCCTCTGAATCTCAATATTTAGCTTAGCTCCTACATGAGATGTATATCAACCTGCACTGCAAAAATTACAAGGTCTGCTGAACCTGGTTTTAGTGTTGACAAGTAGCTTGTGCAAACACCCTTCCGTGGAACCTTGAGTCTTGTCCGGTATTTGACGATCGCGACGCAAAGATGTATCTGTCGTGGATGTTCCTGGAGAACAAATTTATGATGAACTCATAGGGTTCAAGCCAAGCTCACTTTAACTGAGCTTGCAATAGAGAACTGGCGAGGCCTCATGAAAGGAAACACGTCGAAGACATAATCTCTGGGTATTGAGACATGACGAAATTCAGTCATAATCTCCCTTATTGTCCGCTTCACGCGGTAACAATAATCATATAATTCATCCTGAGCATATTAAGGACGGAGTCAATAAGAGAGAGCAATCGACTTACAGCCCCTTCTTTAGACAGAAATTCTCCTAATCTCTCCTTTTCCAAGTCATCAGAAGTGAAATTTTCAAGATACTGAAAAAATGTTCGTCTCGGAACAGCATTAAAATCAAGGTAATAAGTCAAAAGCGTCCTGAGTGTAAAGGTATCCAGAAGTGAGGTTGGAAGACTTTGATCTGCGGTGCATGATTCAACGAGAAAGAGGATGCGGGTGATTATTGGACGGACCTTCAAGTTTCTCTCTGACTGACAGGGGTTCATCTGCCATTTTGTCCCAACCGATTGAGACAAGGAACTCTTGAACCTCATTTGGATCTGCGAAAGGATGGATGACAGCAATATCTCCAGGAAGATAGCTACTTTGAAATAAGCTGCGTCCAGACAAGTGAAGGAGAGAGCATACACAATATCTTGTTGGGACTCTAATTCAATATGACGAACGTCTTGGTTCCAGTCTTGCGCCGTGATTCTATCATTCTTGTTCAGAGTCACAGATAGAGAACCCGATGGATACAAAAGGGATAAGTCTACTTCTCCTTCGAGTGAATCCAAGATGACTCGTGGCGGTGGAAGTCTTGAGGTCGACCCAATGGGTATGGTGCCAGGAATAGGGAATAACCTTAGTATCGCCTCCAAAAGAATATCTATCCAGGGTTCAAATGCTCCATCTAGTCTATACAAACGATGACCAAAACCCCTCTTAATGATAACGGATTAAAAAGCTCACCCCAGAGGATGCTGTTCGTCACCTTCCCCATGTTCACAGATTTCAGTCGCGCCAAGAGTCTTCAGTCGTTTGGACAAAAGTTTAGCAGGCCAACAAAACTTCTCATAGGACGTGTCGCCAAGCCCAAAAACAGCAAACGACAGATCCTCGAAAGAATCCGTGGGTAACCGGGAAGAGAGCAACCTGTTCCATAAAGGAGTCATGGAACGCGGCTCAATGCCAGAGCCAGTAGTTGACACAATAAAAATAACGATCTCCTCCATGATGAGATTTTCCTGCCATTAAAGAGACGGCTTCAGACAAGATATGTATTTCATTAACCTACACACCAGCGAATAACAATCGACACTCGTGATTCGACTACGAAATTGAAGTCTTCTTGCCGCTCTGGCCACCCTGTCAGCAATATCTTGCGCATTTCCTGTTTCTGTTGCATAGAGAATGAGAAGTTGTCGTTCCAGTTCATCGTGTGAGGAAGTGGAATCAAATGTGGACATGATTATTAGAATCAAGAACAAGTATTTATTTGTTTATCCCTTATGCGGCAACGGTTCGCTATGAGTTGGGCACCTATGAACCTTCAGAAATTTGGTCTCCTCAAGTACTTCTAATCATGCCAGTTCTTTGCACCAGATACGGCCTCACCATTTACCTGTTCAAACAACCCTTCAACCGGTCCCTCTCACGCACCCAATAACAAAGCGGACCTATACCTAACGTCCTCGTCTATTGTTGCCAAAAACGTTCACACTTCCGCTGTGTCGCCCAAATGATAGGACACAGATTCATTTTCACGATAACGACCATTAGATCACTCATTATCAACCTTGTTATAACCGTATGTCCAGTTTAGAACCTATCGTTCATGTATCCCAGTAACCACTCAGGCTTTCAGTCAAAGACCAAGAGATATCGGCTCTGCTGGAAGTAGAAAAGGCAGAGGACGTATTATGTGCGCAACAAGTGCTTCAGATGCAGCAACTTCCAAAGGAAAGGCAAACCATCGCATCTTCACCAATTGGCTTTATCTAGCAACAGGGTTTTTTTGAAAAAGCTCAGTCTTCAAAATGCACCAGGGGATCATAGTTTGTTCTATTCTAACTTGGTGGATCATGTTTCAATCACAGTTCTCCGGCGATGGATGTCTGCGGTTTGCGTCATTTGCAGAGTCAGTCAATCAGCTACTATACAACCTGCCGGCGTCCCCCAAGTTTGCAACACTCAGAGGCTGGAGTTCTGTCCAAGAGGGCTTTCCTATGCCTTGCCTTCGTTCAGAATCAACTAGAGGTCTGTCACTGTGAACGCTTCATGATGTCTTTCGCAGATTCCAATCCGAAAACTCTGCTCCTTCCTCATTTAATGGTGACAACTGGACGATGCCGACTGAACTTGCAGCTGCACACATTTGTGATCGCATGGGAGAGTCTTTCAAAAGCGAACACGAGCATGTAGCAGCTTTTGATTCCTGTGTAGTTGACCTTTTGAAGCTTTGTGATCTAATTTTAGCCTTCATCTGGCAAGGCTAACCTTGAAGACAAAGTAGTTATAGCTCTTTGTGAGGATAAGTAGGAACCTGGATATGAAGGGGCCGGTGTATATATGGGAATCGCTCGGGGCTACGACCTCCTGGTGAGAGTGCTCAGCCTGAGACAACAGCCATCAACATTCTTAGCCACGGAGTACCATGCTTCTTTATTTGTGTTTAGGTATGCATTGTCATCTACTGATCTTTGCATTCACTTTTCTTGCCTAAGACCCATGTTGTTCATACGTAGTGGATTCTACGACGGCCGCAAACCCGTTGTCGAGCCACTTTCCAACCCAGTTTTCATGCCTCGTGATCACACTAACACTCGCCTTGTAGAGGTAGTGAGGGGTATATCATCTTTGAGACCGTAAGTTGCCTCATGAGATCAGATCTCTGAGTGTGTTGATTACAGGCTAGTATCCGAGCCATTCGGAATCAGGTTTACACATTCTACTCTTCGCATACATAGAACCCGCATCAAAGCAGGACACATTGAGCTTTGGTCAGCAGCAAGTTGCATGAAGGACCGGATTGACTTTATAGTAGTCCTCGGATATTCTTTTTGTGCTGTTGCTTTTGATAATTGGCGTTCCCTGCGATCCTGCAACAAAGGCTGTTGGCTCACTCCATTTTGCTGCATGCCTGAGATCCAGGCCCGGGCCCAGGGGTTGCACATCCTCGTCCTGTGGTGTAGCAAGGCCTGATCTACTCGACGAATTCTCTGTCTCTCCTGATCCACATCGTTG
>Ga0153993_100511_pt1 | contig 14576 bp, 16 predicted proteins | sample TSNC077MetaG_FD_104706 | JGI IMG/M metagenome (GOLD analysis project Ga0153993, IMG submission 104706) | Attine ant fungus gardens microbial communities from North Carolina, USA - TSNC077 MetaG | ecosystem: Host-associated > Fungi > Mycelium > Unclassified | place: USA: North Carolina, Lumber...
CACGCCCTTCGCCTTCCAGTCCTCGAGGCCAATCGGGTTCACCAGCACGAGCTGCTCGGTGTCCTGCGGGTACATGAGCGCGTAACGCACGGCAATCATTCCGCCCGTGGAATGTGCAACGAGCGTCGCCTTCTTGACGCCGAGCGCTTCGAGCAGCGCGTGCGTGTTGCGCGCAAGTTGCTGGAATGTGTATTGATATCGCGTGGGTTTGGTCGATTTGCAGAAGCCGATCTGATCCGGCGCGATCACACGATACCCCGCGTTCGTCAGCACATCGATGCTCTCCTTCCACGTCGCCGCGCAGAAATTCTTGCCGTGGAGCAGGACCACCGTCCGGCCGTTCGGGTTCTTCGACGCTACATCCATGTAAGCCATGCGCACGATCTGCCGCTGCGATGAAATCGCAAAGCGGCCGACGGGATACGGATAGTCGAAGCCCTGCAACTCGGGACCGTAGACGGGGCCGTCGTTGTCGTTATCGGCGGCGGCGGGTGTTGCAGATGTCGCCGATGTCGCGGGCGATGAAGCGGTTTCATCCGCGAACACGGGCGATGCAATCAGTGAAACCGAAGCCAAAACAGCGCAAAACAGGCGGCTGAACAAAGTCATGGGCGCGCAAACTCGCAGATAAAAACAGGAAGGAACGGCACTCGCGGCGCTTGAGCAGAAATACCGCGGCGAGGGAATTTTATCGTGTGCAGGCGTTGATCGTTGAGCGCTCGTTCGCGTGCCGTGCGCTTATACTGCCGCCTCGAACAAACGACGCCTCGCTTTCCGCATGCAAATCCGCATTTCGCAGTTCAAGACCCGCTTCACGCTTTTCCTGGCCGCTCTCGGCTGCACGCTGTCCCTGAACGTCCTTGCCGCCGATTGCCCGCAATTCAGCCCCGATGGGCGCGCGCCCGTCGTCGTGAATGCGAAGATGCGCGCATCGACGCAACAGCTTTGCTATTCCGATTTCTCGGTTCTCCACTCCGGCATCACGCACGGGCCTTTATGGTCGGCGGAACATCTGACGCCGCAACATATTGACGATGCCCGCGACAACGCGCGCACGAACCGATTTTTCGTCGATAAAAAACTGCCGCCCGGCGACAGCGCCACGCTCTCGGACTACAAACGCAGCGGCTACGATCGCGGCCACATGAGTCCCGCCGGCGATCGATGGAACAAGAAGGGCATGGCCGAGTCGTTTTCGCTTGCGAACGTCGTGCCGCAAAATCCGTCGAACAACCGGCGCATCTGGGCGCGTATCGAGCAAGCCGTGCGGCGGCTGGTGGAAGAATCCGGCGATGCCTACGTCGTGACCGGACCGATCTTTTCAGGACGGCAATTGCAGACTATCGGCGAGTCGCGCGTGCTGGTTCCCACCCAGTTATATAAGGTGGTGTATATGCCGCAACGCAAGCTCGCGTTTGCGGTTGTCGTCGACAACACGCCGACGAACGAATACACGGTCAAGACGGTCAACGAACTGGAAGCCATGAGCGGTTTGCAATTTCCGGGCATTCCCGGCTCGCTGAAAGATCAACGCATTGGAGGACTGAAAGGTGTTTAAGCCATTTTCAAACGATACCGACACGCTCAACATCAACGGCGACGCCCTGGTTATTGCCAATGATCTCGCACGCCTGTCGGTTTCCGGCGACTTGACGATCACCCGCGACAAAGCCGGCCTGACAACCGCGCTCGCCTTGCAAAAGGCAGTGAACGCGATCGTCGATGTATTGCAAGGCGATCCTGCGCTGCCCGTCAAGCTCGCCGCCGAACCGGTGAAACCGGCCGGCAAGACGGATAATCCGTTCATCTAGGCAGCACGCACGTTGCATTTAAAGTAGGGAGACGCTGTTGATTGAATGTCACATTGCACCGAGTCCGCTGGGTCATCTTGCGTATCGCGCTGAAGACGAACACCTCACGGGGCTTTATTTCGTCGGGCAGAAGCACTTCCCCAAAGGTCTCACCGATACCGGCGCGCCGCAGTCCCGAGTCATTGCCGAAGCAATGGAACAGATCGCCGAGTATTTCGCCGGCCAGCGCACCGTGTTTTCGGTGAAGTTGCGTTTGAACGGAACCGAATTTCAGCAAAAGGTCTGGGCTGGGCTGCAGGAAATTCCGTTCGGGAATTCGTGGACTTACGGCGATCTAGCGCGCCGCATGGGCCATGCGCCGGGGGCATCGCGCGCGGTGGGCGCGGCGAACGGGCGCAATCCGGTGTGCATTATCGTGCCGTGTCATCGTGTGATTGGCGCCGATGGCGAGTTGACGGGATACGCCGGCGGCATGGAGCGCAAACAACATTTGCTCACGCTTGAAGGCGGTCCCGGACGCGCCCAACTCACGTTGTTCTAACCGATTGAAGCCTTAGCAGTTTTGAAAGCACAAAAACCCCGCAAGCGCTGCGCGCTTGCGGGGTTTTTACACGGGGCGTTAAATGAAACGCCCGACGCGATTACTGCGTGCTGACGCGAATTTCAACGCGACGGTTCTTTGCGCGGCCCGCTGCTGTCGAGTTCGGAGCAACCGGGTTAGCTGCGCCGAAACCTTGCGCCGCGAAGTTTTGCGAGCGCAGACCGTTGCTCTTCAGGTACTGAAGAACCGATTCCGCACGGCGCTGCGACAAACGCAAGTTATGCGATGCCGAACCCGTGGAGTCGGTGTAACCCGCTACTTCGACCTGACGCAATTGCACGTTCTGACCGGCAGCCACGAACTCGTCGAGCGTGCTCTTTGCATGCGGCGTCAACGTGGCGCTGTCGGTTGCGAAGTTCGCGTCGCCGCTCAGGTCGATCTGGCGCGGCATTTCCGGCGCGGCTTGCGGCACGGGTGCCGGAGCCGGTGCAGGCGCTGCTTCCGGCTGGGTCGGCGCGCCACACTGGAACGTCAGGACGCGCGGATCCTGAGCGTCGTCAGACGGTGAACGCAGGCGTTCCATGGTTTCGAGCTTGTATGCAGGCTTGTCGCCGCAGATCTTTTGCGCCTGCTTCACGCATGCCGCGACGCCTTCAAACAAACCATGGCATTCCACGCGATAAACCTGCGCGCCATTGGCGGTTTGAATCTGGTTCGCGTTGAACAAGGGACCCGACGCGCTGGAGCAGCCCGCGAGGGCGCCAATCGACAATAAGCATGCAGCGATTAATTTATTAGACATCCTGTTTACCATTTCGAAATTACGTGTGACTGAGATATCGAGACAAATGCGTACTGGTCGGGCCATCAGACACTTACCCGATTTCCACAGCCACCTTATTCGCCTCAAGCCTTCGATTCGGATAATCAAAAATCAATCTGGAATCCGAAATCGCGCGGAATGTTAGCACGCGAAATCAAGCATTCCTTACTGGATAATTCCTAATTAATGAAACAGCTTTGGACGATTCTGGAAATAACCGTCAAACGTAAATAATCAGAAAAGCTTTAGCGACTTATAAACACAGAAGGCAATAAAAAACGGCTGCGTATGCAGCCGTTTTTGCAAAGCTTGAAACGCTGCGCGACCTTGGCAGCGGCCGCAGCATCTGCAGCGTTCGACTCTTCAAACGCAGATCATTTTGGAAATGGCAGCGGCATGAGGTCGGTATCGGACTGGCGTTGCAAGTCCTGCACCTTGGTTTGCAAAGCGCGCAATTGCGCTTGCGCCGCATCCTGCTCCGCACGCAGCGAGCGAATCGCTTCCTGTTGCTCGGCCTGACGATCGACCACCTGGCTTTGCTGAGCGCGCGCCACTTCCAGGTCTGCCTGCAAGCGGCTCGCGCGCGATTGCTGAACCGCGATCAACCGGTCGGCAAAGTTCTTCTCAGCTTCGAGCTTCGTGCGGCGAATCTCTGTATCGGCAAGCGCAGCGCTGTTCTTGGCGAAGTCCGCATAAACCGTTTCCGCGCGAGCGTCGGCTTGAGTCTTGATTACCCGCCAGAATTTCTTCTGCTGGAACAAAGCAATATAGAAAGTCATTTCGTCCGGGTAAAACAACATGCTCGCGCCATAACTGCCGTTATACGTGGTGCGCAATTCCTTTACCTTTCCGTCGCGAATCATTTGCTGCAATTCCGCGATGTTGCCATTCGCCGTGGCCTGAGGTTCGTCGGCCGCGCCGTTGGTCAGAAGGCTGCGCCGTGTTCCCGAGCCACCCAGGGGATCGCCTGTTGTTGCGCTGCCTTGTGCGTTCGCCGCAGGGCCCGCCGCGTACGTTGCGCCGCACAGAATGAACCATGCCAAGACCAGCGCCCCGCCTCTCGTTGTTTTGTTGGAGTTCATGGAATTTCCGGGTTGAACGCATTAAGAATGCGAAAGCACCGGAATTATGGCAGATAGAAAAGACAAAGCGGAAAATGCGTGAGGCTGCTTTTTGCATCTACTTCATTGCCCGAAACATTGCTTGCTTTACAACGAATCCTGGAGCAATTCTTTAACGCTTCTATACGCATTTCCTAAAGCGTTTCAAGCCGCGCTTCATAAGTCGTGACGCAATCGAGGCCTGTCCGGATTGGGCCGGCGCGGGTTCATATCGCCCATGTCGCTCACAGGCAAGAGAATGCGGCTATCGACGGTCTGGTCGGGCACCGCCGACATGATCCCGCGATCGGCCTGATACGCGAAAGGCGCACCCGAATAAATGTGTGGATCGATGGATGTTGCTGCCATGCCGGACTCGGCGTGCGCCAGACTACTAAGCGCGAGCAGGCTCGCGGCTATCAAAACGAAACGGGAAGAAAAACCAGGGAACATGAACGATCTCGCAGCCGGATGCCTGCGCGAACGGCCAGATAATTGCGGACTCGAACAGGCGTGAAAGGTGAAAAGAACGCGTGTGCGACTGAAGTGATGCAACACGCGTATGGCAAGCCAAGATGAGACCATCCGCGCGATTTTCAGACCATGAGCAAGTTCTTAATTCGTTCCCGGAGCCGATGACGCCGGTCAAAACGTAGGAATACCGCGAAGCCTCATGGTCCGGGATCGAAACCTGCGACACCAATCTGCACTTGGCGCTGCGCGAATAAATTCAAACAAATTCACAAATGCCGACATCGTGCGTCTTCTCGGCGATAATCCCGTTTTACGCGCCATCCATGCCGGGCTACGCACCCGAGATATTCATGACCGATCAAGCCTTCCCGCAGAGCCCGCCAGAAACCGATCCGAACACTGTCACCACCGGCGTGCCCGGCCTCGACGACATCCTCGGCGGCGGCCTGATCAAGGGCGGCCTCTATCTGATAGAAGGCATGGCGGGCGCGGGCAAGACGATTTTGTCGACGCAGATGGGGTTTCATCGTGTGAGCGAGGGCGATACGGTGCTCTACATCACGCTGATCGCGGAATCGCATTCGAAACTGCTGTCGCATCTCAAGGCGCTGTCGTTTTATAACGCCGACGCCATTTCGGACAAGATGCTCTTCGTGTCCGGCTATCACGAATTGATGCGCGACGGCCTGAGCGGATTCCTTGCGCTGATCGCCTCGACCATCAAGACGAGCCGGCCGCGTTTCATGGTGATCGACGGATTTCGCAGTGCGCGCGAGTTCAGCTCGACCGAACTCGAACTGTCACAGTTCATCCACGAATTGAGCGCATTTGTATCGGCTGCGGGCTGCACCACGCTGATCCTCGCGCCATTGTCGGGCAACGAGCCGCATCCGGAACACACGTTGGTCGATGGTCTTATAGAACTGAACCGATTTGCGACCGGCATGCGGCGCGCGCGGGAAATCGAAGTGCACAAGTTGCGCGCTCGCGATCATCTGCTGGGGCGGCATTCCTTCAAGATTACCGCCGACGGCCTCGTCACGTTTCCGCGCCTGGAAGCTCGATCGTTAATGCGCGAAGGCGAGCCCGATTTAAAAACCAAGCTCGCGTTCGGCCTGCCGGACTTCGACGCCATGCTAAGCGGCGGCGTGGTGAAGGGCTCGACAACGACGCTGATTGGGCCATCGGGGATTGGGAAGACGCTGATATCGATGAAATTCCTGGAAGCCGGCGTCGCCCGCGGCGAGCGCTGCGTGTACTTCGGCTTTTATGAATCGCCGGAACGCCTGATCGCCAAGGCGGAATCCGTATCGATCAAAGTCGCCGAAGCCGTCGCCGATGGACGCCTGATCATTGAATGGCGCCCGGCAGTGGAACTTGCGATCGATGAACTCGCCGCCGAGCTGTTAGCGGTCGTGAAACGTGTTGGTGCGTCCCGGCTCGTGGTCGACGGCATTGAAGGTTTCCACGATTCGGCGAACCGGACCGAACGCTTCGGGCTTTTCCTGAACGCGCTGACGCATCGCTTGCGTCAGGAAAGCGTTACCACGCTACTGACGGAAGAACTGCCGCTGTATGGCGACATGTCGCACGGCGGTTCAATCCGGGCATCGGCGATGACGGAAAACATCGTCCTGTTGCGATACGTTGAGACGGCAACGTCCTTGCATCGGATCATTTCGATCGTCAAGCAGCGGGAAGCCGCACATGATCCGTCGATCCGGCGCTTTATCATCGACGAAAACGGCTTGCATCTGAGCGATGGATTTGTCGGCACGACCATGCTTTTGTCGGCGCGCGGCACCATTCCGCCGACCTTGTCCTCACAGGACGCCGGCACGCGGACATGAAAAAAATCCTCGTCGTCGACGATGAATTCGACTTGCTCACCACCTGGCGGCTCGTGCTGCAGATGGAAGGCTATGAAGTCGGCACCGCGTCCAATGGCTTGCTGGCGTTGGATTCGATCCGTGCAAATCCGCCCGACCTGGTCATCACGGACTGGATGATGCCGAAATTGGACGGCCTCGCGCTCTGCCGCGCGCTCGCAGCCGATACCAGCCTCGCGCAGATCCCTGTCGTGCTCTCCAGCGCTGCCGCGCGCACGCCGGAAATCGAACATCCGAAACTGGAGTTTCATCGGAAGCCGCTTTCCATCGATGCGCTAATCGAGATCGTCACGCGGCTGATCGGGCCGCCCTGAAGCACGATGCCTGGCCTTCTCCGAAAGCCTGGGCACGAACCCTGCTCAAATGAACTCTCCGGTACGCCGGATTATTCGATAAACCGCTTCACAGAACGGGAGGCACCATGGTGCAGGATCAGGTAGAAGGCGCGGCGCAAACCGTCGTTGGCAAGGTTCAGGATGCGGTAGGCGGACTTACCGGCGATACTTCGACGCAGGCAGAAGGCAAGGCGCGGCAAGCGCTTGGCACGATTCAAAAGAATTACGGCGAGACGCTCGACAACGTGCGCGAAGCGGTGATTTCGCAGCCGATCAACGGCGTGCTGGTCGCCGGCGCAATCGGATTTGTGCTGGGCGCAATTTGGGCGCGGCAACGGTAATTGCGTTCGTCCGGGAAAGACCGGCTGTGCCTTTGGGCGCCGCCGGTTTTTTTTCGTCCGGATTATTCGCAGGGAAAGGCCGGGCGCAAATGATGCTGCGTCGTAAGGATCAAAATCTTCGGAACACCACCATGACAATCACCGCGAATCGTTTATCCGACACCGAAGTGGCTGTAGAAACGACCATCTATATGTTCTCGGACAAAGTGGTTGCCGACGCGTTTCTGCTCTGCATTGGACAGGAATCTCTTGAAACGTGCAGTGCGAATCACGCGCCAATGTCTTCGCGTGCGGCCAACGAAGAAAAAGTCGATGATCTTCCGCCCGGAAGCATCATTTCGCCATCGCTAGGCGGCATGCCCTGATAGCGGCCGCTGCAAAGCGGCCACACCGATTATTATTCGGGCTTGTCGGCTACGCGTTCGGTGGCGGGCGGGCTCGATTTGCTGGACGTCCCCTTCGATACCCCTTCCGGCTCCGAACTATGCGAGCCAAAACCGCCGGTGCCGCTCGGTTCCGGCGCGCCGCCGCTGCCGAGCGGAACCTCCGCGGTTTGCTTTGGGTCTTGCTTCAGGTTGCGGTTATCGGGCTCGCCCGGTTCCAGCTTCGTGGATGCGGTCATGGTTTTCTCCTTTATTTGACGATGTACAGGAGTTACCGAGCAACACGCGTTCCCCTTCCGATGCCAACCAAAATCAGCGCGTCGGGTTCGAGCGCGCATTCGCGTTCCGCTGGTTCTGCCGAACCACCCAGTCGGAAAGCAGATTCGGCACGCGTGGCAGCGCGTGCGGCCAGTGCACTGCCTCCTTGACCACCTGCGCCATGACGCCGTGCGAGCTGAACTGATCCAGCGCTAGACGCAGGATTACGCGGCGGGCAATTTTCCAGACATCGATATCCGGCGCAATCCGCCGCGCCATTTCCTCGATGCCTTGCGCCGAACGCGCCAGCAAAGCCGCCCGCGATGCAATCCCGGTATGGGTATCGGCGAAAGCGTGTTCCAGCGCGCCCTTGCCGAGCGCGGTGAACAGATCGGCAACAGTGCGATGTCGATGAGCATTGCCAGCAAAACGCTCCGCTTCCCGCCGATATGTCGCCTCCACTCGAACCGCGTGCTGCGCGTCATGCCGGTGTGGCGTGCCCTGCCGCACGTGTTCGCGCGCCGCCGCTTTGTGGTCGCCGCGCAAAAGCGCGTCTGCGCCGGTCACCAGAAAACCGCGTTCGTGCGCCGGAAGAAACGTGAGCGGCGAGTCGCCGTCGAGCACCAGACGACCGAACGTATCGGGTTCGACGCTGACCGCAGCGCCCGCTGCCGCAAGCCCGGCGTGGTAGACGCCCTCGCCGAGCGCGATCTCGAAAAAGGCTTCGACCCACGTCGCGATCAGATCGGCCGGTTCGATCCCGTGCGCCCGTAACGCGGCGGTATCCGATAGCGGCACGCGGCGCACGGCGCGGGTTACGAGCGCGGTATTGCTGCAGAAATCCCAGAGGACTTCGGGCACGATCACACGGGTATCGTTGTTCACGTCGCGCAGGCGATACCGCAGGAAACTTTGATCGGCGGCGCGCTGGCGAAGGTCCAGCATCGCGCCGACGGCGTCGCCCAGTCGCGCTATCAATGCACTTACGTTCTGCGCGCGCACCTCGCGCGAGAAACGCTCGGCGAGGCGCGCGGCAGCAGCAGCGACATCGAGATCCTGCGCCAGCGCCTTGCATGTATCCGCGCGCAAAAGGGTAACGCGGGCGCTGAAAGGCGAGCCGCCGGCATCCGGTCGGATCAAAGCGTGATGTGATTGCTCTGCGATCCCGCAGCGCTCGGGCTCGTCGTCCACTTCGATCAAAGCCGCGGCGCGCCCGGAAGGCAACGACACCTCGAGGGCCTGACGCAACGCGCTCCCCTTCAGTGGTTCCCTCAAAGCAGCAAGCTCGACGAATGCGACACGCAGCGCTGTTTCGGACAGAGCGGGATGCTGCGCGAGAACATTCGAAGTCATGCTCAGCACGCCGGAGAGATTCTGGAGCAGCGATACTCGCTGGGAAAGGCTGGTAGCGCCGCTAACACGCGCGCCGGCCGCGAACGAGCGGATAACGCGATAGAGCGGCTCGTTCCGGCCGGAATGGGTCACACGGCTCTCACGCAAGAACAGCAAAGCAAGGCGCCAGATGCTGGAGAAACGCGGCGTCACGAGTCCGTCCGGATAAGGGAATTGCTGATGATTGTTGCTCCTGTCGAAACGAAGGTTCTGCTGCAGCAACGTGGATTAAACCCCATGGACGTTCATCACGCAATTTGTAGTGATGCTCGCTACGCGGCCAAGCGATTGGTGAGGCGACCGGACTTAGGACATTCCAATTGGATTGCATTCCATGCGTACCGAATTGAAAAGGTAATTCGAAAAGTTAAGTTGTCGAGAGTTTTGCCCACCTAATTCTTTGAACAGCTGGCCGTGGATTTAACGTACATTGGAATGCCGTTTCAGTGGCGCCGTAAGTAACTAGCCAATTCCCCACAACGCTCATACAGCGAATACATAACAAATTGCAATGAAGTTTGTACGTTTAGCATGCTTTTCGAACAATAAAATAGCGTGCTTTCCCCTCGGCAATTCGAGCTTTCTTCTATTTAATTCAGCATGCCAGCCGTAAATATAGTTATTGAAACGATCGGTCGGACTCATTGACAACATAAGGCCATTAGCGAGAAGTAGATTTCAATGTCCAACTGCACAGAAAAGCCGCGACGTGCATACAAAGTAAGCTTGCTGGGCACCGCATTTAACCGCAATGCTTCCTCTGAAAGCAGACACAGCGTGCGTTGACGGGTTCGCGCTACGGACAAATCTCAAAAGTTGCACAGGTCCCGCTCTTACGCAGCTGAAGAATTACTAATTACAAACATGACCGTATTAGGGCAGCGAGAATAACCCAACTTACTCGTGCATGTTTTGACGTTTTTTCCAAAATGAAATGAAGCAATCAATTATTCCGCCTTCTAACAAACAGAACAGTTCCCCCCATATGGAATTGTCAAATTTATACAAATATTGCTCTTCTGTAACAGACTGCCTTTACAGTTGTTTGGCCTGCCCTTGCAAAAATATAAGGTTGAGAAGTCCCATTAAAGATCATTGTTAAACCGCAATAAAAACCAGGGCAACTATCCGCTCCTATGACGCCTGAAATTTGGCACGGTTCATGCTAAATTTTTAGGATTCCCCGCCTCATTCCGATCACCTATATGCCAACCATTCAAGTTATCGAAACACATATGACAGCCCTGAGCGCGGTACTCGCCGAGTGCGCCGAGCTTAAATGTCGCGTCGAGACGGAAAGAGTGGCGGTATCGGCGATCACAGCCGCGCTCGTGGACGCCAGCGAGACACTCGTGCAGCGCGGCTTGTTGACCCCGCAAAAGGTCGAGGGGTTGACGGTGTCGATGGAAGAAAACGCACTCGATCTCAGGGCTGCACTGGACGAAGTGGATGCATCGATCACCACTGCCATCGCCCCGGTGGAGGTTTTCACTCAGGCCACCGAGCGACTCAGAAACGTTGAAACGAGCGAGGTCTTGTCGCTGGACGCAAGCGCCGGTGAGTCCGCTGAGACACTGCCCACGTTGCTCGACACCATCGCGGCGCAGTATTCAGCGTTGTGCGAAAGACTGCTGCGCAACGTTCGCGAGCTGGCCGCCATCGCGGCTCTTCGCCTCGACGATCTGCGAGAAAAAATAAACCTGCTGCAGTCGTCTTTCGGCGAAATCACGGCTGCAATGGCCGCGCCGGAATTCCGCCGGCGGCCCGCTCGGCATGTTGTTACGCATCATTAGCGGTTTGCCGTAACACCTGGGCCGTAACGTAACATCGACGCAAAAGCTCAAACGCCGCCGCCGTCGTGCTGCGACGCTACCAACGCCTGCGGCTGTTTGCGCGGCCTCACACGTTCGGCGGAAATGGTTGATTTCGCATTGCACTGTGGCGTGATATCGTTTTCCTGTCGGAGTTAAAACCTCCGGAAAACATCAATCATCTTCGTGAGCAATGCCATGAACGATGTACGCCACAACCTTGGCCCCAATGACCGCGTCGAATTGCTCTGCTGGCTCACCTGCGGGAGCCTCGGCGCGTATTACCTGAACGGTTCCTGGCCCACCGCATCTTTCCATGTGCAGGCTGCGCATAAATGGCTCGACCGGCATCATCGGCAAGCGGAATGGCTCGCAATTGCCAAACTGTCGGCGATTGCGTCGGATCTCGCGCAGCGGCATTCCGAACTGGTCGATGCCGATTGGGCCCGCGATGCCGTCGAAGAAATTCTCGACAGCGACGACCTCAACTACCAGTCGGAACTCGTCATGCGCGTGCTGGATGAATGCCGGCGTGCGCTTGCCGACAAACGTCCGGCGGATTGATCGAAGGCGGGCAACCGGCCTTGCACGGAACCGGCGAATAACACAAACGTATGCCGGTTCTGCGCTTAGTTTCCGCGCTTAGTTCCTATGCTTACATACGAACCCACATGGATCGCCTCGCATCGCAAACGTTCTCATCACGCCTGTCATGTCCCGCACACATCCCAGCGACGGGCGATCGCGAATCGCTGCACATTGAATATCGCTGGTTGAATGCCGCGTGGACCGAGGCGCCCATTGCAGTGTTCCTGCACGAAGGTCTCGGCTCGGTGGCAATGTGGAAAGACTGGCCACAAGCGCTTTGCGATCAGCTCGGCTTTCGCGGACTGGTTTATTCGCGGCCCGGCTATGGCGCGTCCACGCCGCGCAAGCCTGGCACCAAATGGCCCGTCGATTTCCTGCACGTTCAAGCGCAGGATGTCCTCCCGGCTCTGCTCGATGCCCTCCAGATAGATCACCTCGAACGCGCCCGGATGTGGGTAATCGGACACAGCGATGGCGGGTCTATCGCCCTGCTTTACGCGGCGGCGTTTCCCGATGCGCTTGCGGGCGTCGTTGCCATCGCGCCGCATGTGTTCGTGGAGGATATATCGGTGGAGATGATCGGCCAGGCTGCGGTTCAGTATGCACACGGCGACTTGCGCAACCGATTGTCCCCTTATCACGCGGACGTGGATTCGGCCTTCTATGGATGGAACGATATCTGGCTGAACCCAGCCTTTAGAACTTGGGATATAACGGGGCTTTTATCGTCTATCGAGGTGCCACTTCTCGCGGTTCAAGGCGAGGACGACGAATATGCAACGATGGCGCAGATAGATGCCATTCCGTTGCACGTACCAAACGCGACGCTCGTGAAATTGCCCGCTTGTGGTCACTCGCCGCACAAGCAACGTCCTGAAGCGCTCGATGCCGCGATTACCCGGTTCATTATTGGGAAGCGCGAGTAAAGCATTGAGGCACAATGCGGGCAAATCCTAGTCGGGAGTACCAAGTGAACCCACGCCAACCAGTCGATATTGCCCGGCATCTGCTCGTAATCGTCATCCTCACGGGATTGATGATCGGCAGCCTCTATATTCTCCGGCCATTCATCCCGGGCCTGATCTGGGCTACGACCATCGTGGTTGCGACCTGGCCTGTGATGCTCGCGGTGCAGCGCCGCGTCGGCAATCGCCGATGGGCGGCTACCGCCATCATGCTCATCATGCTGGTGATCGTGATCGTCCTGCCGCTTTACAAGGCCATCTCGACACTCGCGCTGCACGGCGGCGAGATCATGGCCGCCATCAAGAGCTTGCCGAACTACGCGCTTCCGCCACCGCCCGGCTGGATATCCGACGTTCCACTTGCAGGCCATCGCATCGCGCGTGAATGGCAGACCTTGTCCGACTCCGGTCCGGGCGGCATCCTGGCGCGGCTCGAACCGTATGTGACTATCGCCGCGCGCTGGCTGCTCGGCCATGCGGCCATAGTCGGCGTGTTCGTGATCCACATGTTCGTGACCATCATTATCTCGGGCATTCTTTATAGCCAGGGCGATCATGCGGCCCGGTTCGTCACGCGCTTTGCCGTGCGACTGGCCAGTCAGCGTGGCGCCGAAGCGGTCAAGCTCGCGGGACTTGCGATCCGCGCGGTAGCACTTGGGATCGTGGTGACGGCGGTGGTGCAATCGGCTTTGGGCGGAATCGGCTTGTGGATTGCGGGCGTTCCGGCCGCCGGCATTCTGGCTGCGCTGATGCTCATGTTGTGCCTCGCGCAGATCGGCCCCTTGTTGCCCTTGCTCGGCGGCGTGGCTTATCTCTTCTGGCACGACTCGCAGCTCGCCGCCATTCTGTTGCTGGTCTGGTCGATCATGGTCGCCATGCTCGACAACTTTCTGCGGCCCATGCTGATCAAACGCGGCGTCAATCTCTCGATGCTGCTGATCTTGTCCGGCGTCCTCGGTGGCATGTTCGCGTTCGGGATCGTCGGGTTGTTTATCGGGCCGGTCATTCTGGCGGTGACGTCCACGCTGCTGACAGCGTGGATCGAGGAACCCGCGCCCGTGGCGCGCATCACCACGGACGAAGAGCGCGCCGTAACCTCGGAACACGCAAGAAAGGTCTAGCGCTTCGGCGCGTAGTTCGCCATGTGCTCGAAAAACCTGAGTGCGCGCGGGTCGTCGGCGTGGGCCGTATTAATGCGAACCCACGCCGAGCTCTCCCCGTTCGGCCGATAATAATTTCCCGGCGCGAGCGTGATCCCGAACTTGAGCGCCTGCTCGACCAGCACCATGGAATCGTCGATATGCGGCACGCGCGTCCAGATGAAATTGCCGCCGCTGGGTTCATCGAATACTTCCCAGCCATGCTCCTCGATCCGCTGAACCGCCGTGGATAACGCGTCGCGCACTCTTCGCCGAAGCCGCTCCAGATATTTCCTGTAGGTCCCGCGCTCGAGCAGCGCCGCCACCACGCACTCGCTGAAACGCGAACCACCGAGACTGGTGAGCACTTTTACATCGACGAGATCCTTCACCAACTCGCGCTTCGCGGCGAGATACCCGATGCGCAACGACGACGACAAGGTCTTCGACAACCCGCCAAGATAGATCACGTGATCGAGCTGATCGAGCGACGCCAGCCGTTGCGTCGGCGTTGCCTGGAAGTCGGCGTAGATATCGTCTTCCACGATGGTGAAATCATGCTGCTGCGCCAGTTGCAGCAACTTGAACGCCACTTGCGGCGCAATGTTGGTCGCGGTCGGGTTATGAAACACCGTGTTGATAAAGAACAGTTTCGGCTTGATGGTCTTTAACAGATGCTCGGCGAAATCGACATCGGGCCCGGTTGCAAGACGCGGCACACCGACA
>Ga0153993_100514_pt1 | contig 14520 bp, 16 predicted proteins | sample TSNC077MetaG_FD_104706 | JGI IMG/M metagenome (GOLD analysis project Ga0153993, IMG submission 104706) | Attine ant fungus gardens microbial communities from North Carolina, USA - TSNC077 MetaG | ecosystem: Host-associated > Fungi > Mycelium > Unclassified | place: USA: North Carolina, Lumber...
ATAGGAAAGAACTTCATCCACGCTTGTTGTTTGTCTTGCTGGCTAAGGCCATTGAACTGCTCACGGGTAAGACCGAGAGCGGCTTGAAGCATCTGCTGCTGGGTCATCATCGAGTGTTGTTGAGGTTGTTGCTGATGTAGCTGGATCGGGGCTTGATGACCCTGTTGTAAGGAAGGAAGCTGCTGGGACTGTGCCATTGGATTGAATCCAGGGTTACTAGACTGGGAAAACGCGGCAGGGTTGATACCCCCAGAATTTATACTGGCCATGGGATTCATGGCCATCACGGCGGGGTTCATTGCCATCAAGTTCATGTTCATACCACCAGCCATACCAGCCATGGCACCATTCATCATACCGTGCTGTTGTTGCTGCTGCTGCTGCTGCTGGAGAAGCTGAGTAGGATTTACGCTGCTAGGGTTCATTGCCATGCCCATATTCATGGCTACTCCACCAGCACCCATAAGTTGGGCAGGATTGACGGCACCACCAAAGACGTTTTGAGAGAACTTTTGCTGTTGTTGCTGCTGCTGGGGAGGGAGAGGCCCATTCTGAAAGCTGGCCGCAAGCATGGCAGGGTTGATGCCTGTTGGGTTGGAGCCCGAACCGGGGCCAAAAGACTGAGAGGCATATAGATTTGGATTGCTCATAGTTTTGGATCTGCACTGCAAATCAGATCACTTTGTGAGAAAAATTGCACAGGAGGAAGTAAAATTAAACTAAACGGACATAAACCAAATTCGAGCATCAAGAGTGGGAGATGACGTACCGAGAGAAGGTTGGGGACGACAGAGCTACGTTGGAAAAGATGAGCTAGGTGGACGGGCGACACGCGCTGGGACACGTGTCGAGCTGAGGAGAAACAGAAACACGCACCAGAGAGGGGTCCGTGCGCGTCGAGTAGCAGAAGACTATTTAGGGTGGATAGAAGTCACCGGGGGACTCTGCAGGGAAGTTACAGAGGGGTAACTAGAAGAGAGAGTGAGCAGCAGGGCCGGGCGGCGGGGAGCGGAGGAGAGTGTCGGAAGGCGGCAGGGAGCGGACGGGAGGAGGAGGAGGCTTACGGAGCAAGGGCGGAGAGCTAGCGAGGACGGGTGAGCGGGAAAAGGACCGGGGCGTGGGACAGAAGACGGCGGAATTCCGGGCGATATTGGGAGTGGAGGGCGGGAGGGGAGCGGAGAATGAATGGGCGGGGATCGGGAAATCGAAAATCAAGTCAGCGTAAATCGATTGTCGCAAGCTCTCAGCTCCTACGCAGACCACCGCTGTAACGCTGTTAGTAAGGTGTACACCTCAACAATAGTCACATTGTCCCTCTGTCACGCGTCACAATCGCACGGTCTCCCCGCCGAGCGAGGGCGGGAGGGGCGGGCATGGGACGGGCCAGCAATGTGCACGGGCCAGCGGAGAACCATTGTGGACCTGTACAAGCCGTGTTGTTTATGTCTGTCGCCCTGCCTCTCTGCCACCCGTGCTACGGCCCAGATCTAGATCTGGATCTCCTCCGGTCTCCCGCTATCCCCTCGCTCTCCGTCCCATGCTCCCTCCCTGCCCAGACCATCCCCCAAGTACATCTTTCCATGGCTTGTGCTCTCCCATGACCTGGCAGACACAGCACACCGCGCCGCCTCCTTTGAGAGTTACAATAGAACATATGCCATCACCTGGCCCCTCTTCTCCCATCACCACGAGAATCATTCTCTCTCCTCTGCCGTCAATTATACACTTGTCCCGGTTCCTCCACTCACGCTGTCACCATTTGTCTCTTATCTCCTGCCGTCCGTTTCCTTGACTGCGCTGTAGACTACTTAAAGAATCTCTTCATCCTGAGTCTCTTCTGAAAGCGAATTCCCCCGATCCTCTGACCCGTTGTTTCCTATTTGCATCACAATCAATTTTTCCATATCCGGCCGTATCAGAAAACCACTTACAAGTACCACCAGAAGTTGTCGACTCGTACGTATGTGAAAAGCTTCACGTACCCTCGTCCTTGACAGGATTCCAATGCCATCGAATCTTTTTGTATATGATCAAAAGCAACTCCTGGGTGCAGAGCGTATGATCCTTCGAGATACAGTTCCAGACCCCATATATGTAGTCTCCGCCACTAGCTGCGAATCCTCTTGTAGCAATTGGTTCTTTTCGGTTCGATGGAATTGCTCCGCTCAATCAATTGGTGTTCAATTTATACAGTCTACGCTTTCAGTCTGATCACCGAATTACCGATGTATCAGATTTCCCGGCCATTCTTAGTATACTTAGCCCTTGTACCTGGCTGTCCTCTTGATCTGTTCGACCACATGTCCTCCATTCGATGACACATTGTCTTGTTCGTAAAAGTCAGGAGCATAAAATCAATCTACCGCGACTCTAGTTACTCGCAGATCCCCGGAAGTAAAAATACATTGCCATTGGCCGATAGTGTTCATCGTAGCCTCGTGACAGTATAACTCCATTGAAAGCCAAGGATCTAACCTTAATCCAATAATTTCAATTGACATTCATCAACGTTTGTCCAGGCTTACGAACACACAGCTCACTGTTCTTGCCTCGTATATGAAAAAGAATTGCATTTCTCTTTTCCCTCCATTCGTCATCATTGAAGAACACTCAAACACAGCAAAAACTTCAATCCTCACGCATCATAATCATTCAGAAAGCCTCCTCAAAGAAAGCTTTCGAGTCAGCCCAGCTTCCAGCTTATCTGACCTTGAATGATCTGCCATCGTGCTAGCGCATAATCAATGCCTCAGACTCTACGATGATCAGTGCTGGTTCCTGTGACTTACGGTCACCACCACTGCGACTGAGGCCCATCAAGCAGAGTAGAGAATTGAAATTCGCGAGGAGTCGGGAAAAGGTCCCTACTTCAACGCCCTTCGTTTTTTTAGCTTTTACTCCGCTGAAAGATCGGAGCATACCATGTGTCCACTCATCTTTCAGTCCACCTATCATTAGTATCAGGGACCATGACTGCGACTTGATGATAATAACGATAGACTCACCTCACAAGACAAATTTAACTCCCTTCAGGAAAACAAGGAATTTTCCCCAGTCACTGCCTAGATACACGATATTTTTCTTCATTCATTGCATAGATACTTTGCGTTTTTCATCTGATGATAGAAAAAAATTTTTTACTCAAACACGAATTTAGCGAAAACACCAAATCGTAAACCTATAAATATATATAGCCGCCGATTCGTTTGGCATGAGGCAATGATCAAGCTGCGAAGAGCTACCCAAAACAGACATAACACCATTTCGCGCAATCCAGAGAAATCAGATGGAAGGGGAAAAATTCAACCTACTGAACTGATTTCACAAGGAAGAGCCAGGGCTACACGAGCCATGAGCTTATGTATCCGTAGTCGGCATTAAGGTGCTAAGACACAAGCTACTTACACCATGAGAACTGAAGTGGGGAGCCGAAGGAAGGGGTGTGAAGCTTTCTAGCGAAGCACGAGCTTGTGTATACCGAAAATAATGTGCTGAGTAACGAAGAATGTAGTTGCATACAAATTCGTAACATAAAGCTGACAACTCCTAAATTTGGCCAGGTCTTTCATGACATTGCCTTCTACAAATAGCGTTAATGGTTTGCCGCGGCTTAGTATGGTTCCCGTCTGAGTTTGCGATATATACTCATATCAACCAGAGCTGTCCACCCCCATCAAAAAGGCATCAAAGAACCTAAAAACTTTCCAAAGCACAGACTCAGACTCTATGATCTCCGTTTTTCCTAGGGGAAGGGGACAGGAGTCACTGCATCCATTTTGATGATGTCTGACTATTCGTGTATAACATAGAGACATACTCACTCGTACACCTGAACTGCAAGCCGAATAGACAGGTTAAGTGTATCTAGGTGTCCAGCGGCAACGCCCTATCCGGCCATAACCAAACAACCAAGATTCAAATGAGGGCCCAGATCCAGGATACCCGATTACTTCTATCGCGTCCTCAACTCAACCACGAGCGCATCTTTCATGGCAGAAGATATCAGCTGACTACCCTGATGAATACGACGAGACCAGATCGGTATGCTATCGTATGTCTCGATGATTCATAGAAAAACTGCATTCGGCGTAACGGAGCAGCAGCAGTGGTATTCTATCAAGAAGAGATTTACCCAACAAGGGACTGGGGTGTTACTGGCTGAAGTATAGGATGCTCAGCTCCCTAAATTAGGATTCAAAACAACAATTACAAGAGAAACACAGCTTGACGTTCATACCGTTCTGCTATTAGGATTAGACACAACCTCAAACCACGTCAAGGCCTTCTCACCCTACCACGACATGCTAAAATGGGTAGACATGCATGCAGACATCAGATTGTCAGCTGTATAGTGCCTAGACCTCATCGACCTTAGAACCTTCCACCACATACAGGCTCAGCAGAGCGCATAATACGAACATGCCTCATCTATGAGGGACATAGGGACAAAAAATCTAGGAGACTTCCTGGCATTTGCGAAAAAACTGGCCACACAATCCCCGCCCCCTCTGAACTTTCCAGCACCAGATTCACCTGTTTGATTCCTCTGTGAACATTCAGACCTGTTCGCAGTTTATTCTGGGAAGCATCCAGACTTCTTCCTGCTAACGACGCTTTTCCAAGATAGAACCATCACTCCGGACTTGCTGCTACATCCACTAGCAAACTTCGCCTACACCCTCCCTGTGGCCACATGCCTTCTGTAGACCCATAACATTGGGCCCTGCTCAGGCTGTCCACGTCTTAGCACTAGCTTGCTTGTTGCGGAATAGAAATCCTGAATAAATAGAACCAGGTGTTTCGGTGACAAGTCTTGAGATTTCCAGCTTGGTGCCCTGAAAACAGTCCAGAAAAAAAGAATACTTGATGACTTGTTCCCCCCCGAATCAGTGCAATGCTCTCTTCCGACGACAATTAGAACCCTCACCTGAAGATGAGTCAGATAATACCGTTGTCTCACAGGTAATTTGCACTGATCTTCGCCTTTGAGTGGCGTAGTCTTCTTCCTTTTATGGGAGATATTCATTTTGGTGTTGAACTCCTGTCTCCCACTCAAAGATGTAATAACTTCATACAAGATTTGACCATCAGCAGTTCTGACTCCGGGAACCTTTTCAAATAGCATTTAGACTTGAATGATAGCAGATATGCATGACCATGATCTATATTAACATACGTCTAAGCATTCTCAAGTCTGACGTTGTTTGAGTGCATGACAATACGAACAACGACGTATAGGGTTCCCGCATTTATGATTATAGTACTGGACGAGGTTGTATCACCACACGGTTAAATCGATTGAGCATATGACTATATCATTTAAATCCACTCTATTTGAAAATAGAATCATTGATAAAAGTCTCCGATAAACAGGAACCTGTGTGTGTGCGGTAGTCACACGGAGATGGAATCTCATTCACAAAGGTCTATTCATCACCTCGTACAGTCCTGCTTCCTCACCCACTCTCCTTTCCAATTTTTCACTCCAGAATCTCATTATCGGCTCCCACTCAGCTTGACTCTCTGGCATCCCACCACTCTGCCTCTCGTACTTTACCTCTCTCATAACTTGGAACCCTCTCTTGAATGCCGAAATATCATTTGGGGTCAGAGTCAGCTCGGAGGGAGGGGGTCGCGAGATTGCGAGTAACGGGGTAGGTGAGGATGTCGACAATGAAGGGAACGAAAGCAAAGGGCCAGAGACAGTAATGATAGACCCAAAAGAAGTTGCCGGTATCTCCGGGATGGAGTCGCTCGGAGATAAAGCTTTCCTGGCAACCAGTAGCTGCTTTTCTCTCCACCACCATAGCCCAAACTCAGTCACTACACTTCCTCCTTGTGCAAATCCAAACAAATGTATTCTATTCAGCGGCCATTTACAATCTGTCGTCAGATGTGTAACGACTTTGTCTAGCAGTTGGATTGCAGATGTAGGGTTCGGGTTGGGAATGAGTTCTCCTAGATGGTCGAAGGAGGTATACCATTGGTATGCTTCTTCGTATAGAAATGGGATTCTGTGGTACAACGAAACAAAGGGTGGGCAGAGAATCGTCAGCGATAGTAACAAAAAAAGGGTAGCAGCATGAAAGAGGAGCGGAGTACCTACTGCTCAGGTGCGCGAAGCGCTATCACAGCGGTCTGAGGAAGTTTAAGTTTATTCCCCATCCTCGCAAACGGTGCATGTGTATCGCCTAGGACATAAGACAACACCAATACACCAGATATTAAGCATTTCTTCGTGTGTCTTGGGCAATACGATGATCGAACTTGAAAATAGAAATAAAAACTCACCTAGGCCATGCATTAGGATCAGTAAATTCTCGTCCGTCCCATCGCCACTCGGTAAATAGGAAAACGGCGTGGGGATCGTTTTCTCGCTCAACGTCGGAGCTGGTTTCACGCGTGGATTGCTGACTACATTTCTCGCTTCTGGGATAGTTTCTCGAATATGTAGATCCTTCTCAAGACTCAAATCCATGAGAAAATTTCCTTGAGAGTAGAAGTCTAAAGATATGAATCGCTACGATTAGTCATCAACATCGATAGATAACCAGTGAATTGTCTTCCGTTTTGGTCTCCCCTTATGCATGAGAGTATCTACCTCAGTCGTATTACACGATCAATCGAATGCATTGAAATGAGTTTATCTAGATGTTTCCAATGTTCATAACAGAATGTCTCTTGGATTCATTAGGGGCAACTTGCTTGGAACTCAACAATTGACAAGGGTTTCAGGGCGGACAGTCACTATGTTCAAAATCCGAGATTAGGGAAGGATATGTTGTTCCATTGATGTCCGAGTTTTTAATTGTCCCTGCAGAAATTGGAGGTTTCTACGTACTCAAACTTGGGTATGATTGTGTGGATCACACTCGACAGAAAAGTGATTCTTTGTGTGTGATTCTCTAATAGAGAGTTCACCGGCTCACTGAACGACAAAGAATGCAGAGTCTCGGCAATATAGAATTAAGGATACCCACCCAATATAGACCTCGACCTCAAAAGAAGGCTTACTAAGCAGCTTAAGATAAAGTTGATCAAGCTCTGCAACAATGCTCATGTAAACTGTCCATCCACCGCCCATGGCCAACGCCACTCCAACTTCAGTGCGTAGCAAACAGGGGCTCAAACTATCCTCCCTTCACGGAAAACGCAGATACCCCAGAGCCCAGTTCTCTTCAGACGACGCCATTCCACCGCTGCTCGCGCCTTCGTCGTCGGCGGATACGGATACCCTCCCAGAGCACACTTCTCTCACGCCCAATCGTTCTCACCATCATCGTCGTCGTTCCTCATTTGTTTTCTTTAGAGATGATCGACTGTCAGGCTCGCGTACCTTTTGGATCGTCCTTTGGTTTTTTCTCAACTTCTCGCTTACGATTAGTAACAAGGTCGTGTTGAACCGGTTTCCGTTTCCTTATGTTATCACCGCCTTGCATGCGCTAGGTGGGTGTCTTGGGACGTGGGTTGTGATGCGACCTGAGGATCGCCTACCTGCTCTCGCTTTGAATGAGATCGTCGTTCTGGTGTTCTTCAGCGTCTTGTTTACACTCAATATTGTTGTAAGCAATGTATCATTGCAGCTCGTCACTGTGCCTGTGAGTTTTGACTTATTGTGATTGGTTCATATTCACCTGTTCAACAACGTGGCTCTCTTTCCTTCGCTTTGTTTCCGCAGTTCCATCAAATCGTTCGATCTTCATCACCCCTCTTCACTCTTCTTCTCTCCGCCGTCTTGATTCAGTCTCCTATTCCCCCCTTGAAACTCTTATCTCTGGTGCCTGTGATAGCAGGTGTTGGTTTTGCGTAAGTTGCAACAGCAAGCTCATTTCCTCTGGCCATTGCCAACTATGTGTTTAGAACATATGGAGACTATTACTACACTCTCTGTGGGTTTCTATTGACCCTGTTGAGCACCATCCTAGCAGCTCTCAAAACCGTGGTTACCAACATATTGCAAGCCCCACAGTTGTCCCACCCCCACAAAAAGATGGGATCTTGGGAGAAAGAAAAGGCCTCTCCCTATTCCAATCGTATCCCTCCGCGTTCACAGATCTGGGTACCCAAGGGCCAGGACCTTGCCACAATAATGAAATTGATTCCAAAACTCCACTTGACACCCATCCAACTCTTACATGTTCTCTCTCCCCTTGCGCTTTTCCAATGCATCCTTCTCGCGATCTATTTTGGCGAAACCGATCGGGTTCTCTTGTATTTTCGGCATTTCACTTATGGTCCTACTCCATCAACGACGTCGGGTAACTACCCTTTTTTTTCCTTCAAAGAGAAATCAAATTGGGCATTGACGTAGTGCCTTGAATGGCATTGTGTTTCTTTAAGGTTTCCGCGCTACCGAAGCTGCTGGGTTGAGTTTGTTTGGAGGAGTTGGGTTGTTGGCCAATATAGTAATGGCGTTTGCGCTCAACATCGTTGGTTTTCATACTAATCGAAGTGTGGGTCCCTTGGGTATGAGTGTAGCAGGTATGTGTTGACGTTTTACGTGAAATTTTTGTTCCCTTCTGAAATGTCAACCTATGAATTTTTTCAGCTAATGTTAAACAAGTGTTGACGATCTTGACATCGGTCGTCTTGTTCAAGTTGACGATAACGGGCATGAATGCGGTTGGTATAGCGTTGACACTGACGGGAGGGGCTTGGTATGCTGTCCTCGATTTACGAGAACGTGGAACTGTTCTTTTCTTCGGTAGTTGATGAACCATTTGATATTGCGTTACCATTCCTTTCTCTCACTGTGTCTTTTATCTGTGAATTGGGGATGGGCTGGGACATTTTTTTTCGGTTTGGATAAATCGTTTCTCCGACCCCTCCAAATCATCCATAGGGTTATAGATTTCTGACTAACCAACTGTTCTGTATGATTATCATTGTCTTTTAATTATGGCAAAGTAGATGTCGCCTTTGCTTTTTCCTGTGTCCATAAACAATTTTATCGTTGACCCACTGTAGTACCTTTTTCTGATGTATTCATTACTAGTCCTACCCCAAAGTCAACGTTTCGTTTGAATCATTCCCTTCATCAAATCAAAACTATTCCCATCAGGTTGTAGATCCACAAACTCCTCCTCCTCTCCCCAAGGATCAAAAGAGTCCTTGGGTCGTTCAAGAACCGTTCTCAACAACCCATAATCAAGTGTTATACCTTTTATTCTAACTGGCACAGGCGGTGAGACTGTTGTGAGCATCATTTGTTGATCACTGTGAGTGTTGGTTGAGAATGAGTGAATGAGTGAGTGTATGTCAGAGAGAGGGTACCTGTGCATCCATCTTGACAAATAGCTCTCCAAAAACGGTTCAAAGCTTCCTTTACCATCGACAAATTGATTCCACATTCGTTCAAACCGAACGAGTATAACAGCTGCTATACGCTCCATACTCAACGCCTGACGACGAGGCGAAGAGGCCGCTAACAAATGGACGAGCGACGTCAACGGAGGATCATTAAACACATTCAACCCGCAACCTGATATACAACAGTACTTCAACATACATAACACGAATGAAAAGTGAAGCGAAACGCACCGATAATGATCTCAGCATCACCTTCAGAATTAAAACTCGTACTGACCAAAATCCCAGCAATCTTCTGTTTATTCATCTCACTCTGCTTCGCACCCACCAAAGCATACACATCATTCGGCCACTTGATCCTGACTCTCCACCCTTGTCCACCGTCATCGTCGTCCTCATCATCATCACCTAGAACGCTCTCGTCCCTCAGGCCCTCACAAACTGCCAACGCATACAAATACTGTACAAAAACCAATTTGCTCCAAGGGACACCCTGGTCTTTAGCCAACCTCAGATGTATAGACTGGGAAAGGGAGCCAGACGGGGATAGCCAAACGTTGGAACCGCGGCCTCGGCCTTGAAGCTGGTAAGAGGCGATGTGGACGGTGGGAGTGGGGAGGGAAGAGAGGTAGAGAGGGTTTTTGTCGAGGAGAGTCTGCGTGGAGGTTACAGAGGGGGAGAAGAAGAGTGCAGAGCCTAGTGGCCACGATCCGTGAGAAGAAGAGACGGGGGAGCGGAGGGAGGAGAGGTGTTGGAAGAAGAGAGAGATGTTGAAATAGGAGTCGGTGTATGTTGTTGGCGGGAGAGACCCGTCGCGGTATACGACGATATGGTGATGTCGCCACGTTGAAGGATCGCTAGGGGTCGTGAGCAGGGACTTTGATTCTTCAAGGAGGGATCCAGCTGTGGATTCGTGAAATTGGAGAGTGTCGTTGGCATCCTTGATAATTCCCTCTTCCTGGAAGGCCTGTGATAATTTGTGCATGATCTCAGCAACGGCATGGGGGGTATCGGGCGATGAAACGAGCAATTGAGGGAATGGCCTGGCAATAGGCATAGTTCAATCTAATAGCCTTAGAAAATGACTTAGAAGAACAGTTTTTCTTATTCAGCAATTGATATAGCATACTCGGAGTGTCGATAACCAGAATCACGACAGAATAAGTGACTGCAACCCACATGCCCTCGTAACAGAATATAACATGAATATTATTCCTTCCATCAATGACCACCATTCATATTTTGCGATTTGCACAGCCTATGTTGTAGAAGCAGGCCCACGTCCACAGCGCTCGAGGCTCCCATCCTGCAACTTGTATGCAGGCAAATATCTCAGCTTCTTGGAAACGGAGTCTATCGAATTAGAAGACGAGGATCGAGATTCAGACGTCGGCATTGATCCATCCAGCGTCGTGGGCGCTTGAGCCATACAGGGCAATGGCTCAACGTTTGAGGTTGAAGAATCGGTGTCGGACGCGGGAGACGATGATTTTAGCTCAAGCGACGACGTACTGGTATTTGGGATCGATAGAGCAGGATTTGGAAAAGTATTAAATGTTGAACCAAGAGATGTATAGCTGCTCAAGTCAGAACAGTCCGGGTCCGAGGCTCAGGAAATACTCACCCCTGATCGTATAAACTACAGTACGGTACATTCAAATGACGAAGGAACATCCAGACGTCTCCGTAAGACCAGTTGATGATGGGGTTGATGCGTTCAAACTGAGGCCAGCCAGGATCGGTCATATTCCTATATGAGAGCTTGGCTAAGAAATAAATTCAGACATTCAAGTATGGGTGATAGATGATCTCACCACCATGAGGATCAGTCCGCCTCATCCCAATGAGGATAGCAGTAACCTGTGGGGATAGTTCCCGGTACATATGTAGTGCCTGACGCATACACACTCCACCCTTTGCACTAGCCACTGCTATAGGTGTCGCCGAGGCAGATGCTGGGACACTGTCCACAGGAATTGATGGTGAGTACAAATCAATATTGTAAGCCTTGACGGTCTGGTCGATGAACAGCTCGAGATCGGAGAAGGGAGAGGACACGGGGATATAGAAGGCTTTTATAGGCCTCATCTGCTGATCCTGATGTAGTCTACGGGCCAGAGCTGCGGCGTAGAGGTGCAGGAGAACAGTGCCTAGAAGCAAGGTAAGCTCTGAGAATATTCTGCCGCGGTATCTGATATACAGTCTTTGCCTCCGTTAAAGCTGACTGAAACGCCTTCCATCCTAGAGAGTCCATATGAGAGTCGTGTCAACGGGTTCGGGGCAGCTCCCTTACCCACCCATGGGCGTCTAAGCACTGGTCGATTACTAGTAGTGCCTCCTTAACTTGCAAGGCCATCTGGTGATCAGACTCCCCAAGGCTATAGACTTCGTCGGCAATCTTCTTGTAGTTCATGTCTACCTCTGAGACAAGCATATATTGTTATCACATCACTGCCGGCTTTCACGTGATGATTGGCTTTCCCTGAATTCGCGGAAATCACTAAATCTTGACCAATATGTCTGAAGTCGTTATACTCGTCACTGGAGGCACCGGTCTTGTTGGACAAGCTATCAAGCATGTTATCCAGTCAGAGCCTGAGGGGTCTCGCTTCGGAAAGAAATCAGGAGAGACTTGGATATTCGCCAGTTCAGCGGAAGGTGACCTAAGGTAATTGAATGTTTGCTGATACCAAATCAACATCACATTGGGATAGAGATGCTTCTCAGACACGTCAACTATACGAGAAGTACAGACCTACTCATGTTATTCATCTTGCTGCCCTGGGTACGTGCACCAGATGAAACTTTTGTCAGTTGAAATCTGATTATCAATCATCGTAGTCGGTGGACTCTTCAAAAACATGAAATACAAGGTCACTGTGAATACATGCCTGGGATTTAGCATGACTGAAGGTTCCAATCCATCAGTTGACCTTCCTCCGCGATAATATCCTCATCAACGACAATGTCCTCCACACTTCGTGTCAGGCTAAGGTCCTCAAACTGGTTTCCTGTCTCTCAACCTGTGTCTTCCCGGACAAGGTTGAATATCCCCTGGATGAGAATAAAATTCACACAGGCCCTCCTCATGACAGCAACTTTGGTTACGCTCATGCTAAGCGTATGGTCGATGTACAAAATCAGTACGTGACACACAAATTATCTGCTTGCCTTTTTAAGAGGGTCAGTGCTTATAAGGAAGAGTTTGGCTGCAACTTCACCTCGGCTATCCCAACAAACGTATTCGGACCCCATGATAACTTGTGAGTGATCCGAGCTACTTCCGAGATTGTCTACTCATGCAGTTTCTAGTGACCTTGAAGATTCTCATGTTATTCCTGGTTTGATACACAAATGCTATCTTGCTAAAAGCATGTTTACCTAACCTACATCCCGATGTGTGGCGCTGACAATCCATAGAGAATAATACTCCTTTCGTCGTCGCTGGTACCGGGAAGCCTTTGCGCCAGTTCATTTTCTCCTGGGATCTGGCCAAGCTTTTTATTTGGATGCTCCGAGAATATGACGATGTTGAACCTGTCATTCTTTCTGGTGAACATCGTTGTCCCCGATCATTCCTCTTACTGATTGTACACAGTTGGTGAGGACGAGGAAGTAAGCATTAAGTATGTGGCCGATACAATTGTAAAGGCTATCGGCTTCCAAGGAGACTATACGGTATGACAACACATGTCACTTTGCTGTCTCCCATTTATTTGGCATCAGTTCGACACATCTCGTGCCGATGGCCAATTCCGCAAGCCTGCATCCAACAAGAAACTCTTGACGCTTATTGGTGGATTCCAATTCACCCCTTTTGAGCAAGGCAAGAGATTCTGTCATTTTCCAAAGTCCCCAAACCTCACTATTCTTCAGCTCTTGATATCACAGTTGACTGGTTCCTCAAAAACTACGACGTAGCCAGAACGGGAGATGTAAAAAGTACCTAGTGATTTGGAGCGTCAAAATATCTTGTCAAGGTCTCCGCATTTTGTAGAATAGAACCTCATGATCACCTCATGGAGGGTGCATTGCCGACGATATTAACAATCTGCATGGCTGAGGAGGCAATTGTAAGGAGATAGAAGCATAATATTTGGTCAGCGAGTGATAATATGAACATGTTCGAAGCAGTTCGCTGTCATTGCGGTCAAAACATAAGAATATAAGAACTACCTACCTTTGACCATAAGCCTCTCTATTCCTCTCACACAATGTCTATTTCGGATAACGTTCCCGCCTTTACAAAGCTAGATCTTCCGCCTCCTGAGGAATACCGAAAGCGTAAAGTCGCGCTCATCTCTGGTACTGTCACGGCAATGAGTGCCTGAACCATTTGAGACTGACAGACGTTACAAGGCATCACCGGCCAGGACGGCTCATACTTGTATGCTTTCATTGCAAACCATTTTGCAGTCCTTGTTTTGAAATGTCTTTAGGACCGAATTTCTTTTGGCCAAGGACTATCAAGTTCATGGTATCATTCGTCGATCATCAAGTTTCAACACCGGTCGTCTGCACCACCTCTATGAGGACCAACATGAACGTAAGGTTTATCTATCATCTAAAGCGCCTTTTTCTCATATTCATTGTGCTTCTCCCTCAGGCCCTGGCAAATTCAAGCTACACTATGGCGATCTCAGCGACAGCACAAACCTCGTATACATCATCGCCCAAGTCCAACCTACCGAGATCTACAACCTCGGCGCTCAATCTCATGTCAAAGTCTCTTTTGAAATGGCTGAATACACAGGCGATGTCGATGGTTTAGGGACGCTTCGCCTCCTCGATGCGATCCGGACCTGTGGCCTCGAAAAGCACGTACGGTTCTATCAAGCTTCGACCTCGGAGCTGTACGGCAAGGTCGTGGAGACACCGCAAAGTGAAACGACACCGTTTTACCCTCGTTCTCCGTATGGATGTGCAAAGCTTTATGGGTATTGGATCACTGTGAATTATCGCGAGTCTTATGGGATGTTCACCTGTAATGGGATCCTGTTCAATCACGAAAGTCCAAGACGTGGAAGGACATTTGTCACGAGGAAGATCACTCGAGCTGCAGCAGATATCTCATTAGGGAAGCAGGGATGTTTGTATCTTGGTAACCTGGACGCATTGCGCGATTGGGGACATGGTTAGTATCTCATCATTTATGGCCGATGTACCCCCACAAACTCAATGAATCTTATTAGCTCGCGATTACGTCGAGGG
>Ga0153993_100516_pt1 | contig 14482 bp, 22 predicted proteins | sample TSNC077MetaG_FD_104706 | JGI IMG/M metagenome (GOLD analysis project Ga0153993, IMG submission 104706) | Attine ant fungus gardens microbial communities from North Carolina, USA - TSNC077 MetaG | ecosystem: Host-associated > Fungi > Mycelium > Unclassified | place: USA: North Carolina, Lumber...
AATATTTGAATGGATTGATTGATTTCATAGAGAGGGTGATAGTTCCCATGGCAGGTTGGGTTTGCAAGAGAAGATTCTAGTCAGCGTCGGAATCCTGTGCACCACCGGTTGAGCTCCGATAGTGAGGAAACGCGGCTGATATGTTTCCTGCAAGATAAAGAAGCTGAGAGTGAGGTAATTGACCTAATAGCACTACGGTGATATTTGTATCGTGTGATTAACTGAGTATAGAATTTTCTGATAGTAATGGGAGTCTTGATTAGTCATATCCATGTCGATCACGTGTGGCCAGTTAATGTATGAGATGCAACCTCACCGTAAATAGACGCTGTCTGTTAACATGCGACTATGATGATGGAGGACAACCAGCAAAAGACAGACCAGATAGCCTACCATTTTTACACCAAACTCTTTTCTCTCGTACATGACGCCCGTGTAACCGTCGACCCTCATTCTCTCCGCTACGACAAATGGGTCAGTCAGAACTTCAATTTAAACCACGTTGTTTGCTCACTCCTATCGTCCAGTTCAATCTCGAGTCGCCTGACAGCGACCTCTTTACGAGAGATGCTAAAGAACTATACAAATCCATATCAAGACAGAGACCTCCACCATTTGAGCTTGAGGTGGTGCTTTGCATCCCTCAACTCTCTCCAAATCAAGCTGTGGTATACCTTCCCCCTGCCTCTTCTTCCGTGCGACAACCCCTTGAGCCTACACCGGACCTCATAGTTCTCGAAGTATGGTCTGTCCATTTGTCAGGTGCTGAGAATCCTGGTGTTACACCCCCGCCTATATACAAGCACGGAATGGCTCTATTCCGGAGTATTTACACTCTCCTGCGAACACTACCAGCGTGGGCACTGTACAAACGCATACGAAGACGAATATTGGCTCATTCAAGTGCATTGTCCATCTCATTACGTTTACGACCTCGATCGTCTCCATCATCGTCACAAAGTAGCGGCAGCGTCCCCTCCCAGTCCCTCTACTATCCTCCAGCGCATTGCTATCCAGCTCATAAAACCCTTGAATTGAATCAACAACCTGCACCGTCGCTTTCACCTATCCAAATATTGACACAAGATTTCCCTGCAGTTCAATTACCGCCTGGAGCATTGACATTTTCGGTGACGTACCTCACGAACCCGTGCTTCGAGATTGACGAGCTTGAGTCTGTGCTCTCCAGTCGATTCACTTCATACGATGTCGGAGGAGAGTTTGTACCTACGTTGGTGAATAAGTCGAGCTCTAAGACGACGAGTTCGAGAAGATTGTCCGGAAATAGCGATTCAGGGGAAAATTCGCCTCCTCGACCTGGAGCAGCACAATGTCCTGGCGCAGACACAAAAGGATCTCCAACCATGAGGTCTTCTACAGTGTCTGCCAAAGAAGCAAATGAGACTATCGCCGAGAGGTTCATACTCCCGTCAAAGGCTGGAGTTAATGCAATGGGGATTTCGCCAAAAGATCCACTCGCGAGATTGAGGAGAGAGAGCATAAGTGGCGGCCTCTACCATCACCCAATTGCTACTTCACCTTCGCCTACAAACTCTCCACGGCAACGCAAATTGTCCTTGAATTCATCGACATCGAGTTCAATTGTTAGTCAGGGTCCTTTTTTCACGGCTAATCCTACAACTCCCTCTGTTATTACGAATCCAATCATGACTGCTATCACCTCTCCTACAACGACTTCAACAAGTCCATTACCTATCCGTAGGCCCAACCTGAACCCATTCAAGTCCAACACCATATCTTCTCCATCTAGTTCCTCTCCCTCTGTATCTCTTCGTTCAAACACTCAGATACCTCCTCCTACAAAGCCCGTGACAATTGTAGGGGGCGGATTATCTGCACACGCTCCTCCCTCATCAGCTCTAGCCGGCCAACCATCGTCCATATCAAGCACACAATCTAATGTGCATTTGCGCCGTGGTTCGATCGGTGGCAGTCTCCCTCCACCTTCGCCGATCATTTCCCAACTTGGAGAAAGAGAAAGCAAGATGACCCCCCTGTCTACCATCTCAGCTGAGCATGCAGTGTTTCCAAGTAGTGAAGGTGGCGGGCCCAGTAGCCCAGTGCCTGTTCCTCCACCTACTAGAAAACGTTATTCAAGTAGTTTTGAACATCGGTATTTGGGGAACTTGGGAAGTAATGCGAGTGGTAACGCTTTGGTGGGTGGTAGTAGCGGTAAGGTATCTACTGTTGAAACTGGAGGGACTGGGATCGCAGTTGCTGCAAATGGATCTGAAAACGCTGAGGGATCTACAGGAGCTCAAAGGCCTGGGACTCCTGACATCGGGAAACCTGCAAGTTGTCTTGTCTCGTCCTGTCATCCAAGAACTGACACTTTTGCTATCATTATAGTCATATCTTCATATGAACCCCGACGAAGACGATATTTCCATGTTTGTTCAGGAAATAGACACTCGTAAACCTCTCATCGGTCGCGCACGTGAGTACCAATCTACTCGTTCTGGATCATTATGCCCGCGTACCCAGCAAGAAGCCGCCGAAGCTGCTGAAGCACCATCCTATTGTACACCTCCTAATCAAGTGATATATGGGCCTGAACCTCATCATGAACCTCTCAAGCAACTGCCTGGAGTCGGAATCGGCTATGGTCTAGCTGGCATAAACAACTGGGCAGCTTTTGCTGTTAGCCATAAAGGTCTGAGCCTGAAAAATTCGGAGGGAGAGGATGAAGAAAGATCGTCAAAATACCTAGGCCATTGCGCATCTGCTACAGCTGAACGCTCATCGCTTCTGCCGAATCCGAATTTGGGTCAACATGATGCGAGTACATCACCGGTAGTATCACCCACACTGCTGCAAAAACATCACCAGGTACAACAAGCACGCAGAAGAGGAGTGTCGAGGTCACCTCCTGAGACGGGTGGCGAACGATTGTCAGTGTCATCTCCGACCGTTCTGAAGTCTCATTCTCATTTGTATACAAGAAATTTGACCAGTGATGTAACTGGTGCTGGGATGATCTCAAAGTCTCCCTCTTCCTCACCCCCCACCAAATATTACCACCACAACTATCTCACCAACGCGATTTCCCCCGTGCAATTCAATGGATTCATGTAACTCAACAACGTCAGCAGAAGTACAAGCCCAACAAGCTTACAGATTATCTACTTCTCCGACATCATCTGCACGTGGTCCGATGTTGACAAATCAAGAGGAAGTCAGCGAGAGACTAAGAAGGATGAATGAAATATTCTTGAGAAGTCTTGAAGGGATCACTTTGGGTGGGCAGAATGGTGAGAGGGAACGTCGACGACGAGAACGAGAACGAGAGATGGAACGAGAACGAGAGCGGCGGGAACGGGAGAGATTGACAGAGAAAGAGAGAGGAATCAGAGATTGGAAGCTAGAGAGGGAGAGAGAAAGAAGATATCATTATGGTTATGACAGTCGGACAGGATTGGGATTAGGATTTTTCCCTGCAGCACCTACACCGTTATCTCATATTACTCCTGTGACTCCGTCCCGTGCTCGTGCAGATGAGCCTGATGTTGGGCATTCGGATAATGTTGCAAGCGTAGAGATCGATATTGATGGTGGGGCGCTCTCATCCTTGCAGCCACGTAATGAAGAGGAGCAAAGGTTATCACCTTTAATACCAGGACATGGAGGCGTCACGGCTACGTTTGAGACAGGTGGTCATTCCTTTCAGTCCTTTCAATCTCCTTATCAACCTACCACCATTCCATTATCCACAGCAAGTACTTTGCCTCGTTCGCGACCATCGTATTTCGCTCATTCCCCACACTTCTCCCCACATTTACCTTCACCATGTTCGGGGGGGCCAGGAGCTAGTTCATACAGCCAAGGATCAGAAGAAGTCATTGGACGCATGGACATCTCCAACTATGGAGGAGATGCAGCCGATCGACTCATTGAGAGAGACGGAGGAGAGCCATTCTATGATAGAGAAAGGGAAAGGGAAAGGAGGCATGGGATTGGAGGAAGTCGATTTCGACAGTTTTGATGGTGATGTTGATGAAGGAGAACAACGGCTAGAAGGTTGGAACGTGACAAGTGAAGACTTGATTCTTGGAGATGTCCGGACAATACTTGACGTGGCACATGAACCTGATAACAATGATGATAATCAAGTGACGACACCTCTGATGCGATCTTTAGGAGAACTGTGCAGCAGTATTGAATACAATGATAAAAGTGTCATTGACGCTAGGTCCATGGATTCTATCCCCGAGGATACCGATTTCACTGGAGGTGGAAACTTAATTATGTCACCAGCAGGATCTGAAGATATCTCCAGCGGATCAGGTCTCCTACTCTATCGAGGTCAAAGTCCAGTGCGGGTTCACATTCAGGATCTGGAGTCACAGCTATTACTGCAACAGCATCTTCCCTATCTATAACCACCACAATGATGACTATCCATTCCCTCGCCCCTCATAATCACTCGAAATTTATCATAGACACTATCGAATTCATCCGACATCAACGCCACGTCACATGTTAAGCAGTTGATGAGAGATCAATATCAACAACAAGAACGAGATTGACAAACGACAAAATCACAGAGAAGGGCGAGAACACTTGAGGAGGTAGTTATATCTGCAGTTGCGGGATGGTGGATTTTGGAGGTGTCCCTAGACCATTGACTGGGGATGTGAGTGAGATGAAGTGGGAGACTGATAGTCATCTTTAGTTAGGTGTCCATGATGACAGCGGACCGTGTGAGTTGTCCTTGTTAATGCAATTGTGTTGTTTGCGTGGGAAGAAATGAAGGAAAACACGTAGTGGTTTCATCCAACACTTGTTGCGTTTGTAATACCATTGTTCAAATGATCTGTCAGTGCTTTCACTCTATGATCCGCAGATTGCTACCAATTTGCCCATTCTTAGATGTGGCATCGGTCTGTTCGCTGCTAATGAAATGTTATTGGAAGACAAGGATCAATGACTACTCAATCCAGCCTCTGTGGCCCAGCCGTTTGGCAATTCAGTGCTAGCTGGTCGGGCCGGTGCACAACACTCCGAGCCTGAAGAATTTTTGCAGGAATCACGCTCTCACACTAGCGCTCAAATGAGTCCTTTCACTTGGACGCTACCAAAAGACGTCTGCTGACCTGTCGCAAAAGGAGATGAAAAACTGAGAATGCCTGAAGCCCCGAGAAGATCAGAAGTATCTTTCTCCACCCTGATGATGTCACATTTCCCTAATTCTTCACAAGTAACTGCCTAGAAGCACCTTGTCCTCGAATAAGATATCACACTTCCCTCTATTTAAGCAAAGAATCCTGGTAATCCCCCATCTGTCTGAGGTTATCATCACACTTATCTGTGTAGAAACAAGCCATGCATTCAGAAATCGGTACCACGAAAGATACTACGCCGTCGAAAAGCTTTGACCAAATACCGTCGTAAGCAACCTTGTTCGTCCAAAGATACCGTAACTCAGCATTCCAAGTGATGTTTTAGAAAAGCTCTTCATACACCTCGTTTCGAACGACAACAACTACAACCCCTCCAGGTTTTACATTAGATACAAAACAATCTCCACGCTCCGTCTCGTTTCTCGATATTGGAACCATGTCATAGTTTCCTCGCCTAGGTTGTGGCAACGAGTTGCCATAGACGTTTCGTCCATATCATCTCGATACCCTCCAGTCGATGTCGTAAAACTCTGGATTGACAGGACATGCGAGATACGTAATCTTGAGGTTCTGGTTTCTATGCCTAACGAGCCAAGTTTTGTCCGCAAAGGACATGCACAAGCAATCATGAATGTCCTGAGACCAGCAATGCATCGCTGGGAAGAATTATGGTTTTTCAGCGAAGCCGGGGTCCTGGACTTCCCGCGAGATTTATCCAATGCACATAATCTCGTGAAACTCTCCGTAAGTGCAGGAATCGTCGACGAGGACGCTATGAAAATCATTGGACCTACCTTGCACAATCTTCCAGATGTCATCCGTGATCTGGATCTGGAAGTTTTAGACTTTGATAGTTTATTTCTTCTTAGACAGAGTTATCCCATGCATTTAGAACACTTGGAACGTCTGACACTGCGGTACGAAGGCTGGATTCAGGGCATTCTGAACCTCCTTTCAGATGTGCGGGACAGTCTTATCTCGGCCGATATCTACGTTGATGGCCAATGGTCATGTTCCACCGAGTATCGCTCCTTGGTCCCCCATATTCCAACAGCCTCCTTTACCGCGATTCGCTACCTCAAACTGTGGATTTATGATGCAAATGTAGATCTTTTCGAATATCTGGAGATGGGTTCCCTTGAGGTTATTGATTTATCTGTCAACTGGACCACTGTCTCAGAGCGTGCAAGAAATATCGCTCCTCTTGTTGGTTTCATTATCAACAGATCTGACTCTCTTCAAACATGTACTATGAAGTTCAACAAATCGCCATACGATTGGGCCGCAATGGCTTTCTACAGTCCGGAGATTATGCGCTTACGAACCTATATGTTTTACAATGTTGGACTAGAGACTATGATGCGATACGCAATTGCTGGATCACCTAACGTCTTTACTCGAATTCGCCTGATTCCAGAAGCTAGCCCCTCGCGCTTTACTATTGGATGGGATGAGAGCGATAATTAGTGGAGTGGGAATCATGTTGAATTATATCTTCTAGTGCTGCCCCGAATTATAGCATGCTCTTCTCAATTGTAAGATCCTGAGCCACCCGAAGCCCTTATGTGCAAGATAGTGGTGACAGAAAACCCCCTTAAACCCCCTTCATCCACCCAAAAGGGGATTGGGAAGATATTTCGTCTTTACTTTAGGTCGAACGAATGGAGTGACAGAAAATCAGACCTGAGAAACAAAAATTCTGAGGCATCGTGTCAATCCTACTGTTAATAGCATGCTATTGTCCAGTCACGAAAGCCGCTCCAATTTGACACCAACATTATATCCCCATGGTGCATCGTCGTTTTTACCAAGTCGTCTTTGGAATTCACACCGACAGCTGTGCAAAATACTTGTTGACATATCACACCAACTCAGAAGTTCCAGTGACTACAGAGATTAACTCGTTGGAAAAGTCTATCAGAGACCGACAGGCCCTTGACTATAATTGACATTGAATCTAGTGTAACAGATCAGAATGAGCACTGGGTACATGTGCAGTTGTTGCATAAACCTACCTAGTAGGATCATACTTATTATATACTCGCTGAAGAAACTCATAGTTTCCGTAGGTAGCATAAACATTTTGGGTCGCATCGCTTTCGTTCATATCCAACGGAGCTCCAGGTGAGGGTGGATTTCTTGATAAGGGATGAAGATATCAATTAGTTGTGTTTTGGGCATCACTTACTGTCTCATTAGCTGCTGCAGGCCCAATTCCACCTGACGTGGTATCTGCTCGTGACCTGCAAGAAAAACAGTGTACCAGTGAGCAGATAAGTAAGGAATTTCTGCAGCGTCTAGTGCATTTCCTCCACGTGACTTTGCGATTTGTATTTGATGGAGGGGAATCGGAGTCAGTGCGAATACCGTCGAGTTGACAAGATGAACACTTTCTAGGGCGAATTCTCGGAAATCTTGATATGCCTTCAGACACCGGTCTGGACTTCCAGAAAAAGACGTTCCAGAAAAGCGTTCTCCACTCTCGCGATAGTCTCCTGACCCAAAAATGTTCGCAGCCTCGAAGTAGCTCACAGCACCCAAGTGCTCAGAGATGGAAGGGATATTCAAGAGATCACCAAAGACATCTTGTGGCAAGCTCGAGCCTCTATAAAAGTATGCCACTTTGTAACTGGCAACCGGTCGTCCATTCTGCATGACATATCCTAAAATAAAAAGAGCCGCTAACCTCGACTAAGTGAACCTCTGGCATGTAAGTCTGTCTAGTTTAGCTGGAGAGCATTTACCTGCTTTGGGGTCCTCGTTTGTTTCCACGAACTTGTGAGCCGCGCGAATCAGTGCTTCTGCGGAAGACTCGGGGTACTGAACCAGATAAAGTGGAATTAGTTAGACAGTGGCGTCAACATTTTTGAGTGCTGATTGAAGCCCTCAATGAAGGATTGCGGACGAACTGACCTCGGTGATGCCCCCATACCAATATCTGTCTATACGTCTTCCAACACGGACAAGCGCGACTTCGAAGCGTGTGACAATACCAAATCGACTACCTCCTCCTTTCAAAGCGCGGAAAAGGTCCGAAAATTGGTTAGTCGATGTGGCGGTGATTAGGCTCCCGTTGGTGAGTACGACGTCCATGGCAGTAATGCCGTCAGTCGACCAGCCGTTTTCAGGTGCCAGGTAGCTGATGCCGCCTCCCAGAAGTAGTCCTGTCCCTAGGTTTCTGCAACAACTTAAGCAAGCTATGTACCGTAGTATAGGAATTTACTCACCCTAAACGCCCGCCCATCGCAGCAACCCCGTACTGCTCGAAATTTACTAGTGCATCGCCCCATCTCACTCCAGGCTCTATCGTGGCTCTATTATGTATCGCATCATAGGTAATGTTCACCATCTTTCCAAAGAAAATCAATACACCGTCTTGAACACTGTAAAATCCGGTCGAACATTGAAGACCAGGATGGAAAGTAAACGCACGTATTCCATCCCGTCATGCCTGTATGTCCCCCTGACATAACTGCATATCGTACTTTATCACGGTATACTGCTGCCATGGTTATCTGCACATCTGAAGCGTCTCGCGGAGCTACGACACAGGTCGGTCTGTAAACAGAATTGAATAGACTAGCTGGATTGCGTATAGCTTCAATGTAAATCCTCTCTCCGTATACCTGCACCACCTTTGATCCGAGTCGTTTGCGAAGTTCAATGCATGTTTGCGTAGCCTTGGTAGCAATGACTTCAAAATTTTTTATGGAAGGATGCCACTGTGCAAATGCGAGAATATTGAGGGTCAATAGCCGTGGTGAAAACAGCATGGCAACCAGCCCCAAAATGAGAAATATGCCTGCTCGTGTGGGGATCGGCATGACACGTAAGGAAAGGCGTTTTAGACACCCTAGGCATTCAGACGATTGAGCCTCTTATATATTTATGCAGATTCTTCTTTAGCCACAATAGGGGAGGGTGAAGGATGGGAAATGATCTGTAAGATGGAATCTTGCCGCGACGATGATGGTCCCCGTTAGCATCTGAGTTTTTATGTCGTGCATATTGTGTGTATGAGCCAACTGATTTCTGGAGTTTTCTCTGATATAGATATACGACTGTAACAGAAACCGACCTTTTAGCTCGTGAAAACTATTATCCTGAGAAGGATGGTCATATCACTGCTGTAAAGAAGTAAGGCGGCGAACACAATACAAGGGGATGGTTCCAACAGGGACAAGAATTGAAGTCGAGCCCCTGAAGAAGGGAAACTAGATAAAAAAAAGAAGCAGGTTAATAGTGAGCCTCGAGGAAATACAACAGGCAAAATGAGCACAGAACATGTTCGCGCATACCCAGGTAGTATATAGTCATTCCAAGGACAAGTTGCCATCAAACAGCAATCCACGCTACATGCTTCATATCAGGAAATGACGTGATCTGGTTCAAAAAAAGAATACGAAGCCTCGGTAATATCATCTGACGAGAGAGGAGTTGGGGTGGACGCCTCTGAGAAATCAATCGTGAGAATTAAACAGGTCAGGGTTTTGGATTCTATCTAGAAGTCTGGCATGAATTGTTCATATGTCAACATGATTGGGCTTCCATGAATTCTATGAATTCTTTTTTCTCTTCCTCGTTTTTCGAGCAGTTAATGATACTGGGTTATCAGGAAGGCAATTTCCTTTTAGCACAAATTTTCAGAAGAAAAAACTCATCTGAGAATCAGACTAATTCATGATTTCTAGCGTGGCTCATTTAGACGTTTGGAAGATCCTTCAGATAAAAAAAATCCTCCAACAAATTTCAACCTCAGTTTCTGGTAGCACATAAGACTTACGAGAACCTCCCATCAGACCATCAAAGAGAAGAAACTCCTACGTATCGAGATCGGTCATTATACGTACAAAAAAGATGGTCATTCTACCTCGAATCGGTGGCAATGCGCGATTTTTTCTGCAAAGGCTAAATAAAGTATATTCGATCCATGCCCCGCTCAAGCCTTTGGGTACACAACCCTGCAAAATACTACGGGGCGGAATCACCCATGTAAACACTTTTAGCTACAGGGCAACCCGTCCGGACATTGTCATTGACCAGTTCCTCAAGATATAATGAAGTATATGGCAATGCAGCTATTACTACCCTCTGTGCCATCCAATGGGCCCCGCCGATCTCAAACGATGATCCCATGTTCATTACAAGCGCATCAATAAGCCATCAAGTAGTTAAGTACATCGTGGAGCAAGAAACAAAAAGGAATATCAACAATAATCAAGGAACAGTTGCAACTTCTGCTCTGTTCGTGGCGGTAATTTGAATGCTTTCAGGCTATATCCAAACGTTCGCACGATACGGACCACAGCCTCTTTTAATACTGTCAAGAAGAAACAGTGGATAAAATGCAATGAAGCAGAAAGCCAATCAACCAAATCAGTAATCAGCCTGCCGTATCCTTTCATAATGACCAACGTACCATCAATCATTATGCCCAATACTTCCATGCTTTGTACTACTTCATATTGCAACCTCATACGTTCTTCCCAACCTTTCAATGCTAATTTCCCATCTCCTGCAGCTTCACTAGCTCCGTTGCCGTTACCTTCTCTTTGTTCATCTGGTGGAGGCGGAGGGACATAAAGCGACCTCACTTGACCATAATACTCTTCGATCGCGGAGAGGAAGGATAGGAGCAATTCAAGGGTTCGTGGAATATCTCGTTGGACGACACCGTACTGGTCTTCATGAAGCGATGCACATGTTAAACGAGAAATGACTATGAAAGTGTCTGAGCAATTAGAACCATCGTAGATTGATATACTCACCCTCAATAGCAACGACATCCAACTCCCTCAGTGGCAAACTCTTCTCTACATTCTTACTTAATCGATCCTCCTTCCACCACGCCTTCCACCCACGAAAATAGTGATTCATGGCAAGCGGAAGACATTTATTACACAAGTCGCAAACGGATTGAAGTTTCTTCTTTTCTAAAACAACGTTCACTTTTACCGTTCCCTTGTGAACCTCCTGTTCCTGTTTTGGCATAATCTCGACATGAGTCTCGGACCGGAAAATCTCGGGTAACTCGATGACATTAACGCTTGCATTCACTGCTCGTGAGGGTGTACTATTAGATGCTGAAGCATTTGCGCTACTGACGGCCCCAAAAATACTTTTTTGGAGTGTAGGAATTGGATTTGATGGGACCGATCTGGAATTCGCGGCAGGGATTGGGATCGGGACTGGAGAAGACGGTGGTATTGGTTCGGGGTTACCACGGCGAAGCAAAAGTTGATAGTGTTGTCCAAGTAAGGAAAGACTCTCTTGAATGAGATGAGACCAAAGAGTAGGCGTATATTTCTGGTCGGCAAAGAGCGCCGTACGTTGAGCGACAGCGGTGGAAGAGGTATCTTCTGCTATTGTACATAGGTCGCGGTAGGCAAAGTATCTAAGAGTTGGGTCTTGGGAAGATATACCAGAAATCAAGGTTTGATTCGGATTGGGGGTCGAGTTTGCAACTGAAATTCGCTGGACAGAATGGTGAGTGATCTGAGTAAAAGTAGATGTACTATGAAATAACCTTGGCAACGTTATTGTCAAATAGAGTGTCGACTATGTCCCAAACAAACAAAGATACGAAGCCCAGATGAAGCGCCCGTTGAAGGAGGTCGAAGTGGCGGAGAGGGAGGAAGATGCTCAACGAGGCTCGGAGGAAGTGAGCAGTGAAGGGTGTCAAGAGTAATGAGACAAAGGGGATCTTGTGAAGGACGGGAAGGAAAAACCAAGACACGGTGAAGATAGTCGCTGTGAGAGGTAAAACCAGTAGCGATAGTATGCTCGAGACCATAAACGATCGGAAAACATCTGAAATAGTCACTTTTAGGCTGGTAACATTAGTCTGAAATAGCTTTGTGAGATAACAATGAGTAAGGATAGCATATAATACTTGCCTGAGCAGCAATTCTCCATTTAAAAGCAAAGCGATCCAGCAGGACATTCCTGATCCCATAAACTATGGCAGTAACAAACTGAGATATGATGATAAAGATGAGACGGCCGTTCAAATAATACGGATGTTTTCTGAAAATCATCCATCAGCAAGAATGGTTGTTTTCAATGCAGAGACGCACCTTGATTTCACAAATAATCTTAATTTTGGGTCAGTTGACTCGACTACGTATGAGAGAAGGATGTGGACTATAAGAAGGACAAGTGCTGAAGCAGTGTACACGAGAAAGGCACGTCGTACAGTGGGTTTTGCCAAGGAACTGGATAACAAGTTGGCAGGAGAGGTTGCCGGGTTTCGCATGGCTAGTTTGTTTTTGTCAGTGCACGGGTTCGGAGAGAGGAAGACGAAGAGAACTTGCGTGTAAGCAATTTTCTCCTCAGCACGATGACTGGCAGGGCACCAAAAACCCAGACAAACATGGAAGCTAAGATGGTAATGAAGTTGAATGATGATTTGTAAATATGGTCAAAAGTGATTGAGGTGGGATATCGCTGCCATATTCCTGACAGTGTCATGGCAGCCCATGTCAAAAGGGTAGATTGTAGGAAAATGCTGTATACGAGGCGATGTTGGAGGACTGATTTGACTAGAGGCTCATATGACTCAGAAGGTAACGGAATGGGAGGGGCGAGTTTTGAAAAAAGACTGCTCGGGATTGCTCTCACCGGGATCCATTTTGAAGGTGCCATGAACGTTGGCGCAGAGAAATTCAACGCAAGATCACACTCACGCCGACGTAATATATCACGTGGACAGTAAACAAGTCAAAGTCGTGTCAGCATAGAACAACTAGTGCAGCTCACAACAACCAAGGACTAAAGTGATCTTTTGTAGTATAAGGGTAGTGGATGAGTGGAAGGCAGCATCCAGGACTGTTTGAACCATTGGTAATGTCATTTGGACTCTGCAATTCTCTGGCAGCATTATGAACTCACTATTTCAAGACGTCATTAGAAAGGGAAAATCATAATTGATGTGGACAACAAAACACTAGAGGAGCACAAGTCAATTGTAAAGGACATTCTTAGAATCCTGAGTGGCAACAAATTTTTTCAAAATTTAATCATCAGTTTACTACATGATGGTAGGCTGTTGTTAAGCCCTGAATTGTGACTAGATTTTAGCTAGCCCAGTCAACCTGGCCTGGAGTAATTCACCAGGAGGATAAGAAGAACAGGATGGGAGTCTAGAGGACAAGATGAATTCTGAGAGCTAGGTAGAGAACAAGTTAAAGAGTTCCTGTCAGCTGAGTTACTGTTATATATCCAATATTATGTAATCAATTCCTGAGTCTTATGTCAGCATGTGCATCAGTACCACTGTGGCTGTTCTGGGTGTCATGATTGTGACAGTACTTCCCCCCCAAGGCCACACCCTCATAGTTGTTAGTCAAAGTATCTTTCCTTCTCATTATTCTGTTAGGGGGTTGAAGAATCATAAGTTGGGACCCAGTTTCATAGGATGCCATGAGTGGAATTCCTATACCAGTTTGTAGACATGTGTTAACTCAGTGGTATTAATCCAGGAATATTCTTCTGCCATCCCTTTATAGCCTGCCCACTATACATAGTATATCAGTTGGATCCTGTGGTGCTTGTCAAATTTTAAGTCCAGGAATTGGGCAATTTTGAATTTGAGATCACCATTAATCTTAAGGGAGGATAGAGGGGAATTGGTCCACTCTGGAATAATACTGGTGGCTGTCAGTTCTAATTGTGATATGTGAAACACTAGATGGACTGCCCTTGGTTATTCTAGTAGGTTGACTTGATAAAAGTGTAGAGAATAGAGACTCATAGTGCAAACCAGTATGTTATTGATAGGCAGTGAATGCTCTTAGTGATCACCCTAGGTGGATGTTCAAGAAGAACTCGATGGAGTTCTTTCTTGGATTAGACTACTACTTATACTATTTTATAGTGGCTGTACTACTACTAGTCCACGATCACATGTTCTTCCAGAACATTCTATGGTCACTTGACCTTGTCATGTGATTTGGTTACCTAAGTTCCCATGCTATTTATACCTTGACCCCATTGTATGACTTGAGATTTTGGATTAAGTGTTTAAATGCATGAGAGACCATTTGTTATCGATAGGCAGTGAATGCCCTTAGTGATCACCCTAGGTAGATGTTTAAGAAGAACTCAATGGAGTTCTTCCTTAGATTGGACTACTACTTATACTATTTTACAGTGGCTGTGCTACTACTAGTCTATGATCACATGTTCTTCCAGAATGTTCTATGATCACTTGACCTTGTCACATGATTTGGTTACCTAAGTTCCCACACTATTTATACCTTGACCCTATTGTATGACTTGAGATTTTGGATTAAGTGTTTAAATGCATGGGAGACCATTTCCTTCTTGGGGCTCTCATAACA
>Ga0153993_100519_pt1 | contig 14442 bp, 21 predicted proteins | sample TSNC077MetaG_FD_104706 | JGI IMG/M metagenome (GOLD analysis project Ga0153993, IMG submission 104706) | Attine ant fungus gardens microbial communities from North Carolina, USA - TSNC077 MetaG | ecosystem: Host-associated > Fungi > Mycelium > Unclassified | place: USA: North Carolina, Lumber...
ACTGCCTTGTTGTTTGCTATCTGGGTAGTATTTTCAGCTTGGGGTTGGGTAGAAAAGTTAAAGGACGGAAGGTTCAGATGTTGTGTGTTGGAGAGTGTAGCATGCATGCTCGCACCTGTGCCCTCTTCAATGTCCATCTGTTCTGCCCATGAGTTGTTTTGGGCTTCCATTCGGGTGGCATAGTCTATTGATGAGGCTACACTGATGTGGGAGCTAGTGGACTGAGACCTAGTGGTTGTATTAGCGTCTTGCACTATGGGGTTTCTACCTCTGGTTTCATCGTGTTCTGTAAACTCGCTGGTTGTATTTAGGTGGTTGGGTATGTTGTATGGGGGGTTGTGACTCTCAAACATAGGTGTATTCGCTGGTTCTCTACTGGGCGTTACCATCATTGATGGTGGTGTGTGAGAAAGAAGCGATGTTCCGTAAGACAGTCCAAAATGCGGCTCTACGAAATGCACGAGTGAAATTATAATAAATCGTTTTTCGGTTGCGGTTATCAGAACAACTCTTCATTGATGGTCGATCAAATATATTTTCCCACATTGTCTCCACACACCTCCATTCAACCCGAGGCGTCGGTGATTGGGTATATTTATCTCTCCTTCCTTCTTCCTGAAGCTTCCACTTTGACGAAGATTTACCAGCAGATTAAAAGTGCACCACAAACTAAATACACCAACATGACCCTATCCCAGGTATTTGCAACCCTGGCGGTTATACTGGTACGTTGTGATCGTTAGCACTGTTATATCCATATTCGTGATCATACCCAGAGCGTAATTTATTACCGAAATGGGGAACTCATCAGAAACACAATCCTCCTCAAGGCATCACTGCCCAAAGGTTACATCGCTGGAGGCGATTTCGATGTTGACTGTAGAGATATCGGCACTGCAGCGACACCAGAAATCGCTTCATGTGAGGATGCTGCGTTTTGGGATCTCCATGCTGCCTCGGGTGAACTCAAAGAGCGTCGACTGATACTCGGCTGCGATCCCAATCGCCATAACTGGAATACCGTCATGGGCCCATTGCGTGACCCAAATCCTCGAGCAACTCTCTGGCTATACACCGAACCCACTGAAAATTCTGCAAATGCTGGTGTGGCTTCGTCTCCAACTACAGCAAAAGACAAGGCTGCGGATATAATCGAGGAGATCAAGGGCACAGTGAATACTGAAGAAACCCCAAAAGAATTCAGACAGCCAGATCTTCGCAAACTCGAGTTGAAGAACTATCCAGAAGGACATGATTTTCATCCTCTTGGTATTGAAATATGGCCCTCCTATGGTGGAAATGGTTCGTACCTCTACGCGGTGAATCACGCACGTGCACGCACTGTGATCGAACAGTTCCTTCTGGATCCTGCCGATCTCAACAGTGCAACCCACATTCGCACCATTAGCCATCCATGGTTTATTTCTCCCAATGCTCTTGCTCTTACCTCTCCAGACTCGTTCTATGTATCTAATGACCATCTCTTCACCCGCCGTCTCCCTATCCTTGGCAAATTCTTACCCTTCACTGAAACAATCCTCGCCCTCCCGTTTAGTTTCGTCGCACACGTGACATTGAACCCTCCCTTCTCTCCACCCTCCTCTCCTACCATCAAAGAACACACTATAGAGGCCCCTTTCATTCCCTTTTCCAATGGTGTCTCGCTCTCTCCTGGCGGTGGCGAACTTGCTATTGCGTCTACGACTACTAATAGAGTCCTTTTCTACCTTCGTGACAAAACCACCAACAAACTCACTTTCAAGGACGCCGTACCTATACCTTTCTGTCCTGATAACGTTCGATATTATGCACCAGAATCACATAATGACGATACCTCGGAACTCATTGTTTCTGGACACCCACACTTCCCGTCTATCCTCGAGGTTATTGCCAAGAAGCCTGGAGCGGTTGGTCAAAGTTGGGTCGTATCTGTCACCAAGACGTCTGAAGCACGTGCCGGTCTGATTTATGACACGCAAGCACCTTTTTCTGCCAACGAGAAAGTCCCTTTCGTTGCGATACCAAAAGGGTATGCCGTTGAGACGCTCTTTCAGAGTAATGGCACTGGATTTTCGACTAGTGCCACTGGTTTGAAGGATTCTCTTACGGGAAATGTGTATATCAGTGGTTTGTATGCTCCACAGGGTGCAATGGTCTGTGGATCAAGTGAGCGCATGTCTGCATGATGTATATGCAAAACGGGTGGGAAAGAAGATGTACTATCTATATTGTTCTGCCCTGTAATTTGGTTATCTCCAATATACCAAGTATGTTGTTTGTCTGAGTCACAGCATCCAACTTCCCGGGAAGAAGTGGCTTAAAAAGTCTAAATCATAGGTGGACGTAACGAATGCTACACTGAGGAAAGGGGACATTTCGTAAACATATATCTCTGAAAAAGGATGTTCATTGATAACCATAAACTGCACCACCTATCTAGCGAAACGTGTGATACATGAGTTGCCGAAGCTAAGAAGGGTATGAAGCGGTGATGTAATGACGGGAATAACTGGTACTTGAGTTGCCTGAAAGAGGAACGGAGCTTTGAAAACCAGAAGAACCACGAAAAAGAGGGAAAATGTCCGTTGAAATTGAATGACAGTATCCGAAATCGGGCGTAAATCGGGCATAAATGAAAGAAGGGGGCATACGAGGTTGTCAGACTGAGAATAACAATAGCCTGTGAGCATAAATTGGTATAACTGCCCTTGCTCTTCATTTCATTCTCCAGTCCTTCACTACGAAAAAGCAAGTGCGATAGATTGGTATGCAGTTATCGACTTTGACATGTCCGCTGTCTTCCACTGATGTATCTCCTTGAACGGGGTCTTGATGAACAAGCCGTGCAATTATGACTGGAAAATACGGTCCTCGGAGGTGGTGTCAACACATCTAGCTTGAACTTGTTTGCACCTGGTAGCGAGCAATGTTCCTTGTGTAGAGACACGAGAGACTCCAAATCCTTATGGCCATCCCAGATACGAAGAGAAAGCGTTCCGCCCTCCGTCTCTAGATCTGGTATTAGGCGCGATTGGACCATCTGCACGAGAGCACCCGGTGAGGAGGATATACGGGTATTTAAATTTATTTCTTTCAGTGATGGGCACAAAGGCCAGCAACTGGGAGAAGGCGGATCGGAAGTGGATGGTGAAGATGATACAGGTGAGCAATTGAGGCTCGAAAGTAACTTATCAGTGATAACGACGCCACTGACGGTCAATTTGGTCAGAGACGAAGATGACATTTCAAGACACTCTGCAAGGCAGGTTTCGGTCATGGGAACATCAAGCCATAACGATTTGATGGCGCAAGACGAACGTTTGATGAGTGACAGGAAGCTTACCGGCAACCATGGCCCTATGGCTGCTGCTGCGCTCCGCCGTGCAGTCTGATGTGTTTGTCCTTCAGCATGGATACGAACGTGCTTCAACGCAGGTAGCACCAGGAAATCAATGATTGCGGTCAGGTCGTAGGCGATGTTGAGAGAAGTCAATTTGGAGAGGACGAGGGGCTGGCGTACAGATCGGGTATCTCCAGGACGAGGCCGGGTGATACGGATGTGCTCGAGATTGTAGCATCGATCCAGAAGTTCAAGGTAATCGAGGGTTCCCTGACGCATAGTTATGGATAGGAGAGTGAGGCGTGAGAGGGGGAGTTCCATTAGTCGACGTGTGTCGGCCAGGTCATCTACCCAAGTTAGTTCGCGAAGTTGAGGTGCGGAGTTGAGGAGAGAGATTATTGGGGTGATGTTGGCAGAGCTAATGTCACGGGCACTAAACTCAAAGGCACGCAGAAGAGGTGCATTGTTTTCCGCACGAGATAAAGAATACATGGGGGGACAATAGAGACCACGGAACTCGAGTCGGACATGTCTCCAGCGGGAGGAGTGGTGGCAGATGACGTCCAGAATCTCCTGTGCTGGCTGCTCATTGAAGTCGATGGATATAGAAATGGAAAGTAACAAACAGCCTGAGCGTTGGAGCCAGTCTGAAGCCATGGGGACGTCGAGGACTGGGTCCTTGTAGACGACATGGAGCCTGGTCCACAGCGACGGTGTCGACAGTGTCACTCTCCGCCATCGAGAACATGTATGTGCAACAAGTAAAGGCGCCTGTGATGACGCAGGTACGGGGAATGTTTCGTCAGAAAGACAGTAGCCAAAAATTTGGGCGAGCAACTCAGCCGGCAGCCGGCTCATGGGCCCACTTTGACAAGATCCACGCAAAGCATTCTTGTGGCCGTCGTCGACGGGGAGCTTACAAGATTCAAGATCCCCAAACAGCATCATGGGTTAACGGGAGGTGAAGGAAAGATGATGTGGGTTCTATTCGGATTAAATTTCGCCTTGTTTGTTATAACTCCATCTATGTTCGCGTATTACCCGTGCTCCGATGCCGATGGAAATATCTGCCGAGGTAGAGTTATCTCTGCAATATTGTCCGCGCACCGTATTCCTGGAGGTTGGAATAGTTGCGGAGCCATGACACAATCCAAACCATAATCTGGGGTGCTTTCTGACGTAGACAAGATATGTATGGCTAGTTCGAAAGCTTCAATAACATACTCCATGTCATTAGCTAATTATGCCAGTTGGAGCACGAAGCACAGAATTCTGATTGATACTTAAATAACTAGATGCGAGGATCACTCAGTGCAATCTGTCGTATGTTGTCATCATATACTCGTTGTTTCACCTCTTCCACTTGTAACCATCTCCGGCGCCACCACAGCTCACTTTCACTATGAAAATCGCCATCCTTACCTCGGGTGGAGACAGCGCAGGCATGAACGCCGTCGTGCGCTCCGTCGTGCGATCTGGCATCCTCAAGTCAGGAATTTGATACATATCGGTTCAGATACTTATTTGATCATAGAGATTGTGAAATGTGGGTCGTTCGTGAAGGCTATGAAGGACTTGTACGGGGAAATACACAGGCAGCAGAAGAACAAGCCGCACAAGCCGCGGTTCTCTCCGATGTCGCCAAAGTCACACAGGAGGCTCAGACAAAACCCCTCCGCGGGCGCGAGCCCGATAGAAATCTCATTCATAATCTCAGATTTGGTGATGGAGACCTTTTGAAGGATGGAACGAGCGAATTTGCGGGTGGTCGTACTCTCAAAGGCCGATACATCGTTCGAGTTGGCTGGGACGATGTGAGGGGATGGTATTCTCAGGTTCGTCGACCGGACTGCCACTATCAATGGTCTAATGAGAGATAACAGGGAGGTACTCTAATCGGTACCGCACGTTCAGCCACCTTTAGAACCCATGAAGGTCGTCTTGCAGCTGCCCACAATCTCATCAAAGAAGGAATAGACGCCCTTGTTGTGTGTGGTGGTGATGGTTCCCTAACAGGTGCCGATGTCTTTAGGTCCGAGTGGCCAAGCCTCATCCAAGAGCTTCACAGTCAAGGTCAATTCGCTGATGTACATGCCTTCGTCGCCCTGATAATTCTCACCTTTGCCAGGCATCATTACGGATGCACAACTCCAAAAGCACTCCCATCTACGCATCTGTGGTTTAGTCGGCTCAATCGACAATGATATGTCATTGACCGACCTTACCATTGGCGCACCAACCGCGTTACAGCGCATATGTGAGGCTATTGACAACATCAACTCTACTGCATACAGTCATTCTCGCGCTTTTGTTGTCGAGGTCATGGGTCGAGACTGTGGTTGGCTTGCTGTTCTGGCAGGCGTTGCGTAGGTCTTATACTGTGCTTCAATATGTTGGACTCATAACCAAACAGGGGTGGTGCCGATTTCATCTTTATTCCGGAACGACCTCCCAAGGGCGACCCATGGGAGGATGAGCTTTGTTCCGAGATTCAGAAGGTCACCATCTTGTTTAGTAGGTTTTTTATTGGCTGACGTGTTCACCAGCACCGCTCAATAGGAAAGCGCAAGACCATCGTCATTGTAGCTGAAGGAGCTCATGATGCGGATTTGAAGCCCATACAGGCTGAGTACATCAAAGATGTTCTGACTGATCGATTGGGATTGGATACACGAGTCACAACCCTTGGTCATACCCAACGTGGTGGTCCTCCTTGCGCCATGGATCGTATTCTCGTAAGTAGTGAATTCTGTCATTGGTATATTTCGTTCATCGTATCAACAGCCGACTCTTCAAGGGGTCGAAGCTGTGGAAGCAATCCTCGAGTCAACACCTGGAACTCCTTCCTATATGATTGGTATTCAAGAAAACAAAATCACTCGCGTACCGCTCATGGAGGCCGTTGAAAAGGTTCACTTTTACCTTGCGTTCCCTTCAGTTTCATGCTTACCTCATGCTTACCTTCGATAAGACGAGGGATGTAGCACGAGCCGTCAAAGCAAAAGATTTTGAAAGGGCTCTTGCTGCTCGTGGGTCTGAGTTCGTTGAATATTTCGAGGCATTTACCTCTGTCGCTTCCTTGTTCGATGAACATACTCAGGTTCCTCCCGAATTCGTGAGTCTCTTCCACTTATATTTAAACTAAATTCTGAGCATACTGCAGAGAATGCGCGTTGCCATTATTCAGTAAGTCGAGGATGAAACCGTATTGAGCAAGATCTCATCCAATCCTAGCATGGGCGCTCCTGCTGGTGGCATGAACGCAGCTACACGCGCCCTTGCTCGCTATTGTATTCAACAAGGTCACACACCAGTTGCTGTGCACAATGGATTCCGTGGCCTCTTGGATGATCTTGTTGACGAACTCTCCTGGTTGGGTGTTGATGCTTGGAGTGCCCGTGGAGGTTCTGAGCTTGGGACGAACCGATTTTTACCTTCAATCGACATCGGTGCAGTCGCTTCCCAATTCCAAAAGTACAGGATTGATAGTGTCGTCATCATTGGAGGGTTTGAAGGCTTCCATGCTCTATTGCAGCTCGAGGAAGGTCGTATGCATTATCCTGCTTTCCATATTCCGATGGTCCACCTACCCGCAACGATTTCCAATAATGTGCCCATGACTGAGTATAGTCTCGGAAGTGATACTAGCTTGAATGCACTGGTGAGCGCTTGTGATGCTATCAAGCAGAGTGCCAGTGCCAGTCGCGATCGTGTGTTTGTAATTGAAACCCAAGGAGGAAGATGTGGCTATATAGCGACAATGGGTGCTTTAGCCGTAAGCGTTAGATGTTCCATCGTCCAATACTTGATTGATGTAGTCATTAGACCGGGGCAACTCTTGTATACACCCCAGAAGACCCCATAACCCTTGATATGCTGCGTCGCGATGTGAGATTCTTGAGGACTCGTTATGCATATGACGTAAAGGGTAACCGTGAAGGTCGAATTATCATCCGGTACGTATTTAACGGTTCGATGTTATCTCGGTAGCTGATCGATGCGTAGGAATGAAGCGTCGTCGAACATTTACAGCACTTCTGTTCTCACAAAGATGTTTGAAGAAGAGGGTGGTGATCTCTTTGATGCCCGTTCAGCGTCTTTGGGACATACTTTACAAGGAGGTGTACCCTCACCCATGGATCGTGCGCGTGCTGTTCGACTTTCGCTCAAATGCATGGTGTTTTTGGAAACCCACCACCAGGCGCTTCTTCGACAGGGTCAGAGGAGAAGTGCGAGTCCGGAAACTGCCTCGGTGATCACGATTCGGTCGAGTTCTGTTGAGTGGGTACCTGTTCAGGTGATGCGCGACCATGCGGATATGCAGAATCGAAGAGGGAAGGAAGCTTGGTGGTCGGGTGTGAAAGAGTTGGCGGAGAATCTTGGAGCGAAGAAGCAGTTCCTTGGTATATCAAAAGATGAATTGCGAGACTCGAATTTGGGTTAGTAGATGTGACATGGTTTTTTTTAGCAGATATAGAATATTCGTAGCAAACAGTTGTATGCCTACTTTAATTAGATATGGGCTTTTTGATGGTCATTGATGCCATGGAGGGTTCGATATCATGCTGCTGTTAGAGGAAAAGAAGATGCAGTATGCAGAATCAGATGTCGGACTTGATCGAGGGGATGAGTTTGATAACGGTCTATCTCTAACAATCAGGTATTGAAGTCTGGAACTTGGGATCGAGATTAGGTCTGATCTGAAGTGTTGAGACTCAGGCAAAGAACGAGGGGATCCTTAGAAATCATAATGCCATGCCTGGGTTGGGCGACAAGACAGCCAATGGAAAGACCATCCCGATGTGTACTCTCTCTTCCAGATGATACAACAACCTTCCTGGGTATGATTTACTATTTGGACCTTGTAAACTCAATTGGCACCAATGTACAAGTAAAAAAGTCGAGGTAATGGTCCTTGAGAAAAAGAAACGATTGGACAAATTGGGAATTGAACCCAACACCTCTCGCATGCAGGTTAGTGCTAAGCGAGCGTGATAACCAACTACACCATTTGCCCGACCATTAAGACTTTCACACGGATCTACATGACTCTTACATTCAATTTGGATTGCCAAGCCTATCACTGGTCTCTTTCCGATCTTCTACAGTGTTTGGAATAGGCATTATCAACTTCTAATTATACAACACCCAAAACTGACCATAGTTTTTTTTAATTTATCACGGGGTATACGTACTCGAGGACTCCTTTGAATACACAACAGAAACAGAAAAAAAAGGAACATGTGAGATTGAGGCAGCTAATGTGTAATTTAGCACGAGAGTGAGGAAATTATGGGTGTTGTATGATGAGAAGTTGATAAGTTTTCAGTTGGCGAGGTGGCTGAGTTGTTGGAGCATGAGACCTGAATGCAGAAAGTCCCACCACAGATGCAGAAGGTTGGACATTCCAACCTCACCTTGACCACTAAATAAATCCACATAAAATGTGTGAAGAAAAAATAATGAAAATGAAAATAAAATAAAAACAAAAACAAAAGCAATTCAGTAGCTCTGGAACGATCCGCAGCTCTGAATTGTTTTTCCTCATCTTAAAGTCTCATGGACAAGTTATTTTTTTTTGGCAATGTTCAAGTAAACCTCACTTAAATCATCCTTCCTGCTCTTCTTCTACTTCCTCTCTTAACAATTCTGTCTCAAAGTACAACTTCAAACATCCCAAACAGATGACACCACCAGCTCACTTCACCCCTGCTCTTCTTCGTACTCAACCATCTCTACCGTTACCTACGTCAGGACCAACTGGCCACGTTGGAAGCTGATATCAATGCCTTGTTTCTCAATTTCCATGTCGAGTGTGCGACAAGATATGCTCGGGCCATCAGCACCAATATTTATTCTACAATGTGTTGGAATACCGAGTGCTACACTCGAAATAATTTATCTCCTAATGATTAAGTGTTTCTTAGATAGAGACAGCTGAGACGAGACTCGTTGCGCGTTTGCAACCAGTTTTCGCCTTCCCCTTTGCTCTATCTTAACTGAGGACAACGATGAAGTCAAGGCATTCTTGAGTACCTCATCGAACCCGGCTTCGTCACCAACTGGGATGATATAGATGACCTACTATATGATGAGTGTGGCAGATTCGCTATCTGATTCCAGAGTGCATTGCGGAGTCAATAATCGCCTCTCCCCCTTCCTTGTTATTCACATTTCATGTTATTGACAATACTTGTATTGTAATTTAGGATTAGGCCATGGGCCATTCGTCGAAAGCGCCTTGACTGAACCGGAAGAAACTAATATTACCATGATCTACTGCAGCAACCACGATCGTCTTTTTCCCTTGTTTCAGAGCGGCGAATGGGTGGGGTTTTCGTTGGGGCAGTGGTTCGGAGGGTGATGAACCAAAAATGGTGGGGAAGAGGCGTTGGAAAAGGGTCAGTCTAGGCTGCGGCGTCGAGGTTGTCGCAGTGTTTGCATTCGAAGAAGACTGGGTTGTAGAAGCTTTGACTGATTTTCCGTCATAAGCTTGGCGTTTCGGGCGGGGAAGAGGTGGAGGGAGTTCTGGAAGAGTATCGAAGAGAGTGGAGAGTTCATGCAGAGTGGGGATGGGCATTGTACGAGCGCTTTTAGATACAGTGATTAGCTTAGATTCTTGGTTCTGTATTGGAGGTTATATACTTCACAACAACTACCTGGAAATCAGGCAAGGGAGGCGCTGTTTTCTTGAAGGGCGTCGACGGTTTGAAGACGTTGTAGAAAACTTTGTAAGGCGAGTGCGGTGTAGTGCATGTGTTATATAGAGGGACGCTATGTCCAGAACGAAGGAATCGAAGGTGTCGATACACCCACGCTGATGAAAGGAGGCAATGGCGGTGAGTATGCCACTAGGCTCGAATGTCGGTCAAAACAAACCATGATTGTGGTGTATCCACTTGCTTAAACGAAGGGGTTTCCACCAGTTGAATTTAGGTATAAATACCTGTAAAAATTTCGAATATAAAAATATGAATGGTGATAGGAGGCGCATGAGGAGTGGTGGCTTTGGCGTTCTTTTTTTGAGATCAAACGGAGGAGGCAATGGGTAATCTTCGTTCGGAGCTTCGCTTCGAGTCACAGCGTATCCAAGTCGCCGAAGATAAGCATAGACCTTGAAAAAAAATGAGGAGGAATTGTTTTTGGGGTTAGGAAACCTACCTGGAATTTCTCCAGAGTCAAGTTTTCCTTCCCGATCATCTCAGCATATGCTTGTTGTACACTCATTGGGATGCCAGCGATTCCTTCGGACCCCTGGAGGTGAGGAGTATGTACATCAGATTCATTCCAGCAGAAAAGAGCTCCTCGCTCTATCAGATAAATGGCTTCTTCTGGTAGAAGCTCCAATCTTTTCTTGACCTTTTCCAAACCGTTTTCATCGAGCGTTAATCGAACCGCAGAGTGTCCCATGGAATTGAAATGGATCCCACGAGGTACAGTAACTTGTACCCGTCCAAGGTTTGGGTGCCAAATCCCATAGCTTATTCCCTTGCTGGTATGGCCTAATCAGTACACAAGGCATACCATGAGGGGGAGAGTTAGCCATTGCCTTGAGATAGTACGAGTTGTCCGCAAGGTATCCAACATAGCTGCCCTTGACCGTTCAAGTACATGGACTTGGAGATTTGTACCCCCATGAGCTCTGGGTTCAAACTCTTTTTCGCCGCGTTTTGGTATGACCGGACGTGCTGCGGCAGGCCTGCGAGCGAGATTCAGCATTCCAAGGAGATAAGCAAAAACATAGTTTTTTTCTTTACAAAAGCGTTGTCCAATCCATATTTCCCTCTTCATCGTCAGATAGATGGTCATCGTCTTCTGGCTGCAGTTCTGTAGGCTTCTGTGCTAACGAGCCAGGCAGCTCGAGAGAATCGTCCATGGAATTTAAAAAAAACGCGTGGTCTCGTGACGAGACACGGTCATTTAAGTCTCCCTTCATGGTCTACCTTCGTCTCAATGAGAAAGAGCCCAATCCCAATCCATTCATTAACCTGATAACAGCTCTTCCAATGTCGGAGGCTCGGGACACTGAGGGGGCTCGACAGCTTTTGCGAGCATTAGCAGCCCAAGTCCGGCCTGTGATGAAAGCACATGGGTTCACAGTCAACAGCTTCGAGGAGGTATGATCCACCGCATCTATGGGTTCTTTTGACCGACAAAATACAAGTATGAATACAACTCTGTATTCTCAGGCCGCAATTGGAACAATGGCGAGACAATTGGTTCGTTACATCGTGCGCTTTGCGACTACCAATCTGATTTTATGGGGGCAGAGATAGTATTACGACGCTCAAACGGATCCTATTGTCCAACTTCCTGGTTGATGAGCACATTTTGTCATGAGGTTAGCTTATCTCCTTTGGATAGCGTTGGATTTGACAATCATATCTCCGGTTGCAGCTTGCTCATATCAAGGTAATATCTATCCCTCGTTCGGGTATGACTGGTGATTGATTTCCGTTAGCATATGAACCATGGTCCTGCATTCCAAGCGTTATGGGCACGTCTTCGGAGAGAGGTTCGGCAACTTCAAGATAGAGGGTACTATGGAGATGGTCCTGTCAGTTTATGAAGATTAGAGGCCTTCACACTCATCCTTCCTACAGGCTACTGGTCATCTGGTACTCGCTTGGCCGATTCTGTACGCATCTCTGGTGATGGGATAGAGACGGGTGACTTCCCAGAGTATATGGTGCGTGGCTGTTTACCTCATCCATCGGGACTTGTGCGATTCCCTAGCAGTGTGGTGGGGCGCAAATGCGCTCTAGACCAGTACGCCGACGGAGGCGGCAGGCTCAGCATATCACACCGTCTCTTCACACGGGTAGACAGACTGCCAAGCGGCGGAAAGCAGGTGCACGGGTAACTTCCAAGTTTGCATTTGTCGGGGATGGTAACTCTCTGGCCGGCGACGCTCAAAGTTTCAAGGGGAAGAGGGCTGCAAGGTATCAGTCGACTTCCTTGTCCTGAACGTTCAGACTCAACGCTTGTCAGCAACCGTGCACGAGAAGAGCGTGCATTAGCCGCTGAAAGGCGTTTGAACGCTTCAATTTCGATTGGAGGTAGACATTGACTCACCTATTAGCGGTGATAGTGATTTGTTTCTTGCAGACGTTCCATCATCTGACCAGAAGCCCGATGAAGAAGACGCGGGATCAGACAGTGATCTTGAGATTGTTCAAGAGACAGACGCTGAGCGGCGACAAGCTCTGGAAGGATCTAAAAAGGCCGATGATTGTTACTTGGGAAAAGGCTTAGGTTGGAAAGATTTTGAGGATGAATTCAACTTTTCAGCTTCCCATTCAGCAAGTTCTCGGATTGGGCTGCAACACTCTGACATTCTCGATTTGACGGAAAACTCTGATCTTCTCGATTTGACGGAAAACTCTGATATTCTCGATTTGACGGATAGCTCTGACGTATCTAATGGGGAGACTCGTAACCTACCTGTTCGCTCGAAATCGATTGGCAAATCACAAGGCAAGAAAAAGCAAGGTGATCTGTCTATCGACCGGCGAGCGGTCCCAGTCTCTTCCACAGACGATAGAGGAAAGCAGGCAGGGTCTGCTCTGATCCAAAGCGAGCTTCAGTTCCGAAAAAAGGAAGCTTTGGGTCTTGATGATGATCATCGCAAGCTTCCGAAGACTGTACGTGAGCAGTCGCAAAGCACTGGAAACAGCAATATCGGTCCTGTCGGTGAATGGAACTGCTTGGTCTGTACACTGTGGGTACTATTGTTTATCAACCAACATTGTAATGATTGAGATATTCCTCGCAGCACAAATCGTCCAGAACATTTAGCTTGTGGAGCTTGTGCTACTCCCCGGGGTGAAAGTACATATCATAAAGGTTTGTAAATACAATGTACATTGGTGTAATACTACTACTTTATCTCCAACATCTAATAGTTGGATGAGTTCATGACCATCGAAATCTAGATCTACATACAAAATTTCATACTCCTGATACACCAACTCCTGGCCTCCGAAGGACACATTGGCTCCTTTCCTATTTGAGAGAGGTAGGTTAGAATTGACAATGACGCTCAAGAAATGAGATAGCATACAGATGCTCGCCGGTCTTGCCAGGAACACGGAGTCCATCGACATCGGCAAGTGCGTGGTACAGCTTTCCTCCATTCTCTTCATATCCACCTTCCACTGGCCGCCTCGCATAAGGGATTTGCCCATACGATGTGTGAACCCATTCCATCTGCTCTGGAACAAAAGGGAGCAAATCATATCGTCCGCTATGAGCTCGCTCGGTTCCACCGTAGGGCACTGATGTATGGGAGTGGAGGTGAGGACCGATCTTACAAGGGTGTACTGAAGTGTCGAATAAAGCAGATCCAATGAATATGGGAGAGTTGTCGACATCGTATGCAACAGGCGGTCCTGTCTGATCAGGAGGTGCGAAATCAGAGTCAGTATGTAAAGGAACCCGAAACCCAGAGGGCGGTGGACTGTTATTGAATTGAGCGGGAGAAAATTGGGGTTTGGTGGTGTTGTCTATTTGAGGGGATGGGACGTAGGGAGGAGGACTATTGGGGAACATGAGTAGTGGATAACAAATAGATACATACAGTCAGTGGAATAGATAAAATTGGGGTGCAGTGACATCGAACTAGGTATTAAGCCAGTCTGATCGATTTTGGATTTCTTTTCATGGAGTGGTATTGGACGCTGTGTCCTCCAATTATTGATTCCGCAAATGCACCCTGGAATCAGATAGCGAATCCGCCACATCGTATAGCAGCTGATTCCATCCATATCATCCCAGTTGGTGACGAAGCCGGCAAAAGGGAACTGGTTGCAAACGCGCAACGAGTCTCGTCTCAGCTGTCTCTATCTAAGGACAAGAAACACTTAATCATCCGGAGATAAATCCTAACTTATTTTGAGTGTAGCACTCGGTATTCCACCACGTTGTAGAATAAATATTGGTGCTGATGGCCCGAGCATATCTTGTCGCATACTACACATGGAAATTGAGAAACAAGGTATTGATATCAGCTTCCAACGTGGCCAGTTGGTCCTGACGTAGGTAACGGTAGAGATGGTTGAGTACGAAGAAGAGTAGGGGTGAAGTGAGCTGGTGGTGTCATC
>Ga0153993_100527_pt1 | contig 14295 bp, 17 predicted proteins | sample TSNC077MetaG_FD_104706 | JGI IMG/M metagenome (GOLD analysis project Ga0153993, IMG submission 104706) | Attine ant fungus gardens microbial communities from North Carolina, USA - TSNC077 MetaG | ecosystem: Host-associated > Fungi > Mycelium > Unclassified | place: USA: North Carolina, Lumber...
CCCGTAGCAACCTGTACCAAACTAGATGTGCCGCTCAACTTTTCGATTAACGTGACAGTGCCCTTGTTAAATAACGCGTCACGCACACTCGCCAACCAGAGCACTCCCTCGCCTGTGAGGATCTGCGTCAGGTCCGCCACCCACTTGGTGTTGGGTGCGGTGGAGGTGAAGTCGCGCCCGAGCAGGTCCGGGGCGGCGGTAGGGCGCGAATGCTGTTTGGTCGAGCCCCCTCCAGCCTTTACGCAGATAGGCGCCGCGCAACCCGTTCTCGCGCATGATCCGCTCGACGCGCTTGCGTCCGACTCAAACCCGCGCCGGCACAGCTCCAGCCACACCCGCGGCGATCCGTAGGGTGCCGGCGAACTCGTGTAAGGCGCGGATCTCTTCGATCAACGTCAGCAGAGGTTCGTCGCCGCACCGACGCGGTGACGGCGAGGTTCGACGTGCACGCCAGTCGTAATAGGTCGACGAGGCGATATTTAGAACCCGCAGTACGAGACCGGTCGAGAAGTCATGTGCATCAACGAAACTCATGACCTCCGGGTCGGGTCGATCTCCGCCGCGAAATACGCGCTCGCCGCCCGCAAATACCTCGTTGACCCGCCGCAGCTCCGCGTTCTGCCTGGCCAGGCGCCGGTTCTCCTCGAGCATCGCCGTGCTAGGCCGGTCGTCGCGCTCCCCGTGATCGGCCTGGGCCTGACGGATCCAGCTCCGCAATGCTTCGGGGTGGACATTCAGCTGCTCGGCCATGCGCCGGATCACCGGCTTCTGCTACGACTCCCGGTACAACCGCACCGCGCGCTCCCGCAGTTCCGGCGGATACTTTCTCGTTCCCATAATGATGTCCTTCCTCGGTCTCCGCGATCAAACCTGGTTCGGAAGTCTCCGGGAAACGGGGAAACTCAGGACAGGCAATTTCCACCCTACGATGGGTCTATGTCCAGGCCATCGAGGGTGAATTCCGCGCGTCGAATTTCGGCAATCGTCGCCGATGCCTCGTCTCTGGACGAACGCGCCGAAGCGGTGATCGACGAGTTGGCGAACATTGTTGCGTACGACGCTGCGCAGATCGCTACATGGGACCCGCAGACCGCGACGCATCTCACTGTTGCCAGCCGCGGCTACACCCAGGACATGAGAGAGGCGCTGAACGGTCCTCGGTATCGGACTGACCGCGTCTGGGGCGTGCTGGAACAAACCCCGGAGCCGGTCTTCTGGAAAGACTGCCCGTTCGATCGTCGCGAATCGGAGTTCTACGTCGAGGCGGTCGAAGCGCACGGCTTCAGGGAAGGCGCCACGATGCTGCTCCGCGACATCAACGGCGGGTATCTGGGCATGCTCCTGGTCAACCTCGAGTCGGCAGCAGTACCCGAGGCTGCGGCGCAGGAATTGTTGGGCATTGTCGGAGCCGGGATGACTCCGCTTGTCGACCGCCTTGCCCCTGCACGGCAATTCGTCGCGATGCATTCGTCGCAGCAGTCGACCGCGGCGCTCGATCGAACACGCGGATGGCTGCCGCTGACCCCGCAAGGGTTACCTCCCGAAGCACTGCTCGACAGGCTGTCCGAAGTCCTCTCGCGTACCGACCGCCCTACCCGTTTTCGCTGGCACGATCCAACTGCCGATCGCAGAGGCCGGCGAACACGTCCGGACCCGCTGATCGTGGAGTTGTTCCCCTTCACACATTCCACCTGCCGCGCCGTGGTGAGCTGGCGCCGGGAGCCACTTCCACACGGCCTCACCAAGCGCGAACTCGATGTTCTCGCCATCTTGGTGACGGGTGCTTCGAATGCCGCTATCGCGCAGGCACTGTCGACGAGCACGCGGACGGTCACTACTCACGTCGAACACATCCTCACCAAGCTGTCCGTCTCGACGCGCACGGCTGCGGCGCTCGTCGCCGAGCGTGAGGGACTGCTGAGCGCCGACGAAAGATACGTAATCTGACCGACGCGCCCCGGCAGTGATGCAGATTACATTTCCACTCATCGGGCCACTCACGGCAGTGGACGGAACCATTCGTCAGCTGCACTGACTCGGGCCCGAGGTGGAGGAATGCGTGGCACCCTGCCGGTGAAGAATCGGCCCACTCCCCTCCGACCGCCTCGTCGTAGCTTCCGCTACGCGATTCAGTCCACGCGAACCATGACGTTCGCGGCACGAGGAGACAACGATGACGACATCTTCCGAACTCGACACGCTTTCCGCGGCGGAGACCGCGCGAGCCGTCAGGGCGAAGGAACTCTCGCCCGTGGAAACCACCGAAGCGGCCATCGAGCAGATCGAACGACGCAACCGAACCCTGAATGCTGTGACGCACAAGGGGTACGACGACGCTCGGACGCGCGCTCGACAGTTGGAGGCCCGCGTTGTCCAGGGCGAGGACATCGGTGTGCTCGCCGGTGTACCGAGCCTGATGAAGGACCTGTTCGGATTCAAGCCCGGCTGGCCCGCAACCCTCGGTGGTCTCTCGGCACTGACGGGCAACCTCGCCGATACCTGGAGCACGTTCCCCGCGCGCGTCGAATCTGCCGGCAGCATCGTCGTCGGTCAGACCAACAGCCCCGCGTTCGGGTTTCGTGGCACAACCGACAATGCAACTGTCGGTCCGACGAAGAATCCGTTCGACCTCGATCGAAACCCCGGCGGATCCTCCGGCGGAAGCGCGGCCGCAGTCGCGGACGGCATGGTTGCGCTTGCCGGCGCGACCGATGGCGGAGGATCGATCCGAATTCCCTCGGCGTGGAGTGGTGTCGTCGGGTTCCAGCCTTCCGCAGGTCGGGTGCCATTCGTCGCCCGACCGAACGCCTTTGGGACATCCTGCTTCCTCTACGAGGGTCCGATCACGCGCACCGTGGAAGACTCCGCGCTGGCGATGACGGCACTGCACGGCTATGACCCTCGCGATCCGACTTCTCTCCACGGCACGGTCGATTTCCTCGGCGCGCTCACACGCGGAGTGCGCGGCAAGCGCATCGGATACACCTCCGACTACGGGATCTTTCCCGTCCAGAAGCAGGTCCGGGACGTCGTCGACGAGGCAGTGCAAACGTTCGAGACCCTCGGTGCGATCGTGGAACCGGTCGACTTCAACTTCCCCGTCTCTCAGCAGGAACTGAGTGACATGTGGTCACGTGTCACCGCGTTCGGCGTACACGAAACCTTGGCCTCCCTTGCGGATAACGGTGTCGACCTCCGGGCCGAGAGCCCGCACGAACTGCCTCGACCGATGATGCAGTGGGTCGATCTGGTTCCAACGCTCACCGCGGACGATCTCATCCGGGATCAGCGGATGCGGACAGCTGTCTACGACTGCTTCACGAACGCGTTCGAACAGTACGACTACATCGTCGCCCCGACGCTGGCGTGTATGCCCGTCCTGAACGGTACCGATGGAGAAACCCAGGGGCCCACGGAAATCAACGGTAGGAGCATCGATCCGCTAATCGGTTGGTGCATGACCTATTTCACCAACTTCACGGGCAACCCCAGCGCATCTGTGCCCGCTGGACTCTCGGACGGGCTGCCTGTCGGCATGCTCGTCATGGGCCGACGGCACGACGATGCAGGCGTCATGTCGGCAATCGCCGCGTTCGAGCAGGCCCGGCCCTGGTCTCAGCACTACAGCATTCCGAACACACGGTCACTGTGACCGGCGCGTCGGGAGGGAGGACCTCCCTCCCGACGCCCCAGGTCCTTGTCGCAAGTTCCGCTCTTCGCCCTCCTCGTCCCACCTGCCGCCCATTGGAAGGTCACTATGCCGACCGCCGCAACTTCTCAAGAGTTCTCCCCTGGTCGAACTCGTAGATCTGCCACTCCTGGAACAGTTCTCGGCGCGTCGGCTATCTGTGCGCTGACGGCCGCCGTCGCCGCCCTCCTCGAATCCGCTACCTCGTCGCACACGAACACGGCCGACAGCTACGAGCAGTGGACAGCCCACGTTTCGACGTCGTGGACGGCGTGGTGGACGTGGGTACTGGGGGACTTAACCGAGCCGGCCTCCTATAAGAGTCCAATCGCGTCCGTCGGATTGCTCGTCGGCGCATTCGTTGCGTACTTCTTGTGGCGGTCTTCATCTCGGCTCGCCGGCACCCCCGTCTCGTACGGTTTGGGCGCCCGATTCCCGTGGATGATCGGATCGGTGACTCTGTCCCTACTCATGTCGAACCTGGTCTTCCGCGACCTGCTAGGCGACGGCCGATGGCAGCCGACCTTCGTCGTCGTCGCCTCGGTCCCGGCGGCAATCGTGTTGCTCTACGGGCGCGGCTGGGCGGTCCTCGGCACGGCCGCCGTTCTCGGCGTCGTGACGGTCCCGCCCCTAGCGATGGTATTGATCACCAAACTGTGTATCCCAGTGGGGATCCCGAATGTGGTCGGCATCGTCCTGGCCATGGGTATCGGCGGGGTGATCGCCTGCGCAGTGTGTCACGTCCTACCCTGGATGAAAATCACTGCAGATCCGACGCCACCGCCCGTTCCCGTGACCACGGCACCGCAGAACGAAGTGACCTGGACGATCCGCCGTATCCTCAGCGACTTCTCGGAAGCACAGTTCATCGGCAACGAATGGGCCGGCGGATTGATGATCGTCGGAGCGTGCGTCGGATTCCTCATCGATCCGAGCTTCGCCGGATACGGTCTCGAACTGCTACCCCGAATACTTCTCGCCCAAGTGCTCGCCTCCGCCATCGGGGTGATCTTGTGGCGGCAGTGGTATCGCGACGGCGGATGGACCGCGACGTACGTCCCCGTCGTCTCGTGCGCCCCGACCGCCGTGATTGCCTTCGGCGGCAGTTGGCCTGCGGTCATCCTTGGTGCGGCCATCGGTGCAGTCCTCGGTGCACCGGTCGCTCGCCTACTCGCGAAACCATTGCCGCCGACATTCCACCCGTACATCGCGAACGTGCTCTCCATGGCGGTGACCACCCTCGTCATGTACTGGTCACTCAGCTATCTGCTCTCGCAGCAGTAGGACGAGCAAGGACTCACGCTGAACCTTGTGCCTGCGCGCAGTGCACGGCCTCAGCTGCTCGAGGCAGCTGCACCCATACGACCCGGCACTATAGTGGGATGCGTTGTGGAACATGATATTTGGTAGGAACAAACCGGCAGCAACTGGCGAAACGGCCATTACACGCATGATCCGTCGGGCGCACGGCGCCATTAACCGCCGATCGTCGAGGTCCGGGAATCGGCGATCTCGGCCCGCTTCTTCTCCGAGGACCCACGAGTCCAGATCGCGGACCTGCGCAAAACCGGGGCTGGAATCCGGCAGATCGCCACAGCGATGGGCAAGTCGACCTCTACCGTGAACCGAGAACTGCGCCGCATCGGGTGAGTATCGACCGTTTCACACACACTGACTTACTCGGAACCGGCGATACCGCGAACGACCGAGCCAAGTCGACTTCAACACTGCTCTGCGGCAGAAACATTCAAAAACTTCTTAAACAACGGTGGAGTCCTGCGCAGATCAGCTGGCACCTGGACACCGAGCACCCCGACCAGCCGGCGAGGGTAGTGCGAGCAGGTCAGGCGGGTGTTCGACACATCGCGGCAGACGTACGGGGCCGGCGCGTGGCCGCCCAATTGAATCAGGACAGTATCGAGGTCAGCGTTGGTGCTGTCACCGGCATCATGCGCGAGCTGAGATTGTGCACGGTGCAACCACGTGCGTACAAACGGACCACGATTGCCGGCGAGGTAGCGGCGATCCCGGACCTGATCGACCGGCTGTCGGTGCTGAAGTTTCTTTGCCCCGGGTACCACCCACCGAAAGAAGTGCCGCTTCGAGCGGCCACTTGCCGAGAGGCGCAAGACGGGCACCGGCCCTGTGAAGCCGCTGGACACCCTTTTCTGTGCCGGCGGCTTCGTCATATCTACCCGGGCGTCAGTAACACCGTGTGCCTCCGAACTCGCACGGAGTCACCGCGGAGAGCGCTATCCGCCATTCCCACGGCAATGGAAGCCACCAGATCCAACCACCTGCGATCATCTGAAAGCCTCCTCGAATACGTTGCTGCTCCAGATCAGTGACGACCGGGGAGGTCGACTGGCGGATGTGCAGTATTCGAAACGCGCAATATTCCTTCACACGCGTTCCTCACTACGGGCATGGCCACCCGATCACGTCAGTGTCAGATCGACGAGTATCCCGTTTCCCTGAGCCAGGGTCTCAAGTGCAACGACGATTCGGCTTCACCCCCGGCGAATGCAACTGGGCTACTTCGCAACCGGTGATTCGGCTGACGAGATCGTACAGAGCGACGATTGAAAATCAGATCGACGAAACAACGAAGTACCTCGCCGGAGAATTCCGACCTCGTCCTAGGCTCGCTCGGCTGAGACAGCTCAGCCGAGCGCTGCCGCCGGCGAGGCGCCGTATCAGTAGCGCACTCAGGCTGCTTCTACCATCGTTGGCGCTGGACGGCTGCTCCTTCCGAGAAAGACGGCGGAAGCCAGCAGGAAGAACACCGCACCGACGAAGGTCCCGATGTTCGCCATATTCGGATCCAACGTGTTCCCGTCCTGGAGCACGAACGACCCGATTGCAGAAACTCCGAAGGCGATGGATCCCAGCGTGTTGAGCCACACGCTCTGCCATTCCTTCGATTGTGGCGCCCAGTAGGTCTTCTCTCTCATCAGGATCAGGACGGCCAGTCCGCTCGAGACGAGGAACGCGATCGAGCCTTCGGCGTTCGGGTTCCAGACCAGGTGCATTTCGCCTCGAACAGTCAGGGCATGCAGCGCCGCCCCCGTACTGACGTTGAACAAGATCGTCCCCAGCAATTGCACGGCAGCCGAGAGCCAGATTGCTCGGATCGCGGGGCGGCCGGAATCTGTCGTGGTTGCCGGCCCACTGAGTACTAGCTGAATGAATGCAGCGCAGGTAAAGAACCACGAGCCTGCGAAGAAGAAGCTGTTGGCAAGCGCGGCACCGAAAAAGACGGAAAGAAACGGCGCCGACCCGAGCGCGAAGAGTGCGGATCCGATGACGAATCCCCACGACTGCATTCGAAGAGTCGGGTGAATCAGCATGCGCTGCAGTGTAGTTCACATTTGATAAAACGAATCCACTTTCGGGACCTAGGTCCTGACGAACGAGTTCTTCTTGCGCGCAGCCCATAGGCAACGACCAGTTTAAAACCATCTGATTGTTTTGAATTTACTCCACGATGGCAATACTTTGGTGTTAATGTCCGATTTATGACAGCCACTCCTCCAGCTGGAAATCGTTTGCTGTTTCGCAATGTCCGTGTTTTCGACGGCACCTCCTCGACCCTTGTTGCCGGGGACGTGCTGATCGACGGCACCACGATCGCCGCGGTGTCGGAGTCGCCTGTCGGGGATGATCCGAGCCGCGAGACCACCGTCATCGACGGCGGCAACCGAATCTTGATGCCCGGCATGAGCGATGCCCACGTTCACCTGGTCGGTAACGCGAATTCATACGTCGACATGGTGACCGGCAGTGAAGCGCACATCGCACTCAACGGGCTCGCCGAGGCCAAGAACATGCTGCACCGCGGGTTCACCACGGTCCGGGACATGGCGGGTGACACAAGCAGCATCAAATCGGTGATCGATCGAGGCCTGTTCGAGGGGCCGCGCATCTACCCTTCCCAGGCTGCCATTTCCCAAACCAGCGGACACGGCGACTTCAGCTTCGTCTACGAATGCCCGACCGCGTTGGGTGGCAAGCAGTCTCGCGCCGAGCAGATTGGTTTCATGCGCGTCGCAGACGGCCCTGACCGGGTGCTCGCTGCGGTTCGCGAACAGCTGAAGAAGGGCGCATCTCAGATCAAGATGATGGTCGGCGGCGGTGCTGCATCGATGTACGACCCGCTCTACACGGTCCAGTTCACCGATCCCGAACTTCGTGCAGCAGTGCACGCAGCCACCGACTACGGCACCTACGTCGCCACCCACGTCTACAACGTCACCGGCATTCGCCGCGCCATCGAAGCTGGCGTGAAATCCATCGAGCACGGTCACCTCGCCGACGAGGCAACGATCGCGTTGATGGCCGAGAAAGACATCTGGCTTTCGATGCAACCCTTCGCGCTGGGCGATCACCACTACCCGGATCCAGGCCGCGCGGAAAAAGATCGCGAAATCTGCACCGGCACAGACGATGTGTACAGCTGGGCACGCAAACACGGTGTCAAAACAGCATGGGGCACGGACCTGCTGCTCGAACCGCAACTCGCACCCCGGCAGAGCGAAATGGCGGCACGACTCGGCGATCACTACAGCAATGTCGACGCCCTTCGGATGCTCACCTCCGGGAATGCCGAACTCTTCCGGCTCGCAGGCGAACGCGACCCCTACCGGCAGGCACCATTCGGAGTAATCGCCGAGGGTGCGTGGGCGGATGTACTTCTCGTCGACGGCAATCCGCTCGAGGACCTGAGCCTGCTCGCCGATCCGAACAAGAGCCTTACGGTCATTGTCAAGAACGGGCAGGTCGTAAAAAACACTCTGTGACACATCTCGTCGCCATCTCTCGTCGAGGCGCGATTCCAACGCGAGACGATCCCACTGCGGTCGGATTCCGCAATGGGACCGTCTCACATAGGCGTCGGGATCATGCCGCCGTGCAGCATTCAGGGCTGGAGGCCTCAGTTGGTTGAAACTAGTTTCGAGAGTTGGGAAACACCCACAGAACCCGCTGAGGGAACCTTGATCTCGGCCCGGGGCATCGAAGTACATGGGCCCTGGGGGCACGTGTTCGGTCCACTCGATTTGGACATCGACGCCGGTGGTGTGACGGTGCTAGCCGGCCAAGCCGGAGCGGCGCGAACCGCCTTGCTGATGGCACTGTGCGGACGAATGCGTTTGTCCGCAGGCACGTTAGCGGTACACGGCTACGACAATCCGAGCCGAATACTGGCCATCTCGGCGATCGCATGCCTGAACGAGCTCGACGAAGTCCGACCGTCGGTGACGGTGCGGGACATGGTGACCGAACAGTTGCGATGGGATTCGCCGTGGTACAAATTCGTTCCTCGCGTGAGCGAGGCGGGAGTTGCGGACATGTGCGCGACAACGTTTGGTGACGTCGACCTACCACCGCTCAATGCCTTCGTCGACGATCTACCGGAGATCCAGCAAATGTTGTTGCGGATCGCCGTCGCGAACACCAAACGCCCACCGCTATTGGTGGTGGGCCGAGTCGACAAACTCGCCGACGACTTCGAAAGAGTCGCTTTGCTGCAACGTCTTGTTGCACTCGGCGAGCACCAGTCGGTGATCACCGCAGACGTCAACGCACTCCCGCCGGATACCGGCGTCCGCACCGTGGTGAACATGCACGGACTGCTCGGGGCCGGCGATATCGGCGTCATGACCGAAGGAAAGTAACTGATGCTCGCAGGTATATCTCTGGGCAGTGATATCAAACGCTACTCCCGCGGCACCCTGCCACGAATCGCGATCGTCACCATCATCTTGTTACCGTTGCTCTACGGCGCCATGTACTTGTGGGCTTTCTGGAACCCGTTCGGCGAGGTGAACAAGATCCCCGCAGCAATTGTCAATAACGACTCGGGGCGAACATCGACAGGCCAACAAGTCGATGCCGGCGATCAGGTCGTCAAGTCGCTCATCGCCTCCGGACAACTTGATTTGGCGGAGGTCTCGGATCAAGAAGCCCAAGCCGGACTCTCGAGCGGCAAGTACTACTTCACCATCACCTTGCCGGAGAACTTCAGCGACGCTGTCGAGTCACCCAACGGTGACAACCCCGAGAAGGCCGATCTCACCTTCACCTTCAACGACGCCAATAATTATCTAGCCACCATCATCGGGCAGGACGCGTCCGAACAGGTCATCAATCAGGTCAACTCGACCATCGGCGCCCAAGGCGTCGGCCAAGTCCTGACGGGCCTACAGACCGCCGGTTCGGGCCTGGGCCAGGCTGCCGACGGAGCGAAGACCCTCGCGGCCGGGATCGACACCGCCAAAGGTGGGGCCGATCAACTGAGCTCCGGTGCAGGCGAACTCGCCACCAACATGGTCACCGCACGCGATGGTTCCGCGCAGCTCGCAGCCGGCGCCGGGCAACTCGCCACAGCCATCGACGGCGTCGCCGACCCACTGCTCAACGCCCTCGACTCCACTGCCCTCTCCGACGTCGGTGCGCAAGCTGCGCAACTGCGGCAATCCCTCACCACCCTCGGGGATCGCCTCCCCAAGCCGCCACAGGTTACCGTCTCCCCGGCAATCCAGCGGGTGCTCGACCTTCTCGGACCCAGCACCGATCCGCTCGCACAACAGGCCGTTGCAGCTCTCACACCTCTCGTGGCAGCACAACCCCAAAGTGACACTGCCGCAATACAAGCGGAGATAGCGCACCTCAGCGGTGATGCACGCGCGCTCGAATACCAGTTGACGGATCCATCCAGTCCCCTGCAATCCGGACTCGCGCTGCTGCAAAACGGCGGGCTCGCCTCCGACGTCCGGCAACTACGCGACGGCGCCGACCAGCTCAGTTCCGGAGCCACGACTTTAAACTCCGGACTGATCCAGTTGACCGACGGCAGCACCCAGCTCGCGAGCGGAGCCGACCAGTTAGCTTCGGGGATGGTCGAGCTGCAATCAGGCTCAGGCGAACTGGCAGACGCACTCGCACAGGGCGCTGGGCAAGTACCCAGCTGGACCGACCAGCAGCGCAACGCTACCGCGGACACCCTGTCCACCCCGGTCGCACTCAAGCAGGACTACACCAACGAGGCACCCACATTCGGTACCGGATTCGCGCCGTTCTTCCTCTCCTTGGCCCTGTTCGTCGGCTGCATCATCACCTGGATGCTGCTGACCCCGCTACAATCCCGCGCAACTGTCAGTAACCTCGGCCTCTATCGCACAGTTCTGGCTTCCTACTGGCCGGCACTGCTCATCGGCATCCTCCAAGTGATCACGATGTACGCCGTGGTCCACATCGGGGTCGGCCTGGACGTCAAACACGTTCCCGGAACTATCCTGTTCCTGATGCTGGTCTCGGCGACGTATCTGGCGATGATCCAGATGTTCAATGCCCTTTTTGGCGTCGCAGTCGGCCGAGTGGTGACATTGGCCTTCCTGATGCTGCAACTGGTCTCCGCCGGCGGCATCTACCCAGTGCCCACGACAGCGACGCCCTTCCAATACATTCATCCGTTCGACCCGATGACATACACCGTCAATGGCCTCCGGCAACTCATCACCGCCGAACACGTCGACTCTCGACTCTGGACAGCAATCGCCGTCCTCACCGGCATTCTGCTCGTCTCGATGACTATCAGCGCACTCTCCGTACGCCGCAACCGGCGTTACACCATGGAACGCCTGTACCCGTCCATCGAAGTGTAATTCACTGCGATACAACAACATTCGACTTTATACTCGACTGTCCGACTGATCCGCACTCGCTCGTTCGACTATTGGAGGAGAAAAGATGTCAGATATTTTTGCAGCTCCCACCGAAACCCTCGCACCGGCGTACACAGGACGGCTCGGCACCGATCCGATTCCAGCTCTGAGAATGCCCAAGGCCGAGTCGGATCCCGAAGCGGCGTACCGATTCATCCACGACGAACTGATGCTCGACGGCAGTTCCCGACTGAACCTGGCAACCTTCGTCACCACCTGGATGGATCCTCAGGCAGACAAGCTGATGGCCGAGACATTCGACAAGAACATGATCGACAAAGACGAGTATCCCGCGACAGCGGAGATCGAAACTCGTTGCGTCAACATGGTTGCCGACCTCTTCCACGCAGAAGGGCTGACCTCCGACCCTGCGTCCGCAACGGGGGTCTCGACGGTAGGGTCCTCCGAAGCTGTGATGCTAGGCGGACTCGCACTCAAATGGCGCTGGCGCCAGCGCCGCGAACAAGAAGGTAAAGACACCACGAAGCCCAATCTCATCCTCGGCAGCAACGTCCAGGTCGTCTGGGAAAAGTTCTGCCGCTACTTCGACGTCGAACCAAAATACCTCCCCATGGAAAAGGGCCGCTACGTCATCACTCCCGAACAGGTCCGTGACGCCGTCGACGAGAACACCATCGGCGTGGTCGCCATCCTGGGCACTACATTCACCGGCGAGCTCGAACCCGTCGCCGAGATCGCCGAAGCCCTCGACGAGATCGCCTCAAACGGTGGTCCCGACGTCCCCCTCCACGTCGACGCTGCCAGTGGAGGTTTCGTCGTCCCGTTCCTGCACCCCGAGCTGATGTGGGACTTCAAAGTTCCGCGTGTGGTCTCGATCAACGTCAGTGGCCACAAGTACGGCATGACATATCCTGGCATCGGTTTCGTCGTCTGGCGCTCGAAAGAACACCTACCGGAAGACTTGGTGTTCCGGGTCAACTACCTCGGCGGCGACATGCCGACCTTCACTCTCAACTTCTCTCGATCTGGCAACCAGGTCGTCGGGCAGTACTACAACTTCATCCGCCTCGGCGTCGCCGGATACACCCAGATCATGGAATCGCTGCGCGACACCGCGCTTATGCTTTCCGCCGCAATCTCCAAGATCGACAACATGGCGATCATCACCGACGGCACCGCTATACCGGTCTTGTCCTTCGAAGTCGTCGACGACCCAGGCTTCACTGTCTTCGACATCTCCCACGAACTCCGGGCACGCGGATTCCAGGTGCCCGCGTACACCATGCCCGCCGACGCCGAAGATGTCGCCGTTCTGCGGATCGTGCTGCGCGAAGGTTTCAGCCAAGATCTCGCGTACAAACTCGCCACCACCATCAACGAAGTCGTCGAGCAACTTCGTAAGAGCAACGCCGATCGACCCCAACGGGCTGCTTTCGCCCACTGATCACTTCACCGAGGAACACCGCGAGGGCTGATCCCCGCGGCTATTGCGTCCACTCCGGTTCGATCCAAATACACTTCGGACCGGAGTGTGAGGCGTTTCTCGACAATTCACCTGCGGTCTGCCAGGAAAAACCAGTGCACCCGTCCCCTACCTGCTCGAGAATAGTGGTAATCGGGTCGATGGTCGGGACTGTCCCTAGATCGGTGTTTCGGCCCGACAAGCTGAGTGAATGCTCGGCAAGGAGGTGCCAAGATGACGACACTGGTAGATGTGACGAAGAAGGGGGCTGAACCCCAGGCACGATGGATTGCGCGGTGGAAGCCTGCTCTGAACGCGTTTGCGATCACGTTCGCTGATCGTTGGCCCGGGTCGGAAACTTACTGATGGAAACCGGCCGAAACACTGTTATCGAGACAGACCCCGATGGTCAGGTGTACGACCCGGCTGATCCGATGGGGAAGATGTTCATTGGCATTCTTGCGTTTGATGGCGGAGTTCGAGTCCGATCTGATTCGTTCCCGCACTCGTGATGCTGTTGCCGCCGCGAAGGCCGCGGGGAAGATGAAAGGTAGGCCGCATAAGCTCTCGCCCGAGGAGCGTGCATATCTACTGCAAATTCATGAGACGGGTCAGTTCAAGATCGAAACGCTGTGCAAGAAAACGGGTTTGAAGCGTTCGTCGTTGTATACCAATCTCCAGCTTGCGCGGATCGAGCGGGAAGCGAGCGACCGGACCCCTCGGGTCGAGAGCTAAGCTCGAGAGTGGGGTCCGGTCGCTACGTCAATGTTGCAGGTGCTGTCGGTCCAGTTGTCCCTCAAGTAATTTCGACCGGTTGATGTTCAGGTCGAATCTTCTCGCAGAGTCGCTGATGCGTTGACTGCTCCGATGGTGTCGGCGCGTCTTATGTAGAGGCGTTACGTTTGACCCATCCCCAGACGGCTGTGGCGACGAAGAGAACGATGCCGATGATCGCAAGCCACAGCAAGCCTTTGGCGACGAAACCCACGACGACGAAGACAAGCCAGAGAACCAAAAGAAAACCTATGAGACTCAACATCTCTACATCAGTACACTGGAACCGAGGGCGCCGCATCCCTAACTCCGGGCAATAGGACGTCAGTCCTCAGCAGGCGAAGAGTTGTTCCGGCGCAACGAGCGCCGGCACGCATCGGCTGTACGCAAGAGATACCGTTCGCCAGCGGTGTAGTCGTAGGCCGCGCCCGAACCGCGACCACGAATGATCAGCTCCAGATAGCGACGACGGTAGCGGTACGCATCAGGCTGAGCGAGAAGAAATTCCGTGGCCGCGATGCCCTCGGAGCTCGGTGCAGCGTGTGCAAGCGCACTCCTGCTCGAGCATTCGTCGTCGACTCTCACGGCCCTCCGTTCTGTGCCCCATCGAGATAAACCCGTCGGGTTTCGAGAGAGCGAAACCCGACGGGTAGTGCGTGTACCTCGGCCCGGCAGAGGTCAGGTAC
>Ga0153993_100531_pt1 | contig 14251 bp, 15 predicted proteins | sample TSNC077MetaG_FD_104706 | JGI IMG/M metagenome (GOLD analysis project Ga0153993, IMG submission 104706) | Attine ant fungus gardens microbial communities from North Carolina, USA - TSNC077 MetaG | ecosystem: Host-associated > Fungi > Mycelium > Unclassified | place: USA: North Carolina, Lumber...
AATTGGCAGAAGTTACAAGTCATGTTCGGGAACTCGAGATCGAGAAGCGAGAAGTTTGGGAGCGCATGATACCTAGTGTTCCTCAGAGCCTCGAGAGCGAGAAGCTGCGAGAGGCATTGGCGACGTCAGGTATTTGCATTGCTGAGTACTTTCTTTACAAATTAACACCTCAACAGAAAAACGAGAAAAGGAGTTAGCTGCAAAGATTCTTAGTATTCAGGAGCACAGCATTGCTCTGCTTGCGCAATCGGCAGAACTTGAGGCTAAGTAAAACGTTCTGGTACCGCTTCCCATTCTGAGCTGAATATATTCACCTTCTTAGATTGAACCAGGCTGAGAAGAACAACGAGGCGTTGAACTCAGAAATCACGATTCTTCGCCCGCTCCCTCAAGAGTGCAGTCTTAAGGTTATCATTTCCGGAATTTATTCTGATTAGTGTTGATCTATAGGAAGCTACATTTGCAAACGGAAGTTGCGAACCTCACTCAAAAATTCTCTGAGGAACAAACTACTCGGATCAAGTTCAGTCTTTGCTTTCAAAATGTATGTGTCCAAACAACTGACCCTTCATCATAGGCTTCAGGATCGTGTGACAGAAACCAAGGATGCGCTTATAAATGCAGAGAAGGAGGCCTTCATGCTCCGAACTCAGATGCAGGAGGCCTTGAATTCGAGGAATGAAACCAGTTTAGAGTGAGTAAGTCTTCGTAAGTTCGGAGGTATGGCTGATGCCGACTGCATTAGACTCTCAAATTTAAAGATCGTCTTCAAAGAGTTAGTATATCTCCTCATCCCTTGACAATTATTTAAGATATACTCTCAGTCTGGAGGTAGCTTCTCGATCTTGTGAGAAGGAACTTCAGGCACAGTGAGTGATTGTTCTCTCTCAATTTGCTGTGTTGATTTTTATTTTCTGCAAGGCACGATACTCTACTATCCGGTCTACAAGAGACTATAAGCAAGCTAAACCAGGATGTGGCGGTCCTGCGGGCCACAAACGAATTTCTTGAGAATCAGCGTGACCAGCTTCGTGTCTCGTGCGTTATCAGGTAGTCGCGCTTCCATTGTTTTTTTAAAAATGCATCTAGTTTTGCACAAGAACAGACTAGTTCATCTCGTTTGCAGCAAGAGTTGAAGGAAACTAGTATAAGGGAGCTGGTAGCCACTGGAAAGATTGAAATGCACGAAGCAAGGATAGTTAGTCTGACGAAAGAAATCAATTCCAAAGATGAGTTGTATGTTTTTTTGTTTAGATTTGTTAGATGATGTTGAATCTCGGACTTAGATTACACCAGCTCAACGTGAAATTAGCCGTATGTGGAATGATTCTATGACAGTACGAAGGTAATTATCTCACCCATTGCAGAATGCCCAAGATCGATACGAGGTTCAGGCCAGCACATTACGACTCACAAAGGAGGAGCTTGGGAATATGTGCGAGAAGTTCAGGAATGCCAATGTATGTGCTCGCTTTGACCAGTCCCGTATGCCCTTTGATCTCAGTCCTGTAGAAAAATAGCTCAGAAGCTGAAGTAGTGTTACGAACTGAGATAGCGGTTCTTCAAGAACAGAAATCTTCATTATCAGATGAACTTAGCCAAGCGCGTCAGGATATGACTGTTCAAGGTGATGCCTCACACGAACGTATTACCGAACTTCAAAGTGTTATCCGAAAACTGCAAGCAGAAGTGTCGCACCTTGATGATGTTAGAAAAAACTGCGAGAACACTGTGAGACGCGAGGCAGCGGAGTGGAGTGCTCGAGAAGAGACATACAGGGTGTCGGTCAATGAATTGCAGGGTGTGATAGACAAGCTAAAGATGGAGAGGGATGAGGAAGCCGAGCGGACCGCTGTGATGGAGAAATCGGCCATATTAGATCTGCACGCACAAGTGAAGGAGTTGATAGAGGAGAAAGAGGAGATGCTCGACAGACAAAGGACATTCCAAGAGCGATATCGAGCCAAGACTCTGGTATAATCCTCCTTTGATTGTTGTTTCCATCTGCTCATCAACCTGGATAGTCTGATATCGAGAAAGACATTGTTGCTAGTCTGCTGCGAGATGCAAAGGATCTTTTTGAGCAGGCAGCAGTAGAAAAAGACAATGATATCAAGAGGGTGGGTTCGATGCGTAATAGAAAATCAAACCTTCTGAAATTGTTACTCAGCGGGATGCCACAATTTCTGCCTTGCAGGCGAGGATAGAAGACCTGGAGTTATCCTTGGTTCAAGCCTACCACCCAACTGAAGTTGTAGGGGACCCGTTGACAATACTCAATCTCACGCGCAATTCGTTAGTGCCAGTTGAACCAGAGTCAAAGCAGGCAGATCCCCGGACCCTGTTTGATGTTCCACAGCGCACAGACTCGGTCACTCAGGTGCCTCCTCCCTGACTCACTGAAATGAAGTATTATTATATTAACATTCGTTTTTTTCCATCACAGACCAATTTAAGGCAAGACACAGATAATTTATTTCCTCTTCCTTCCCAAATACCATCAGAGCTATCCACGCCCCCCCAATCCCCCTTGAAGTCGAAGGGTATCCCATTCTCTTTTGTTCGTCTGTCTGGAGAAGACTCGGAAATCGAGAATGACCCTCCTAAGCTGTCTGAAAAGCCATCTGTCAAACGTACGGGTGAAAACAATCCGATTACTGTAGTTGCGCCCTCTAGGAAGCGGCAGGTACATGGTCCAACACGACTTAACCATCATTCACTGACATTTCGCAACAGCGAGCGAATGGTACCAACGTGGGAAATCAGGAGGGCAAGGGTGTAAGTGTCTCTCCGGTCATTTGCTGTTTGTTGTAACCCATGAATAGAAACAGGTATCTGAATTGACCGGCAGAGGGCGACAGAAGAGGAAGAAGATGGCTACATGAGATTACAACAAATTCGTTCACTGGTCGTCGGGACATTCTAGGAAGATTCTAGTAGATTAACAATAATCGGTACTCGGGGATACTTAAATATACACAGTTGTCTGGTCCGAAAATTGGTTTCCCACAAAACTAATACTATCAAGGTGTGAGAAACATTGTATCAGCCAGCCATGCCCATCGATACTACCCGAATAATACCTACCAGACGGAATCACAGATGAGGAGCTGAAGGATATTGATTTGAAGCGGATGCGCGGTAAGCCGTCTAATTGTATATAGTTCTATGGGTCTAAATTCGATTAGGGGAACTTTCTTGTGCTGAATGTCGTCGACTCAAACTCAAATGCGACAAGAAAGTTCCCTGTAACTCCTGCGTCAGACGAGGATGCGACAGTATATGCCCTTGTGGTGAGTCTTTGGTTGTTTCCTGTTTCACTAGCAATTCACCATGACTGAAGGCATACTTTCTGCTGGCCAGGGAACTAGGTAGGGGTCGCCAGGTTTTTGCATGTAAAAGTTATTGGAGTACCTTCAAGATTTATTTTAGCCGACACAGACCTTCTCCATAGGAAGATAGCCCAGATGAGCTGTCGAATACGACAGTTGGAGGATGCTCTGGCGATACTCCAAGCCACAGTGTCGGATCAACCTCATCCGCTACTCAAGGAAGACCTTCTCAAGATTAAATTCGGTTCCGAATCCATTGTCCCGGGATCGTCTAGCATCGACGAGGAAGCTGAGTCAAAGGTGCTTGATGCATTGGGCACATTGACAATGGAGGTATCGGGCGAGTCGAGATACTATGGAAGGTCTGGTGGTGTTGATTATGTCATGTGGGGTCATCGTTTGTTTGCTTTGAGCTGACGGTTCGTAGACTTTGATGATGGTATGTCAATACAAACTATAAGGGTTGTTGGCTTTGATCGCTTTAGGCTTCTGAAGAAGATGAGAACGGGGATTTGAATAATATAGAAGACATTCAATTTACGTCGCTATCTGAGATGGGGACAATGTCCGAATTTAATGGGATCAACATATCTGGGTTCGCTACAGTTACGGCCCTCGAGTCTCAACTCCCGCCCCTAGAATCGGCTTCCTCCCTTGTCTGTTCCTATTGCGATCATGCCTCTTATTTCTATCGCCCTATCAAGAGGGAAGAGCTTCTTAATGTTTTGCTTCCATATATCTACTCCAAGACCGATTCTCCGAGCGGACTTACCGACTCAGACCCCTCACGATCTCATGACCTTGCAACCCTTTTCTTTATATTCGCTCTGGGGGCTCTTCTCGACCTGAATCTACCACCTTATAATTCTGAGGCTGAACGCTACTACACCTTGGGCCGTGCCGCACTTTCCTTCAAACCTGTTTTTGAATCACCTTCTATCAGTACCGTACAGGCATTGGGCTTAATGGCTACATACCATAGCCATGCTGGGCGAAAGTATTCAAGAGATAGTGCGGTTCGTCACATATTGAGAACGTAATGTCCTGCTTTAGTCAAGCTTTACTAGTGGTGCATTATGGGTTTTGCTTCCAAATTAGCTCAGAGTGTGAGTCTCAGTACATGCTTTTGTCGATTCCAACACTTTATATCAACTGATAATAGATTGGACTTCGTGAGTGGATCATATAATACACACGAAGAGATCCTCAGCCTTTTGTAATGACAGATCGGGATAGTGCCCGGTGGAAAATGGACCCTCTGACAGTACAGAAACGTCGAAATTTATTTTGGGAAACTTTTGCTGCTGATGTTTCTCATGTAAGCGTGACAATCAGATCTCGACAGGCCAGCAGTTTACCGTTTTTACATCAGAGCCTCGCCCTAGGTCGACCTCCGACTATTCAACTTTCCTATGTTGATTGTGAGTTCCCTCTGGATGAAGAAGCAACTATTGACAATGAAGGTTCGACTCAACATGGTTGTGAGTATCATGCATAATCCTTTCTGGATGTTGACTTAGTAATCTCCAGTCTGGAAAATGAAGCACACATTTTCCAGGGATATCTTCTACGCTGTCGCAGAAGCAATGTTGTCGGTGAAGTCACCCAACTACAAAATGGTCCTTGATCTCGACCATAAAGTTCGGGAGCTAGCCTTTACTGCTGCTTTCAAGCCGTATGGAACCTCAGAAGACTCCCCGGAAGAATTCCATTCCAGTTCCTTGAGCTTGAGAGGATTCTACGGTGGTCAACATCGTACAGTTAGTGAGTGTACTTATCTGGTGATGATCGGTGTGGCTGAGACAGACTGACCGATATACTTCAGCGATGCTGTATTTACACAGAAGCTTCTTTGCTCAGGCGGTCCTTGATTATCCTGCAAATCCATTGCTTAGTCCATTTGCACCATCCTTTTTGACGGCATATAGATGTGCATCTATAATTATCAGGGCATCCGCACATCAATTCGAACGATGTGGCCCTCTACTAATGAGACTCTGGTTCTTGTTGTGCCACACTTTCTCAGCAGCGGTGATTCTTAGCTTTGCTCTTCACCAAGCACAATACTCTTACAGCTGATCTTTTCAGGTGATAGTTGGTACAGTTGTAACTAGGTCATCCAATCCAACTATTGCAGCGACTGCCCTCCTAGACTTGAATCTTGCGATTGAGTTGTTCAGAAAAACGGCCCCCCAATCACATCGCGCCCAAGTAGCTTTGGTGAGAGTTCCTTTGTTGCTTTTGATCTGCAAGATCCTAGATAAATTATAGGGCGTTCTTGAAAAGCTCAAAGAGAAAGCAGTCTGCTCTCACTCTACAGCAACTTCAGCGCAGATGAGCGGAGATAGCCTGACGCAAGATGTGCAAGCTACGAATATTTTCTGTACTCCACCACTCCACGACGAACTTGCCATCTTGGGAGGGCAGACACGCGTTTTGAGCAAAAAAACAAAGCACAGGCTATCAAGTTCCACCTCCGCTTCTCCAGAAGTGAACGCATCCTCTTACGTATCTGCAACCTCATCTACTCAGCAGACAACAATGTACATGGAGGAAATCTATAAGGATTTCGCGGGATACCTCGCTGATTTGTCAGTTGCGGACATACCCGCACCCCCCGGAGTGGTGTCATCTCATTATCAATCACCTACGCTCGTTGATCAGACCTCTGAATTCCAACAACTGAATTCCAATACTTTTGCGCCCTCAGCTATTAATCAGATTTCTGACACTTTCAGCCAACAATTCACTTACTCTCCGCCCAACCAATATGCCGCTGGTGCAGATGCGTACTCAATGGACATGTCTGATTTGATGGCGCCTGTCTCAATGAGGATTGATGAGGTCTCATATCAAAGGCAGATAGGTTCGTTTAATTTCCAGGATCATACTGCCTCGTGTCCAGAGAGCAATTCCTTCCTGGGAGTTGCTCCATTGACTCAATATCAAGATCCTGCGGAACACCTGGTTGAGATGGGTCTTACGAGCGAGAGTGGAATGGATGAAGAATGGTTGTCGTTCATGCAAGAGTGTGGTATCATGGACCAGGGAAAATCTCATGTCTAGTTATGCCTCGGAAGTCCATTTTTGGACTTGCTGATTTCTTCATTGGCCTTTATTTTCAGTTCTCATAGCATAGAATTGACTGTATAACCTGAATATGTGGCAGGGAAAGATACAAGTCCTGCCTCAGTTCTGTGTATAGTTGTCAAATATTTGTCAAGTGATCAATAAGCAGCACAACACACATCATTGTATCACAACGATCAATGATCATTGCCTGCCGGCCCGGCCTACACCAACTGCCTCCCCATCGATATGGAAAGCGTTGACCCTGAAGATCTCTACAAAAGGGATCCTCCAGCGTTCGGTCATGAACTCCTCAGATACTTCCCTCTGGATCCGAATTACATCAATCTCAACCATGGTATTTTTATGCCCTTAGATTATTCCCATCGTTATTTACTCATCTACCATACTGCGAAGGATCGTACGGAATCGCACCCTACGTGGTTCACAAAGTTGCAAATGATTTAAACTTCAAACTTGAAGCTAATCCCGATAAATTCTTGCGGTTTGATTACCTGCAGTATCTTAACGATGTTCGCGAGCAGCTGGCTGAAATGGTAAATGTAAAATGCGACGAGATCGTCCTCGTTCCCAATGCCTCTGTCGGTATAAATACAATTTTACGAAACTTTGAATGGGAGAAGGATGACATTATCATTTGCTGTGTGTCTATGTCTCACCTTGGGCCAATGCACAACGTGTTGATTGTACCTTCACAGTTAACACAAGCTACAATTCTATCCACGAAACTGTGTATAGCCTCCAAGACATGTTACCACATCCCCTTGTATCCGAAGTCCAACTCTCATTCCCACTCAAACCGAAACAAATTACTGATCTGTTCCGAAATCATGTCAAAGCTCTCACAAAGCACAAAGGGAAGAAACGCGTGGCCGTCATTGATAGCATAGTCTCGAATCCTGGGGTGTTGATGCCATGGAAAGAACTAGTGAAAATCTGTAAAGAGGAAGGCATATGGAGTGTCATCGATGCTGCGCACTCAATTGGCCAAGAACAGAATATCGATTTGACTGAAGCTGCTCCTGATTTCTGGACTTCTGTACGTTTCCACTTTGTTCTCTATTTTAAGATTTTGGTTCTAAGACCTGATGATCTATGTGTGTTGCTGTAGAATTGTCACAAATGGCTACACGCCAAACGTGCTGTTGCAATGTTGTATATTCCTGAACGGTATTCCAGCACTACAATCGACGCCAAGGGCCAGGTGGACTTCTCATTCTTGTATTTCATAGCAATCGCAATATTATCAAGACATCTCTACCAACCTCTCATGCATACAAACCGGTAGCCGAACGCACACTGGAGGACTTTCTTGGACAATGGGAATGTAAGCTCACCGTTTTATCTGGAATTCTATATCGAAATAAAACCACCTATCAGGGAACGGTACAGTCGATTGGATTCCTTTCCTCGTCGTAGGAGCTGGTCTGTTGTCATAAACCTCAAAGCGATCGCACTGACTTACTGTTCAATCTCAAGCCCTGGATTTCAGGAAATGGATCGGAGGTGAAGCAAAGATATTTGAATACTGCAGCAATCTCGCCCTTGAGGGTGGAAGACGAATGGCAGACATTTTTGGTACTCGGGTTATGGATTCAAATGGAGAATCGAATCTGAATATGGTCAGTATGCCTCATTTAAACACTGCTGTCTGAGTTCTAGGTGCTCTTTACAGGTCAATATTGAGCTTCCGTTCCCACCGACTATCTCCTGGAGCCCTAAGATTGATATGATGTTCAAAGAAAAGATGTTGAAGGAAAGGAATGCATACTCTGCCCATTTTTTTCACAATGGTCACTGGTGGACAAGGTGTAGTGCACAAGTATACAATCAGGTATGATGAATCAGTTTGTTCTATGTTCCCCATGAAGTTACATTGTCCTCGCCACTAGATTGAAGATTTCGAAGAACTTGCAAAGATCTGGATAGCGGTTTGTGATGAAGTGAAACAACAGATAATGTTAGAATAGGAATTTGGGTACTTGAAGTCAACAGAAAAACAGTGTAAATTTATTTTTTCCATAAATACATAAGTCAAGGGAGACCAGGAATCACTGTCAAGAAAGGAAAGAGTAGTTGTTACAGAGAAAGTGGCTGTGGCTGAGCATCTTGTAAAGATCAAGCAAAAAGAGGGGAAGAACTTGTTGGCAAATGTATAACAAGTCTTGTCTTGGCTGTCTTCAGTTATCTCTACCTATGAGAATAGAGTGAAATACTTGAATATCAAAGTATAAGACAAAACCTAAAAGCCAGGCAGAGGTAGGTTCACATTATAGCATTCCGTGCCAGGCAAAAAAAATGTCTGGGAATCTCAGGTTCCAATGACGTAGTAACCCTATTAAAATACGATCGGGGGAGGTTACAAACGGATGGCGAATACAAACAAATTATACCTATCCGTAAACAAGAAGAATGATCTCATCATGTGCATCGCGCAGGCTCGCATGAGATCCAAATTCCAACAAACCCTCTGTTGGAATGAACTCACTGGAACGCGGAACATAGAGGATCAATATTAGATTCCGTGACGTTATTATGGGTAATAAAGGAGAAACACGTACATTTAAGTTCAGACAGCGGATGAAGTAGTCGCAATGGTGGTTTGGTATATACTCAGTCAGTCATCTATGCTGGCTAACCCTCAGTTGTCTTCACTGCTTGTTGACATCTGAGGTTAGTACACATATTGCTGTACTCATATTTTGTGTTGTAGATCTTATTCCTTATACCCTTCCTGTGGTAATGAGCTCCACAAACTTTTACAAAGGGGGGGTCATCACGTGCTCTCTCATTCGATGAGAACCTGTCGTCGTTCATTCTCCTGACTCGTACAAAAAGCAAAGAAATAAATTTAAAAGAATGCTCCTCAACGAGAAATTATCTGGGCAGTCTGTTCTCACTCGACAGATACGTCGCGTGCCTTTGACAGCACGTCCGATGGACTTGATCTATTTCTCATTCTTTGCTGTAAGTCATTACTCCACCCTCCCCAAACAAAAAAAGTCACCCAGACCTTGACAAGCCCTGATTCCTTTAGTCGCATCTCATTGCCTCGTTTGTTATCGATCTTCAATGGCTCTATCCGCCTTTTCTCGTCCCAAAATCATGGAGAACGCTGCTAGAAGTCTACGTCACCTATTCCAATGACCCGTTGATTGGGGGTCTGGCAGGCATCAAGGATGATTCCGGGCTCCTCTGGTTCAAGACCTTTATTACATTCGAAGGGTGAGAGAGAGAGAACCTACTGACGAAAAAAACTTGATAACTCATGGTGCTCTTTTTCTCCCTTAGAATATTTCAGGTACCTGTGCTCATGCTTGGCTTATCAGCACTCTGGACAGGTGAATTCTTTTCTCAAAATTCTCTCTCCTCATTCACAAAATCCAGGAAACAAAAAACTATACCCACTCCTCCTGGTCTACGCCACCTCAGCCGTAACCACGACACTTCCGTGTCTCGTCTATTCGCTATCCCTCCCTTCTCCCAGCAGTAGCACTTCAACCCCCTCTGATTTCACTCTCACTTTCGAGCAACGACTTATATTATTATCCGGATATATCTCCTTCTTTCTGGTTCCTTTGACCATGCTTCTGGACATGGCGAGCCGAGTTTACAAGCTTGTATTACAGGGTTTGAAGACGGAAACCGAGAAGTGGGAATAATAACAACTAAATCAAAGCGAAAGCCCAACATCGATATTCAACCTAGTCCATCGTCACTATTTTTTCTTGGTTTCTTAAATTTGTAAACGTAGTGCTCGAGCGCACTGTGCGGTAAATTATAATCAGAGTGTGGTTCATCTTCATTTTGGAACAATTACATGGATGGAATGAGAGGTTCGATCGGGGAGGGAGAAATGTCTGGAATTCCATATTCAGGACGAGATTCTTCTTCATCAAGTGATAGTCGAATTTTTTTGGATAGAGATTCTACTAAAGGGCTTTTGAAACGACGTTTGTTTTTTTCTTGAGAAAGTTAATGATTGGGGATGGATGGGGGATGACATCTTTAAAGCCATAAGAGCATGTTGCTTCGGAAGCGTAGGTTGGTGACCGTTCGGTTAGCTTATTGAGATATAGTATTTATAGAGGGATGAGTCGTGCTAGAACATCGACTCCTCCTGCGGGTGATGTTCGAAAAGCTCCTACAATCCATAAAGCCTTTTCATTTTGGCCAATAGCACAGTTTGTGTCTTCAATGGTGCTCCGTTGAAAAGCCACAGTCTAATTTGTCACTATCGGTAGCACACACGTTCTATATATAAACGCCTCCTCTGGGAGTCCATCGGTTCGGCTGTCGACAAAGCCTTAGTCGAATAGAACCGTACACGCTCCTTGAGCCCCAGGTACCTCCTGAGTTGTCACTACTCCGTTCTTATCATAATGCCCAAGGTTTTCTGCAAAAAAATTTGTTATTAGTTTTGAAACCGATGTGTCAGATTCCATTTTGGCTGCTTAATAATGACTTTTCCACATACATACTAGCGGGGATCTTACCAATTCTGTTTTTTTGACTTCTTCAGTTTTTCTATTTTTATGCCTAGGCAAAGAGATTCCAAACATGACGCGGGTAGGACCCTCGACCACTTCTTCTCCTACAAGAAACCACTTCCAGAAAAAAAACATGATCGTTTACGAAACCCAAAGTTTCTTAAACCTCGACTCAGGCACAAACCATCGACCTGCAACAATCCAGAAATCATCGTCATTGATTCAGATAACGATGAGCTTCAAGTGCCAGTTACATGCACTGGCATCGTTGAAAAGCAAAGACGTGCTGGCCAAGACGTTTTGATGGACGTTGAAACGGTAGATGCAGATGAGATTTCGGGACGTCGTGTTTCTGCAGTGGATGAGACTATATCGGAGACTCAGGTTTTGGATCCAAGTCTTCTTCCAATTTCAAGCACCATCACCACCGCCACCACCAACAGCTCAACTTGTACTTTTGGGAAACCTTACCTTTTGTCTGAAGGAGCCTCTGTGAATTCTTTCTTGTTTGGATCTCCTGGAAGTCTGCTCAGCCCCTCTGAGTCAAGAGATACATCAACTTCAGGTCTCCGAATAACTAGAGAATCTAACTCTCACCCACAGGCTCTTGAAAAACGAGTAAAAGAAGAAGATAATGCACAGATCGGAGATCTCATGGAAGATTGGTTGATGGGGGATGATGAGAATGAAAGTGAAGACAGAAAAGGAGACGTCGGCGATGATTATGATGATCTTGAATTCGTTGAAGAACGTGAGGTTTTTCTCAACACTGTCTATCCTTGTTGTGAGAAGGAATTCGATGGACGGCAGTCCCCGGTTCGTCATTCATTCGTCGTGCCTGAAATCCTATATCACAGTGACAACTCGAGCAGGAAGTTGATGTCCACATTGACAATCGTCCTAAGGCTAGAAGCTCAGATCAATCATCCGGTGATTCCAAGGCCCTATCCGCAAGCTCAAAGCAATTGAACAAAAGTGACGCTTTCTCTGTCCTCATGTCCTCCTTCAAGGAGAACGAGGCATGGAAAGAGGCAACAGCCTACGAGGACAAGTCACTCAATCATGTCAAATCCAATCGAGGCCGGAGAAAGGCTCCTTTCTACAAGGTACTGCAGGGCATGCCTATCTCTGTCGATGCTTTTCGCTATGGTGCTATCCCGGGTGTTACTGCCTACTTTCTCTCGTTCGTGTCCTCTTTTACCTTTCTCTTATTTGAACAAGAATCTGACTGAACATAATCAAGACATGCACACTCAGACCACTATACTAATCTTTCGTCCAGCTGGAAGTCTGGACTCATATATTGTTCTCAAAGCACTGCAAATCTCATCATCCACATGCTTTCTGTAGACAAGAAATGGGTCCGACCGCTTCCGATGGACACTCCAACGATCATACCTGATACCAACGGTGTACAAGTCACTCTTATAGAAGCAAATCACTGTCCAGGATCGTGTCTCTTTTTATTTGAGGGAAGACAAACTGTCGACGCCGGTGACAGCACATTCCGATCCCCCTACGTCGGATCTTCAAGAATCTTTCGATATCTGCATTGCGGTGATTTTCGAGCATCGCCTCGGCATGTCGTGCATCCGGCTATTAAAGGCAAGAAAATTGACCATGTCTATCTCGATACGACTTACCTCGATCCCAAGGTGAGTTGTGAAACTTCTTGACTCAGTATACTTACCGACTCACCGACTCGATGGTTTCCCGAAAAAAAACAGTATACTTTTCCTGCTCAACCGCTTGTCATATCAGCTTGTGCCGAGCTCTCTCGTAGGCTCTTGAATGGCGAGTCTGCAATGTTGAACAATGTCATGAAATCCTGGCTGCCTTCTCTACCATCATTGAGCTCTTATTCGTTATCAGCGGCCAAAGGGAAAAATACGCTTGTGGTTATCGGGTAAGTATTGGATTTGTTTATCGTTCGAACAGTTGACAAAAACGATTATAGAACATATTCAATTGGAAAGGAACGCATCGTGAAAGCTGTCGCACACGCCCTGGAAAGCAAAGTCTATTGCGACCCTCGCAAGACTGCGATACTGTGCTGCGAAGACGACAAGGAATTGGAAATCATGCTCACCGCAGACCCACTTGCAGCGACCGTTCATCTCGTTCCTCTCGGCACGATTACGACGGATCGACTCAAGATCTATATGGACCAATTCAAAGGTGCATTTACTAAAGCCATTGGGTTTAGGCCTACTGGATGGACGTGAGTGATATATTGAAAAGCCTGCGTATGGAAAATCAACTCTTTGGTTTATTTGTGTTCTCTCAAAAAAGATATGCGCAACCTGCTGGGACAGATCTGGCACCGAGCGTGACCAGTATACTCACCCGAACGGTTCACAAAAAAGATTTTGCCTATACCGACCTCCACCCGTCTCGGAAATCCTCGTCGTCCATTCAAGTCTATGGTGTCCCTTACTCAGAACATTCTTCCTTCTACGAGCTCACGTGTTTCGCCTTGTCTCTCAATTGGACCAAGATGGTGGCGACGGTGAATGTGGGTAGTGAAAATTCGAGAAGGAAGATGTCGAAATGGGTTCATCAGTGGGAAATAGAGAGAAAGAGATGTAGTGCTGACTTTATGGTGACGCCGCGCCATGAGGATTACTGGTAGAGAATAGGGTTTTGATGTCTGGCTGCTTTTCCATCTTTTTTTTCGTGGAAGGGCCTCCAATGGCTTTAGGGGGTTCAGTGTGAATAAGAGTCACTATATTCCTTTTTTGTGTGAAGAAGAATGAAAAAAACCCGCATTGATATTATCATTACCTATTTCTATGATTTGTTATATTTCTCTGTGTCTTCTATATATCAAGGATAGATTCAAGTAGATAAATTGAACCTCTCCGCCGCTTCACGGAAATGAGGTCAGTTTATTGCTTTACATTATAGGTATTTCAAGGTATACAATCTTGATGTTGCTTCACGATGTTATCAGTCCTTCTGGCCTGCTTTCTGGAAGACAGGCACTAGAGATAATGTAGTCCCCCCACTTGAGATTCTACCTAGGTGTCGCAAATATCCCCTTCATTCGTAGATTGCTTCATTGTCCAAATGCAAGAATTTTTAGCTCACGCTAGCCTGACAGGCTTATCATTGGTTTATGCCAACCATTGACCGGGGGAGGGAAAGAAAATCCATGATGCCTTCTGTTGCTTGCACACCAACCAAAACACCCCCACAATTGATGGTGGTTGGGTGGTATTACTCATTCACATGCCTTTGCTTCCAGATCAATAGCAGCGACTTTGGCACAGCCAAGAAGGTCATGCATTAATCAATACAGAGTGCACATGCGAGAACATCTGTTTAGGGCATGATTAG
>Ga0153993_100538_pt1 | contig 14150 bp, 15 predicted proteins | sample TSNC077MetaG_FD_104706 | JGI IMG/M metagenome (GOLD analysis project Ga0153993, IMG submission 104706) | Attine ant fungus gardens microbial communities from North Carolina, USA - TSNC077 MetaG | ecosystem: Host-associated > Fungi > Mycelium > Unclassified | place: USA: North Carolina, Lumber...
AAGACAAGGCCTTTTTGAGGCAACTATTATGTATTTTGGTTTTTCCAATGTACTAGCAACCTTCCAAAGCATGATGAATGACATATTGGAAGACTTAATTTACATATGACTAGTAATGGTGTATTTAGATGATATTCTAATATTTGGGATATATTTGAAGGAACACAGGCAATTGGTCAAGGAAGTGCTGAAAAGGCTCCAATTTAATGACCTTTATGCTAAAGCAGAAAAGTGTTTCTTTGAGCAAAGTAGTATTAAGTATTTAGGTGTAATTATTTTGGAAAATAAAGTATAGATGGATAAGAAGAAACTTTTAGGAGTTCTAGAGTAGCCAGTACCAACAAAAGTTAAGCAAGTACAAGCATTTTTAGGCTTTGTGAATTTCTATCAAGAGTAATACCTGGACTTGGGACAAAGAGCAACAGAATGCTTTTGAGGCACTGAAAAAGGCCTTTACTACAGCTCCAGTCCTGAGAATACCAGATGACAAAGATCCCTTTAAGTTATCTACCAATGCCAGTGACTTCACAACAAGAGCTATCTTATCACAAAAGAACATGCAAACTAATCTATGGTATCCAGTAGCTTTCTTCTCTAAGTCATTAGATGTCCATAAAAGGAACTATGAAATATATGACAAGGAACTACTTGTGGTAATTCAGGGACTAGAGGAGTACAGACACCATTTGGAGGGACATCTATATAAAGTTGAGATCTGGTCGGATCATCAGAACCTTATATTTTTCAGAACAGCTCAAAAGCTGACCAGAAGGCAAGCAAGATGGGCACTTTTTATGACTTGTTTTGACTTTGTACTCTATCATAAACTGGAAAAGACAATGCAGACAGAAGATCTCTTGTCTAGACAAGCAGACTATGAGATGGGGATAAACCTCAACAATACAAACCAGGTGTTGCTAAAACCTAAGTTCTTTACTATCAATACACTAGAGGCTACTCATAAAATGCCAATAAATGATGAGATAATCCTAAAGGAGGTCAAAGTAGCACTCTTATTAGATAAAGTTACCAAAGACTATAAGATATTACTCAAGTTTAGTCCAAGAGAATTTGGAAAGTCCTTGCAAGACTGGAACTATGAGAATGGACTACTCCTGTATAGAAGGAAGGTTTATATTCTCCATAGTATAGAAAACATCTTGTAACAACAGATCGTTAAGATACACCACGATTTGCCATCCGCTAGACATCCAGGCTGGTAAAAGACCTATGAGTTGGTCTCCAGAAATTACTGGTGGCCTGGGATGATAACATTTGTCAAGAAATATGTTATAGGTTGTGATATGTGTCAGTGGATGAAAAATTGTATATAGCAACCTTTTGGACCACTTATGTCTAACAAGGTGCCTAATAGGCCTTGGGAAATAATCTCAACAAATTTAATCATGCAATTGCCAGAGTCAAACAGTTATGACACTATCTATATTATTGTTGACAGGCTTACCAAAAGGGCCCATTTCATTCCTATCAACAATTGGTTCTTATCCAAAGATATGGTGCAATTACTATATGACAAGGTTTATCCATTACATGGACTGCCACTACAGATTATTTCAGATAGAGAAGTACAATACCCAGCTAAGCTATTCTAAGAATAGTATAAGATTTTAGAAATAGAATCTACAATGTTGACAGTATATCATCTATAAACAGATAAACAAACAGAATGAGTAAACCAGGTATTAGAGCAATATCTTTGGTGCTATGTGGATTATAATCTCAGTAATTGGTCAGATCTACTCCCCAGTATAGAGTTTGTATATAACAATCAAGCATACAAAGGCATCAAAGAAAGTCTATTCTTCCTTGAATATGGCAGACACCTAAGAGCAGGTCCAATTTTAGTCAAAGAGTCACTGTAAAGGGACTTGAATGACCTGACATATAAATGACAAGAAGTCTTGGAGCAGGCAAAAGCAGCTCTTACTTTTGCAGCAGAAAGAATGAAGTAGTACTATAACTAGAAAGTTCAAAGTGTCCCATTCAAAGTTAGTAACAAGGTACTACTCAATCTGAAGGATTATTAGACTATAAAGTAAGCATTATGACCCCTGTACAAAGGACCATTTGAAATAATAGAAAAGTTGTCCTTGGTTACATTCTAGCTTAGGATACTACCTTGCTACCGAGTACTGCATCTAGTCTTTTACACTAGTAAGTTAGTACAGTACTCCAAATCCACTATCTGTGGACAGAAATCCATACCTCCACTATCGACCTTGATACAGGGGCAGAAAGAATAGAAGATAGAGAAGATTTTAGATTCATGATAAAGACATAGAAAAAATGAATTCTTTGTTAGATGGAAAGGATACAGTCAAGAAGATGATACATGGGAACCTAAGGAAAATCTACATAATGCAGGCAAAAAGCTGCAGGAATATCTTTAGAGTTTATCAAAAACAAGATAACTTCTCAATGGAGCTCAAACCAAGAGGGAGAATAATGTCACAAACTTCATTTGGACTATAACTCTAGGAATACTTGACTTATTTTGACAATCTAAATGGCTACCAAAAGCCCTTAAGAAGATCTTTCAAACAGTACCAAAAATGTCTCAAAGCGGTCAGTATTCATCAAGTTATCAGCAGATCAGTTGGTGATTACTAAGTTACTAGACACTAAATCGCTGATATCTTGGAAACTGCTTAACATAATTGTTTGCTTCAATGACCATTGTGAAGCTCTCTTCAATGCACTTCTTTCAGCTATAAATAGAACCTGAGACAATAAGATCTCATGGAGATACAAGGTCCTCAATGTTTGTATATAATATTGATCTTTATCCATAGATTATCATCTGTTCTTGAATAGAACAAAGAACTTTCCTAAGATAGTTAAGTTATCTCTATTTCAAGAACAATAACACTTCTATATATAGAACAATAGGTAGTGATTATGTAGTAGGCTGTCCTGGTGCATAGACTACTACAATCATGTATTTAAGAACTATATGTCTGAGGATAAACCTCAGACTTAATATCTTTTTCTGCTTGTCTAAATTTACTTTTTTGAGCACTTTGATTATCAAATCAACCAATCACAAATCAGTAAATGGCCATTTGTGATAAAGTGGCCATTTGTGATAGTGATGTCACAAAAAAGTAGCTACTAAATAGTGACATGGAGGTATAACAAAATACCTATTCAAAGAACTACATAAATAGCTGGACTCTCATTAGTAAGTAGCCTTGCTGATGTTGCCCTTTTGGTATAGTAGTAAACTATACAGTATGTGAGTACTGGTCCATAGTACAACTGTGACAGAACTCTAGAAGAATCCTCAGAGATTAGGATAAGGCTCCTAGTAGTATACTCTACACTATATATACTTTGACTATCCAGACATCCCTGATCCTATAGTCCTGTTAGTCAGGGCCAGGAGTCTCCAAGTCAAGCTAAGGACAATTAAATATCATATAGTAATATTTAATTAGGTGCAGGGTTGTTCCAGAGAGTGGGTCTAGTGCTCCAGGGGTAGCATTGGCAGGGTCCTCTTACAGAGGAGCAAAAGAAAAATAATGGTGATAGTGATAAACTAGGCAAGGAGTAAATGTAGATGTCACATATCTGTCACAGTTGCTAATTAGTTGTATTTGACATGTCCTTTTTCAAGATTAACCTTTGTAAATTTGACAACTTGTTTGATGTACCCAATACTATAAATTTAGAATATTTAATATATATACTCAAGCCTTGTCAACTCAGATTTTAGCTAACCATTGTTTGAGCAAAATTATTCATATACAAAGAAGATGGTTGCCAGTTATGTATCTTACATTGTGTGTATAAGTAAATAGCTCAATCAATCAGGAACTCCATCAAGTCCTCTTTGTAACCCTCAAAGAGTCTGCCTCTGAGTCATGATAACTTGAGTTGCACAACAATCCCCTCCTGCTGCTGTACCCATAGTGAGGGACAAAAGTATTCAAATGTTTTCACCAAGTTCAGTGAAATGCAAATATCTGTAGGTAGTGACTTGTAAGAGAAGTCACATGATTAGATACCCACTCCTAAGATATGATTATGTCAGCTTGTTTTTATTACAATAAATTATACAAGATATCTAGTTTATTTGAACATGGTGACAGAGGGTTGCTAAGCATTATCTGGATCAAAATAATCATGGTCAAATTAAGTAGTGTTGTGAATAATGTCTTGAGAAAATGTACATCCACTGTGATCCTTCAGTTTCCAAACCTGGAGCAAGCCTGGGTCATTACATGTTTGGAAAGCAACATTGTGTATCTAGGGAAGTCTGAAAGACCCCCAAAATTGAAATTTATGCTCAGCATCTTGGCATAGAGCATTCTAGGTAATCTCTTACTCAGACATTACTACAAAAATATTATGATATTGTTGGTGTAATACTCGACCCTCCCCATATCAGGGAATATTAAGATAATGTTAAGATATCATCTTGAGGCAGCACTATGAACATACATGTGAATATCACTTTGTACCTGTGCTTTTAGAGCCCAGGATCATTTTCCAATGCAAAATGTTCTGAAAATAGCATCTAGAATTTCCTCAGTGTCCACGGAACCTGATATCTTCCCAAGGGCGCGAGAAGCATAACGAAGTTCTTCGGCAGCTAGGACAATATCTTCAGGAGCTATCGAATGGAATCAACAGCCGCAAGTCGAGATCATCAAAAGGTAACGTACGACACCCTAAGAAGGCCTGAAGAAATGCAGAGGCACTTTCAAAATGAGCGCGATGTCGAGCACGAGTAATGATCGGCAAGGGAGCATTGTATCGCTTTGTCTCTTCCACTAGACCCTGCATCAGGGGACTAACGGAGAAGAGACGATGTAATTCCTCTCCGAAGCCTTCTAAAAACTGTGATGTTCCCTGTTGTTGTGAAAGACTCAAGATCCAAGTCCGGTTTCTGAGAAACTGGGACATGGAATTCAGGTGCGGGTTGTTGGATTGAGGGGAGATTTCACCAAGGAGGTCAAGATCTGGATCCAGTAAGTCTGCTTTATTGAGGATGTAATAAGTATTTGGAGCAGAGGCTAGTTCCCGAATAGTTTCTGGCAATTGAATTGTGAACCTGTTGGAAACATCACGGTCCAGTGCCAATACGTCAGGAAGGGATAGGACACAGATAGAAACATCAGCAGCCTTGATCCTATGTGCAGATTAGCATCGAACTTCGGCATATTCAGCAGATCAAGTACCTACGCATCTATTCCTTTCTCAATCCCGATTGTTTCCACTAGATCGTCTGTTTTTCGCAAACCCGCTGTGTCCAATACGACGACAGGCATTCCACCAATATCCAGGGTTAGTTGTAGAACATCGCGTGTCGTTCCAGGTATGGGTGTTACAATCGCGGCCTCACGTTGCGCTTATAAGTTTAGACCTCAACCGAGCACTAAGCTCTGGTAATTTGATTACTCACCAAGATAATTCAATAAGCTGCTTTTACCTGCATTCGGCGGCCCATAAATTGCGAGATTGATGCCAGAGCGAACAATCTCTCCTCGACGGTTATCGGCCAGATGGTTCTGAATTTGAGTGAGCAAATTCTCGACCTCTTTTCTCGCTGTAAAACTCCAGGGTAAGGTGAGAATTTCCCATAGGGATATATCCCACCTTGGCTATAGACGCCTTCTTCCAAGTCCTCGCCCTCGCCGAAATCAATGAGAGCTTCAACCAGAGCCAAACATTTGATGACACGGACCCGAAGGTCATCGAGAACTTCCCGGACTTGCCCCTGAGTATTGGATTCATTGGATATTGATACAGTGTAAACTGTCTCACTTACCCATGCTCCTCTACCCGCAATCTTCCGCTGTTCTTCCGTTTCTGCGTCGATCAAATCCGCCAGTCCCTCCACCTGAGTTAAATCTAACCTGCCGCTCAAGAACGCGCGTCTCGTAAACTCCCCAGGTTCTGCAGGACGTAGAAACGGCAGTCTAGACAGCGCGTTAAGAAGAGCTGCAAGAAGCGCTTTTCCAGAGTGGGTATGAAGTTCGAGTGTTGGTTCTGTAGTGAACGACCGAGGAGCTGATGACATCTCAATAAATTCAGACACGATGATTTGGAGTGAAAGCTCACCTTGAAAGAAGACAGACATACCGTCATCAACAACTTCGTTTGGATTTTCGGGATGAACTATCTGACATCGTTCCAGTTTCCATGGAGTTGGTTGTAGTCTTGATTTATGGGGTCGTACCATCCTTTTCCAGACCTCGAGAGCTTCCGGACCAGAAACACGTATCACAGCAATTCCACCTTTACCGGGAGGTGTTGATAAAGCATAGATTGTCTGCTTTTGCGCGTCAGAATGCACAAGAGAAGAATGGCACCTTGGATCCGAGCAGCTTGGCAGGGCAACTGGAGATGCAAGGGATTGAGTGGTATTGAAACGGACGGAACGACGTCTGGATACACGGCGAGTTGATAATATAAAGTAGCAAGTAGTAAACCTACTGAATGTCGCCAGCATCAACGAGCGTAGCCAGCGCGGACTTCGAATTCAAAAGGGGCATATATATTCCATTAGATATTTGGAAATCCACGAAAATAATAAAGGTGCAAGCATCATCTATCATACGTCCTTATCCATTGTTCCTCTCTCTTGCACACGCAATTTTTGGTATAATGCCTCGCATTGAGTCAAAAGCACCTCCCCTGTCACACAATTTTCTTCCCATTGCTTCACTGGCGACAGGCCAACATACTCTTTACCCCACCAGTCTGTCTCGGCTCCGTAGCGAACGGGTTGAGAAGAAAGAGAAAAGAACCATAGTGGAGCGAGGATGAGATAAACAGAAGAGACAGCAGCTTTGTAGGGATCGATAGTATGATGAACAGAGCCCAAAAAGCGAGCCTGCGATCATGGATGTCAAAAAAGAGAGCAAGTGATAATTCCTAACTCACAATGTAACATAGACAGATTTCGATGAGCCTCGACCCGGGAGAGGCCAGTGCTGTAGCAATGTTCGTTGAACAGACGCCTGGTTCCGAAATGAAATGTCTGGTAGGATGCGATACTGGGTTTTCATCGAGCACCTTTCGTGCCCTGAAGTCGAGGTGTGTTGCCATAAGATCGATCTGGTATTTTGAGCTTCCGTATGACTGTTCGGTCTTGATCAGCTGCCAATCTTCACTCTCATATGATGGTGAAGCCATAAGCGAAGAGGCCCAGACAACACGACCGCCCATTGGTGACGCCTTCAGCAATGATTGGAGAGCACGAAACTGAAAGATAGCAACAGATGAGATTCAAAAATATAGTTCGAACAGAGTCCTCACAATGCAGTAATGAGCAAACACATTGCATTGCCAAACCCAACCCAAACCATCCACACTCAGCTCTCCTTGATTTTCCCGTTGATATCTGGGAAATGTGAGAGCGGCTATGGGTCCTGTAACCAGCTGAGCAATGAAAGAGGGGTAATGGATATGATTGAAGCTTGCAAGACCAGCGTTACAAATCAGATCCGTAACATATGGGTATCTATAAGCAGGATATGAGTAGGACAGGGAAAGATAGTGATTACGCACTGTTTGACAATCTCCTCCGCAAACTGGAATACACTGTTCATAACAGCCAAGTCGAGTGCGTGTATTCTGATATCCACAATCTCCCGATATTTCTTTGCATGGGTGTACTCATCGGGACTTGCTTTCAAACCTTCAATGTAAGCGTCCAGGAGAGAGTATAACCTTTCTTTGGCGCTCTCTGCCCGCTTCACACTCCTACACGCCATGATGAGGATGATTCCCTCGTACTCAGAAGGACCATCTTTAGGCTTCGAAAAGTCTTGCAAAGAGAATTTCTGGGGTTGAGCGTCACTGGGTTTTGAATGGCAGAGATTAGTCAGAAGACGCTGGCAGATGCCAAATCCTACACCGCTAGTGGAATGAGGGAGGTAATCTCACTAAACAACGAGAGCTCACCTGTTGGCTCCAGTGACAATGGTGATCCGCCTCATTGTCATGGATAAAGCAATGGAAACTCATACGATCTCATTATACATCACGTGTAAGGTGCTGTAAGTTTATCGCCAAGTTTATCTCAGATGCTGTGTTCCAACCTGAAATTCAACACCATTGTAGAGGAGGATGTGTATTATTTACTATGGTCTGCCAAAAACTCGCAGCCTGAGCAATTGAAAACATTACGTAGGTCTATATTGGTAAGGAGAGTTATATTAGAATAATGAGAGGATAAATATACAAGGGTTTGTATCAAATGCGAAAGAATTTTATTAGCTCAATGTTTTCAGTCTTAGACTTACTCTCTACTCACAAGAAACTTGAGCAGACTGGATTTCAAAATGGTTCTCTTAACAGGGAAAAAGCGCAGGTAAGTCCTCGGATGCTAAAATAGATGCCGGACTGAGGTCCAGACGGAAACGACTGGCCTCAGGGCTTGCAGGATTGTACTCTATATACAAGACAAGTGTGTGTAAATTTACCTAGAAAATGAAATTGTCTCGGAGTCTCTACATACGTCGCTAAGGTGATAATTAAAAATGGCGCAATTGAGGTATGAAGGTGGGGAAATGAATATGGAGTAAAGAATGGTGATATTTAGACGTTTATGGTTGAGCTGAATGTAACATACAGTATGTAGACGTCGAATTGTCTTGAAAGGGTGTATACTGGAAGGGTTTTTTCGCGTATCTCTTGAAATAAATGCTCGAGGGGAATGGCTTCCACATATCATACACATTTGATGTAGCTATGCTTGCCCAATAATGAGTAAGAAAAAGTGTGCAAGGATAGATCAGAATGTGTGTTCCATTCCTCGATGTGAAAATCTGGTGATGCTTTCCAAGGACGCTATCGACTTCAAGCGTCTTTCTGCGCCGCGGGTTTTCCTGATGCTGCTGGTTCTAATTCGTCTCCCTGTATCTCAGTGACATTAATAGAGACAACTATGATGGCTAGGGCGTCCGAGGAATTACTTGTGAGTGCCACGGGTTTGATGTATAATCGGAGAAGATTTGTGCGTGGTGGCACCGGCTGACGTTTCGAAGAACCACATTCCAATGGGTCGATTTGGAGTCCCTCAGAAGATTGCTTCGGTTCTGGAGCTCCTGGCAATGAGTCTATGCATTATAGGAGGCTTTAGGAGTTTGTTGATGATACATGCAAATAATCATGACCGACAAAACTTGAGCGCCGCCAACATTCCAAAGAGCATTCCAAAGAGCATTCCAAAGAGTTACTCCTGTAAAGACAATAATAGCTCAGGAGTAGGGCGGGAAGCATTGTAGGTCACGTGTTATTAGCATACGGCATCTGCCGTTCACCGTAATTGGAAGCACGTGGGGAGGCGGCTGAACCAGCAATACTTCAATCTGTCGATTTCTACTCTGCTTTGTATTCGCATCTTCTTGTCCGCCTTCTCGATTTTTTGGGCTCTCTTTCAGAATCTCAGCGATATATACTTCAAGTCATCAGTGCTCTCGATTCTTGTATCGCTATTGAATGTCATCGGAGCTCAATCGTCCTGTCTCGATATGGGGCCAGCTCATGGATGCAAAGAGTTGGGAGCAACAATTGACTTCCATAAAGCATTTTCTCCCTTGTGCTTATACATAGATTTAGTTGTCTTTGGTCACCCCAGCTTACTATCATTGGGAATCGTAATATTCCCTGAACTGAATGCTATGTCACTTTGATGGGTTTCAGGATGTACTCGTCTCCTTTTTTCCTATTGTTTTTCATGTCGTGACTGGGGGCTTGCGTTCTTCTGCTAAGACTCGTATTGGTGAGTCATACGTGTCCCGGTGTCTGAGATAACAAATTGACTGCTTCATTCCAGGAGGCGGCGGTATCTGATGGACACAGAACAAACGCGCTATAACGCAAAGTCTCGGTTGCGCCTGGCTATCGCTGTTGAACAGCGGGTATCGCTGCAGCCACGAGGTGAGCGCACTGACTCTGAACGCCTGTTGTGACATACACTGATCAGATTATAACATTTGAAGTTTGCTATGATTTACTCACCGACAATGGTGCCTATGCCGTTTCTGAATCATTGAATCAGTGGTGTATCGGTATATTTCACTCGAGTGCAACCAGCTGATGCCGAGCTCACAAATGCGTCTATCAATCTGGGCCCAAAATTATGCCTATCGCAGCCATTTCTAATACATAGAGCCTCTCTTTGAAGTCAAGGAAAGAGCACAGTAAGTCGCAAGTTGGGCTCTGTCTAGGTTCACTAACGTGATTGCCATAAGGGGTAGCGAGGTTATTAGACATTGTTTGCGAGTGTATATTTTAACTTGCCGGTGGTCGATGCAAAAATTCTTTTCAATGCTAAAGCAGTTCACTCACACTGCACGGTGTAAGTGAATTGCCTTACCATCTACAGAATTCACTGCGCAGACAAAGCCTGCATATTGGCGGCTCAATTTTAGCTATTGATATATGCAGGGTTTGTTTACGTACCAAATACTGCCGTTTTTGATCTGTCGCATATTCATTTGCCGGGCCGAAACCACTTATCCGACGCACTGGCCAGTTGCCGACGACATCGAGGTGCCACTAAATCTACTTCTAAATTATTCGTTTTCTCTTAGTCTTTCTGCCTCCGCGCTCTCCATGATATGCCCCGAAATCACCTTCCGGGTGCTTCGACCCTCAGGAATCGTAACCGGGTTACCAACAAAACTCGCCTTAAGATCCATCATGGCAATTTCGAGGCTGAGACCATTTTTATTCCCGACGAGGATGAAGAAAAGCATCGTCTCACCAATCTCGTTGCGGGTGTCGATGCTGAAGATGCCAATGTGAGTCTTGCTTGCCCCCCTTTATTCTACCCAGATTCCACGTCACCAATTTTCGTGGCTGTGTGTTCCGCGGCTCAGATGACTAATTTGAATCACGTGCGTCTCATAGGAGCACCACCTTCAAGAGGTCCTTACACATCGGTCCAGGGTCGCTGTCCGTGCCGCCGCTATCAAAGGCCCTGCCGACAGCACGGCACCTGCCGCATATATCCCCACACCGGACTCTGCTGGTATCGTCGACAATTATCATGAATTCTATCCTCTCAGCCGGTGGCGAGACCCTTCTACCTATGTGTGCACATCATTATCCGTTGAGGAGCAAATCGTCGATGGTCTCGCTGGGGGGTTTACCTATCACATGGACGAGCGGGACAAAGAATGGCTCGACAAAAACAACGAGGAGGCTCGAGGCGAGGGGACCAGCATACAAGGTGCTGTCTCTGCATCCGGTACTCGGACATCGGCACGCAGTGCTAAGGCCAAAGGAAAAGAGCCTGATGTTTTCCATCCGGTAGCTGTTTCGGAAGATGAGTTTGAGCTCGTCATGGGCATCTATGAAAAACTTACGAGCGAGAAATACGAGTATCTTCATCATGTAGGTACTGGCGTTTAATCAGATCATCGTCTGCTCAACGTCGATCAGGGCTGGGAGGATGGGATGTTTCCGGCGTTTATAGATTATCAGGACATGTTTTCAAATGAACTGCCTGCTTCATTATTCGCTTGTTTTACTACGCCTTCTTGGATTCCGAAGCCCCATCAGCTTCTCCGCATTGCTCGAATAGTCTACCCGTATTGGAAGGAACGGCGTGTTGAGCGAGGTGGGCATCGTATCATACCGATCCTCAACGGTGACGAGTCCGATACTCTCAACGAGTCCTACATCTGTTTCCGACGACGTGAAATCAAGGCTGTACGGAAGACACGTGCATCGCAAATAACATCGTCCGATAAACTTACCCGCCTTCAAGCTGAGCTCTCGTACCCACTTGAACTTGCTAAACTCGTCCTTAGTCGGGAAACAACAAAAAAAGAGTGTACTCAACAAACTCAGCGCGTTTGGGAGCAGCGACAGGGTCTGGTGGATCTAAAACGTTTGTATCCTGCCACGTTTAGCGACAAGGCAGACGATGAACTGCTTGTGGACAAGGAGCGACCCGTCAAGAAATCTGAACCAGCCACGTAAGCCCATCTCCCAATTCTTGTGATAGTTTTGCTCAATTCAGGAACTAGGCGTATACCCGGCTTGCGAGTTCGTCCTCAAGATTCAGTAGCCTCCACACCAAGACAGGAAATGCTTTTGCGACCCAGGGAACGTATTAATGCGATTCGGGAACAGATTGAATCTGCTCTCTCTCGTCAAAAGGATCAAGATCATCATTGGGAAGACCAGATAGACGTAGGTGCCGTTCGGTATGAGTCATGTATCTGCCCTAACTTATTTCAACTAGAACTCATATCAACAACAACCTGCCCCATATGCCTCGCGACTCTTCAAATACATCCTTCCTCCTGAAGCACTTCCTTACGCGACATCCGAAGACAACGAGGATGAGTCACCTGCCAGAACAATACGGTCAGTGCGGCTACGTGTGGGTCGTGGAGGCCGCCGAATGCTCGACCGTCGGGACATTGGATTACGTACGATGTTCATCAAGCGACCGAAACTCGACCCGCCTTCTGATGTCTTGAGTTCTATGGATAGGGATGACGAAGACAAAGGGGAGGAAGAGGAAAAATCCGAGAGACGACGACGAATTGAAGAACAATGGAAGTACGATCAGGATGATATGCCCGCCGTTGGTCCGCAGGGACAAGACGAACAAGATCGTGTGCTCGTGGACGAGTATCAAACGAAGTATGTAAAATTTCTTCCAGTCATGATTTATCCATTAATTAATGCTACCTCCAAGGTACTTACGACATACCATGACTCTCTTGGCCGACAGCGACCAGGTGGCATTAGTAACAGATAATACAGTCCCTGTCGTGACAAATGACGGTCGTCAAGTCGTGTATGTTCCCTTCCGTCTAGGCGTCCCTCCATCCATCCACCGTCGTGATGCTCTCGGTTCCTTCCGACCTGTTTATCCAGCACTCGCGAACTTCATCTCTCAACAGCCTCCTGCCACGAATCCCTCTCAACCAGTATCTGGGACCAATGGTACGCCCGTTGCTACTCAGCAACCGATCGTGAAGATGTCTTTGCCAACTGCTGCCCCTGCCCCGCAGATGAGGATATCGTCAAATGGGGGCATGCGTCCCACAGTTCCTGTCGTTGTGAATGGTGTCAACGGCACCCAATCAACCGTGTCGATTGCTGTACACAATTCCCCGCCTCAACCTGTCCCCGTCCCCCGACATACTTCGCCAAATGGCATTAATGGAATTGCCAGCCGTCCCGCTATTGCCATGCCACACGTCGATGTTGTCAAAACTGAGGTTCACCAGCCATCTGTACTGACAAAAGGTCCTCTCTCAATACAACAGACCGACTCTACGCAGCAGGAGTCAACTTCAGCAAACAACTCTCCTGCTCGGCAGAAGGTGTCATTCCCTTCCACATTACACAGCCACTTACCACCAGGTCCGTCGCAAATGAACAATACTTTCACACCCAGCACGTATGCACACCTGGGCCCTGCTGATCTGCAGAATTTGAAATCGACCTTTGCTAATCTTCCAAATTTTCAGAATCAGTTGCAGCGAATGCCGTATATGTCCGCACTTGCCCTCAACCCCAATACCAGCTTGAAGGCAGCTGCAATGCGACAGATACAGTGGACAAACCCACCTCTCCAGCGGCCAACGTCAACAGGGACTGGCCTGGATACTGTAAACGGCGTAAATGGAGCACAATCGACTCCAACGACTAACCCTATCCCTGCCACGGCGTCAACGACGAACGGGTCACGACCAGCTATGCGCATTCCATCAAATGGCCAAATGTCTATGTCACCTATGCCACCACATACTCCTCCTCATCAGTCCCCTCCTCGCCTACCTATGACCCCAACCATGACAATGGCCTCTCCGTCATTGCAGCAGCAGCAGGTTGTTGGTAGTTCACAGGTCGGGTTTTAATATCCATCAACCCCCTCCCCCCTCTCATGTTCTCATATGCCCTATGTATGCTTGCGTGGCCTGTTTTTGTCCTTCACTTCATCCTTTCATTGATGCATCCACTTTACCCTCTGCTATTTAACTTCCCTTGTCAATTTTTCTTTGGTTGTCTGTGTGTCGTTGATAGCTACATTCACCGTATGGTTTCAAACTGTATTCTATATAATCTTACAAAGCAATTTCAGTTCCTCATCCTTCTCCTTTTTGTTTTGGCCTTTCTTTAAGGCGATGATATAGTTCTCTGCC
>Ga0153993_100540_pt1 | contig 14093 bp, 16 predicted proteins | sample TSNC077MetaG_FD_104706 | JGI IMG/M metagenome (GOLD analysis project Ga0153993, IMG submission 104706) | Attine ant fungus gardens microbial communities from North Carolina, USA - TSNC077 MetaG | ecosystem: Host-associated > Fungi > Mycelium > Unclassified | place: USA: North Carolina, Lumber...
AAATAGTATACTTGTATAAGTAGCTGGCATAATTGAGCAAGAACTCCATTGAGTTCTCTTTATAACCCTCAAAGACTTAGCTGCTAAGTCAACTTGACTTAAGTCATACAACAAGAGTACACCTCTAGGAGTCTTATCCTAAACTCTAAGAATTCTCCTAGAGGTAAGTTGTAACATAACTTAGGAGTACAATATAACTAAGGATTCTCCTAGAGTTTACTCTGCTCCAGTTGCCCTTACATTGCCCTTATATCCTCCCAAGAGCCATTATGGTCTCAAGAAGGGAGATGGTGGTGGTTAAAGAAAAGAAGCAATGAACAAATTAGGAGTTTAGAAGCAAAATTGATAAATAAAATAAAAATAAATATTAAATAATACTGAATTTTTGGTATATGACAACTCTTGCTCTTCAGCCAAGGGTAAAGTCAAGAGTAGACTTTTACTACCCTTACTCCTACCCTTACCTCTATCCTAAGGGTATACCCCACCTCTGGTGGACCCTAATCTCTTATCACACAAGCCTTGTACAAACAAACTATCTTAATTCTTGATTATGGATTACTTTGAATACATAGCTAAAAATTCATGGTTCATTGTGTACTAGCTACTTTTTTTTGGTAAGTTTTTTTCTTCTTTTCAAGTGGCTCAAGTCCTTGGCTGTGTGAAAAACTATTCCATTTTATGGTTTTTTCTGCCATAAGGGATAATTCCTACCCAACCTGTATAGGGAATTGCCAAATAGAGGCATGGAATGTACTTAACGGTTTGCAAATACCCATATCAGGAAGTAGCCGTGACACAAGAGATATGGAGGTCAAGAATGTATGCCGAAACAAAGAATAACAGAGAGAGGTCACAAGATACACGAAGAAAGTCAATCTTTTGGATCGTTAATAACCCCATAAGTCGAACTTGGCCGATCCGTTAGTTCTGTCATTAAGGAGAAAGTCATAAGCAGATGGGGCGAGCTGGGAAGCTCAGAGTGGAGGTCAGGGTGAATACAATGAATAATCTTGTTCTGACAATTCACATGAGAATCTGTACGTCCATCTGGAAGGAGATAGAGCACATTTCACGTGGACAACATTATTAGCGCCCTAGCGATGCACTAGTTGCCGTCTTCTTTTGATGGCGGGAATTGGATCACAACTTGGCCAGAGGCGGGTTGGAAAAGGAGGGGTGGGGATTGATAAATAAATTGAAAAGATCCGCTGACATGATTCAGTTGCCCAGTTCAAAAAAGAAGACTGCCGTATCTAGTCAGTATAGCCTTAGCCCGAGACAAAATCACAGTTGCCCCTCGATCCAACGTGCAGATGGCATCCACGGAACAAATACCAAGTCTGGCTCAAAGATTCACAGTAATATTTGGGGATGGGCGGAATAACTGACAACATGGAAACGACCCTGGTAGTAAACAAGGATAGACACCAAACAAAGGTCCAAACATGACGACCCAAATAAATAGAGAGCACACCCGGAATTCTCATCCCTTCTTCCCTATTTTCTCTCACCTCCCAAGTGGGTCCACAGGCTGCGTAGCACGCATTTCTTTCTCTATATTTGATACCCTATTCGTGTATGTCTGCTTGCTTGCCTGCGACTCTGCATCTAATGCATACCGTTTCAGCTCACGAACCACATTTTCATAATGTCTGCTCCTGAAGCCGCCGCTACCACCACGCCTGTCGTTGAGGCTAACCCTGTTGAAGCTACCCCAGCTCCCGCTGCTGAGATATCCAAGGTTGAAGAGCCCACCGCTACCGCCACAGTAAGTCACTTGCTCTGCTCCGGAGCATTGATTTGACACGTTTCGCAGGAGGCTCAGCAGGAGGAGGTTGAGGAGACCCCGGCTCCGGCTGAGGCTACTCCTGCTCCAATTGAGGGCGAAGTTGCTCCTGTGGCCCCGGAGGCTCCTTCAAAGGAAGAGGCCAAGCCTGTATGTGTTTCTGTCTAATCACCCGGTGTATTGATGTCTTATGTATCAGCAGGTCAAGACCGAGACCCCAAAGGAAGAGAGGCCTAAAAGCCCCAACCCGTTCATCAAGTTCTTCGCTACCATCAAGGACAAGGCGAAAGGTGGCCCCAAGTCTCCCAAAAAGGAGAAGAAAGAAGAAGCCGACGCGCCTGTTGTTGAGGACACCCCCAAGGAGGAGACAGTCATCGCGGAACCTGCTGTTGAGACCCCCAGAGCAGAGGAGGCTCTTGCTGCTGACCCTGCGAAAGAGACGTAAGTTGAACATCAGCCAATTCTCACACTAAGATTCTGACGTTATAACAGTGAAGCTACCATAGCTGCCCCTTCTACTGCTGATGCCAAGGTTCGTATGTCTCGAGTCCCTTCTGCACAATTCTATTGACATGATCGTTAGAAGGCAGAAAAGAGAGAGGAAAAGAAGGAGGACGGGGTCTCAAAGCCGAAAAAACGTTTGTCGAGTTTCATTCCCAACTTCAGGTCCAAGTCTAAGTCCGAGGCTCCTACATCCGCCAAAGTTGATGAGAACCCTCCCAAAATTGAGGAACCAACTCCTGTAGCTCCCCTTACTCATCCTGCCTCTGATTCTACTCCTGCTACCGAGTCAAAGCCTCAGGAGGCCACCACTGAAACTACCCCTACTGCTAATGTGAATCCCATCGTCGCCGCGGCAGCGTAAGGATAGAGTCTTATATCAGGTTTCTTGGGTGTCCTCGAATGACTATGACGAGTTTTTTAATTACGATTGTTCTTGCTCTTCCCTTCTCCATCCCTTCTCTGTGGATCAATTATGTTATGTTTGGATTTGTTGCTTATGATTTTCATGACTAGTCTCACTTTCAATGCTTAATACTCGATCCATTCGCTTACTCTCGACCTCCTGATTCTACTGGATCGTGCTCCAATGTAATTTGTCTCCTGAGCTGAGTTGTTTCCCTGATTTCCTGATCTGGCATGGTATGAGTCATGAACTTGAGTATGGTGTCATTCTTGCCTTTCTTTCATGCCTCCACAGACCAATATTCCCAAGGAGATTGTTGATGATGAGGAATTATTGCAGGCTGTTGTCCTTGCGGATAGTTTTAACAAGCGGTTTAGACCGCTTACTTCTCGCAAGCCTCGCGTAAGATTCTCCAAGCAATTTGTTTGATTATGTTCTGATCATCATTAGAACAGTGTCTGCTACCTATATGCAATGCACCTCTTCTTGACTGGACTTTTGAGTCGCTCGCTTTAGCGGGCGTTCAAGAAGTGTTTGTGATATGTCGGTCTCACGCCGATCAAGTCAAAGAAGCAATCAAGTAATTTCTCCAGTACTGAGGATGACCCGTGATGTTGATTCTGTGGACAGAGAATCGAAATGGTCGAAACCGGGCTCGGGAATGATAATTGTTCCTATTATGACTTCGAAAGAAACTTACTCCCCGGGGGATGCTATGCGCGACATCTATACTAGAGGACTGGTATCAAGTGACTTTGTCCTAGTTATGGGGGATCTAGTCAGTAATATCAGGATCGATGAGGTTGTACGGGTCCATAAAGAACGTCGAAAAGTCAACAAGGATGCTATCATGACAATCGTTGTCAAAGAAAGTGGTGCTCAGCATAGGACAAGGTAAGATATCACTCTAGCTGAACACTTTGTTCTTCTCTCACACTTCATAGGACTCGAGGTGATTCCTCAATCTTCGTCGTTGATTCTGTTACTTCGGAATGCCTTCACTATCAATCTGTAACTGGATTTCCATCAGCGAAATTGGCAAAGATACCTCGCGAAATATTGGCTGAACATTCCGAAATCGAAATACGAAATGATCTCATTGATTGTTCGATTGACATATGCTCTGTAGAAGTGTGTATGCCCGGTTATCTCTCTGGATTTTCTCTGGAATTTGGCATGATCCCAGGTGCCATCCCTTTTTCAAGACAACTTTGATTATGGTGACATTCGCCGCGACTTCGTCCATGGAGTCCTAACGTCAGATTTGTTGATGAAAAGCATCCACCTGTATGTTGCACAGGAAGGATATGCTGCCCGAGTTTCAGACACGCGAAGCTATGAATCTATCAGGCTGGTGCCTTTTGCTTCAAAGCTGTCTCCAATCGTCTTAACAACATCTCCAGTAAGGATATCCTGTCAAGGTGGGCCTTTCCGCTCGTTCCGGATGACAATCATCCGAGTGGCCACAACTACGAGCACCGCAGAGGAAATCGCTACTTTGCCAAAGACGGTTCTGTTGTCCTGGCCCGGTATGTGGGCGTCACATAACACAAATAAGAGTGATTTTCATATTTTATCTGCCAGAACCTGCAAAATTGGCACCAGTACTCTGATTGGATCCTCAACCACGATTGCCGAACAAGTTCAAGTCATATCGTCTGTGATTGGCCGGAATTGCGTTATTGGTACAGGTACTGTCATTGATAATTCGTATATCTTTGACGACACCATTGTTGGACCCAACTGTAAAATCCAAAGATCGATCATCGGATATGGTTGTTCCATCAAGGAGAACACCCGAGTTTCAAATGGTTCCCTCATTGGTGATGGTGTTGTCATTGGACCAAACGTCATGCTGTCACCTTTTGAACGCTTATCTGCCCAAAGAGACCCAGCAAACGACGATTCTGATGAAATAGATTCGGATCTCGAGGATGTAGAACGAGGTTAGGTCTTTATCATATTTCCGGGTGATATTAACCATATTACATAGACCATAATTTGCTTAAAGGAAGCATAGACTTGGGAGTAAAGTCCAACGCACTTTTGTGGCCGAGAGGACCACCTGACGACGACGAAGACTTAAGTGATGTTGAAAATTTTAGGAACCGACGGTTCATGAGACTTGGTCTGTATATTCTCATGTATTGTTGGCTTGTTATCTCTGAGGTGGATTGATATGATAGGGGATGATATGTCTAGCATCATATCCTCGGACGCAGGTTCAGAGACATCTGAGGATGGAGCAAATTCGTCAGACGAAGAGACTGATTCTCAGTATGATGATCAATCACTCTCGGCACTGCCAATTATTTCGGCTCCCTCTGGTATCCATACTCTCTCTGACGACGCTGAAAAAGAATTCCGAGCTGAAGTCAAGCAGTCCCTTGATCGTGCCTTCTACGAAGATCATTCAGTTGACAATGCAGCTGTAGAACTTAAAACCTTACGTATGGCGAGCAACGTATCCTTGACGCGTGTCAGGGAAGCTGTCATCGCAGCAATTGTTGAAAGAATACCGCTCGTGGATTCAGGTGTTATTCAGCAGAGGAAGGAGATTATCTCCGTGATTAGCAGATGGGGTGCCTTGATTGACAGGATTGGAGGTGTTGATGCTGTGGAAACTGTGTGTCTCTTGCAGGTGAGACAAATCCAAACCTGAATCGTGTCATATGAAGTATACTCATCCTCATCTTCCCAGACACACTGCGCAAATTCCTCACGAATGCCACTTTTTGGTCAAATATTAGCCGCGCTTTATCAAGATGACATTGTAGACGAAGATGACATCCGAAGATGGCATGATCGCCCGGCCTCGAAAGGCGAAGGCCAGAAACCAAGTCCGGAAACGGAGGGCATCGTAAAGTGCTGGTTGATTGGCTCCCACATGATCAAACAGTTCAATGAGCAGGAGAGTGACGAAGACGTTGACACAGAAAGCGAATAAATCCTTGAACTAGCGGTGACAGCGAAAAACCCATGATTTCCAACAGACGCCTCAATCTGTAGTTGAAGTCGAGTGAAGGAGAGGACAGCGTCCCTCGAAGTTGATTGTTCACATGCATGTATAATGCCTTTGAACTATTAGATAATTGATAGATGAAAAGAAAGTGCTCGCAAAATTTTTATGAGACACACGAAAATGTGCACAGTTGCAGCCGTTTGATATTATGATCATGAGGACACGCAGTATGGATAGCAATTAATACAGAAAAAAATGTAAATTACGGCATGCAAGGAAGGAGAAGTGGGTATCAACATCAATACTTCAAAATGATGTAGAGTGCTATGGAAAAGCAATAAACCTGGAGTTGAGATACACCAACAATGCCCAGCTCACCATGGATGATTCCTGGACTGCAGTGAAAAACCAATAAGGGCCTCGGGTTCCGATCTTTAGCTACTTACATATAACCCAGGATTGTCAGGAGGAGGTTAATCAACTGGAATTTGCGTGAAAAGGACGTTCCATATGTTTAGCTTTCCCGACCTACAAGATCTGCACAGCAACCACGTTCCAGAAAGACGCCTAAAGGCGGGAAGATAATAGCGAAGATGATCTGGAATTGTAAGTTTTCAATATTCTCATAATTCAGCTTGTGTGTACCTTGCAAATATCTGATCCGGTCAAAGCCATATTTCCTGGGAAGAGAACAGGTGCGAGAGGAGGTTCGGGGTGAGCGGAATTTATATGTGTGGATTAGTGTAATGACGTCACGTCTGGCAACTGCGGTGTGACGGACACAAATTCTAAAACACCGGGAGCCTCGCTCACTGACTACAAATTCAGTTTTGCCTTACTAATGGACATCTATCGGAATATACCCTATATCCAAGAGCCTTCTCGCAATACCTTCCATGAATTTGATCTATACATGCCGCAGAGTCCATCTCAGAATCCGAGGCCGCTGATCTGTTTCGTTCATGGCGGTGCATGGCGGTCGTAAGCAAACTCCAAATTTATGACTCGTTCCGATGATTCCATTAATCATAGCGAGGACAAGGCAGACCATATCGTTCTGGCAGAGCGACTCGCTTGTCAGACCGGGTTTCCTGTCGCTGTGCCGAACTACCGGCTTACCCCTAAAGACGAGACAAACGGCAATATCCTTCAGCATCCTTCCCATACAGAAGACATTCTGCACTTCTTAGAATTTCTCATAACTTGGGATGGACCGCTAAACTGTGGTCATGCAATCGACGTAAAGCGATTATTTCTAATGGGGCATAGCTGCGGTGCCCACATGCTGTCGTGTATCTTGCTGGACTCCTCAGCAACGACTCCGTCCCTCGCTCCGTCCAGAATGTTACTTAATGCTGTCAAGAGTGTCGTGCTGTCGGAGGGCATCTTCGACCTTGATTTATTGAGTGCCCGCTTTCCGGATTATCTTCGCTGGTTTATCGCCCCTACATTCGGAAAGCTGGATTCATACGCCGCCTTTGCGACAACAAGCTACCCGATGAGATCAAGGCGGCATAAATACAGTTGGCTGTTGATTCATTCCAGTGGGGATACTCTTGTCGATCTAGCCCAGAGCGAGCAGATGCTGCGATACCTCACAGCCTCAAATGAACAAGTAATTCTGAATACGTTTCTCACTCAGGGTCATGACGACATCCTGTCCTCCGATGGCTTTGTCGATGCTATCAAGAAATTCATTCAAATGGAACTACAGAAGGAGTGAGACCAAGTCGAACTTTGCTTCATGTATAATAAATAGAATCGCTATGTATGTAATACTCATAGCAAACTGATAGCTTTTTCAAGAAACTTCGCTGCATTCTCGCAGTCAGCGAGGGTATTGTATAGAGGTACTGGTGCAAGGCGAATCACATCAGGTATCCTCTCATCTCCAATGACACCATACGAGACGAGGGTATCAAAAACCTTCTGCATTGCACCCGAACCTGGAGGCAAAATCACAAGAGAAAGCTGGGCTCCCCGAGAAGATGGCTCGGTTGGCGTGATTATGGTGAATCCAGGGTCATTACAGCCTAGTTTTCCGTACCTTTGCAATACTTCGAAGGTTGGAACAAAATACTTAGACCTAATGAGCAAATTTTCCAAAGCTCTTGTAAGTTGCAAAGAACGTTCTCGAATTACTTCCATCATCCCAGCTTCCTTGAGGACCTCTAGAGACCCCAAAAGAGATGCCAAGGCAAGGACGCTGGGATTTGACTGTTGAAATCCTTGCGCACCAGGTATGGGTGAGAATGTGGATAGCATGTCGAAGCGTGTCGCGAGCTCATGTCCCCACCACCCTGCAAACCTAGTAGGAGAGAAAGTTAAATTTGAAGGTAAAACTGTCGAGGGATCGTTTGAGGTGAGGGACAGTCATACAACGTACTTAGGCAGCCTGATGGAATCCCATTTTTCGTGCAAAAATATTCCTGCTATCCCGCCAGGCCCAGAGTTCAGATATTTGTAAGTGCACCACACAGCAAAATCAACGTTCCAGTCGTGCAAGTGAAGAGGTACGTTTCCAACTGCATGCGCAAGATCCCAGCCGCAGATGCAGCCCTGAAAGCTCAAAAGATAAATACACGTGTTGGTCATGTGAAAGAAGCAAGCTTGAGAACTCGCATTTCGGGGACAAAATATGAGAAAATCATAGCTGGAACCCACCTGTTCCTTGGCTTTTCTGGTGATCGATTCCATAGGAAACCACTGGCCCGTATAATACTGAACACCACTGAATAGAACAAGGGCGATTGATGACCCCTGTTCGTCTAGGGTTTTGAGGAGATCTTCTTCCCTGAGGGTGTATTCGCCTTCCCTTGGACTCAATTGCAAAATCGCCCGGTCCGGATCGAGGCCATGGGATAGAACCTGTGACGCGAAAGCATACTGGTCAAGTCAATGCACAGAACTTGATCATTATTTATTTACGTTGCTGACCTGATCCGAGGGAAAGGCTTTGGCCTCGCAAAGGATTTTGAAGCGCTCAGGAGTAGGTTTGTAAAAGGAATCCATCATCAAATGAAGATTGTTGGTCAGTGTGGCCATGACAGCCACTTCCCTCTCATTTGCCCCTAAAGAGATAATAGCATATCAATTGGTGTCAGAGATTTTGTGAGATTTTGGTGAAGAACCAAACTTACCCACGACTTCCGCCACGAGGGGAGTCAATTTATTTGTATATTCTACCCACGGGCGATTAAGGGGGTGGTTAAAATGACCTATGACACCACTGTGCCATGTGCCACAAGTTGGGCTTAGATCAGTTCCTGAAAACGCTAACGGAGACTTACCGAGTGCCCCAAACCTCGAGTTCTTGTTGAACGAGAGTCTGAGAGCGCTTGGACATGAGTCCGAGCGAGTTACCGCAGAGATATGTGCATTCAGCGCCTACACCAGAAACATTGAATAAGATGAACGACCTGACGACCGGGATCGACTACCTTGATCTGGCTGCAAGATCCCACCAACTTGTCCGTTAGTCGGACGGATAAATTGGCTGCTCAGGCAGGTATCGAGGGGGGACATGCTGGGAGGCTGATGTAAGGTTGGTTCCTTCGTTACCCAGCCTTGCGGGTTCGAAGTCGTCACAAGATTTAATCAACCGGCCATGGATCAGTCTTCTTTCGGATCGATCGGCGGGGTGGATGACGAAAATAGCCGAATCATACAAATCATACAAATCATAAACCGATGTTCCATCTCTCTGCAGCATGTCGTCTCGTTTGGAGCGCAAACGAAAGGCTGTGATTATTGGGGCTGGGCCTGTAGGATGCTTGGCTGCCTCTGCGCTATTCAGGCATGGCTGGAATGTGGCAGTCTACGAAAGCCGTCCAGGTCTGGTTGACGCTCAGATCCAAACTTTTGTCACTCAATCGAATCTCCCAGACTTACGCCTTCCCTCTTCTAAGGTTGCTTCCCAGAAGCGTTCCATCAATCTAGCTATCTCACACAGGGGAATTGCTGCATTGGAAGTAGTCAGCCCAGCGGCGGCACAACGTTTTCTTAAAGATGCCATACCCATGTCCGGGCGCATGATTCACACCCCTTCAGGAGAATTAGATAGTCAGAAATATGACAGAGATGGACAGGTCGGCATCGCAGTGTTCGCTTTCGTCCGCATCACTGATAATATCCACGTCCAGTGCATCAATTCTATCAACCGGGCCCTTCTCAACGAAGGCTTGTTGGATGAAGCTTCTGCTTCCGATCATGTCCAGATATCGTTTAATCACAGAGTTATTGCGATTGATTTTGATCATAAGATGATGACTGTCCAAGACATTGCGTCCAATCTCAATTTTAATGTCAATTTTGATTTTTTGATTGGGGCTGACGGAAGCTACTCAATCACTCGGCAACAAATGATGCGAGTGGCGAGGCAAGTAGATCCTTCTCTGACTGGGTTCATGAAACATAAATCATCCTTCTAGAATGGATTACAGTCAAGAATACATTAAAGATGAATACATCGAATTAAAAATGCCCGCTGGCCGTGATGCTGATGGCCGGCCTGTCTTCGCCCTGGATCCTAATCACTTACACATTTGGCCCCGTCACTCCTTCATGTTGATCGCTCTTCCGAACAAAGTAAGTAGTCAGCTGTACAGTCCGCAGAGCTAGTCACCGGATCTGATTGTTCATCACAGGACAAGACATTCACTTGTACTTTATTTGCGCCAATTACCGTATTGGATGGGCTGCGCACTCCAGAGGATATTTCATCTTGGTTTCATAAATACTTTCCAGATGCTCTTCATGCTATTGGAGAAAACAATTTAGTGAACGATTTTTTGCAGAATCCAAGGTCCCCTCTCATTTGTACAAAGGTATGGGCAGTAAATTCAATCAAACTTTGTGGGTCAATCAAGGTCTATCCTAGTCGAAGCCATACCACTACAAGGATTGTGCCATTCTACTGGGTGATGCAGCGCATTCAATGGTTCCATTTTATGGCCAAGGGTTGAATTGTGGCTTGGAGGATGTAAGGGTGCTGTCAGTGCTTCTGGAGCAAAAAGGAGTAACTGCAACTACTATCCTCACCGACGACATCGATGAACGGCTGGCGTCAGCTCTTAGTCACTATTCGGAGAATCGCCATCAAGATTTAGTTGCCATCTGTGACCTTGCCATGGATAATTAGTAAGTTCATCATACGTCTCACTTTGGTTGATATTATGTTGACTCCCTGCCCCAGCATCGAGATGAGACACTCGGTTACCACCTTGATCTACCTTATTCGAAAGGTTCTAGATAATGTTCTGTATAGCATCAGCTCACCAAGGCCAGTTCCGTTGTCTTCGCTTGTACCACTCCTCTCTCGCATGCCCTTCAGGACGATGGATCCCGGAGGATGGCTACCATTATATACCATGGTGACTTTTAGGCCCGATGTCAGTTACGCCACTGCTAGACACAAAGCAACGCATCAAGCATCTATTTTGACAAGGTTGCGATACGCCGGACTGGTGTTGCTTGGTGCCGCGGGAACATCATCTATATTCTCCTTCCTGCTGCGACGCATTGAGTTGAATAGACAAGTAATGGAACGCTGTGCTTAATATAATATAGTAGATGGTCTCAAGGGTCATTGTTGACTGGTTGTGTTCTTTAAACGAACAGAAAGCTAAATGAGGCATGGTCCAACCAGGGTTATGGGCCAATTTCAGCATTGTATCTTCGGAGATTACCTCCCGGGGGTTCGCAGACATGTGCGAGAGCGAAGTTACCCATATTACGTTGCCATCCATTACACGAGGCTCATGCGACTAGCATGCAAGAACGAACAATCAGCGATTGTACATCAAATATACATCGCTGATTATATACTAAGTCAACAGACAGAAAGCAATAGCGAAGAGCGATTGTCCATACTGTGGATACCAGCACCGAACCGAAGAGGAAGACAAGCCTAGGATATTGTGAAGTTGTGTATAGCCTAAAACAAACAACAAAAGGATGTAATAACAACATGCTAGCCATCAGCAAGCTGGGAAAGATATTTCATAGAGGACGGAGGCCAGATGAATTACGAGGCCGTCTTTTTCGGTCGGCCAGGTTTTCTCTTTGTGGTCTCATCAACAGTCTCACTAGTGGCAGTAGTTCCCTCGCCGCCCTCAGGAGCAGGGGGCTTGGGATTCTTAGGCGGACGACCACGGGGTCTCTTTGGCGTTGGTTCGCCCTCCTGGTCAGTTTTAGGCTGTTAAACGAGATGGGTCATTAGTAAGGGTTCCGAGCGTGAGCAAGGATAATCACCTTGGGAGGACGACCGCGCTTCCGCGGGACAGAAGACGTGGCCGAGGTCGCGTCAGTGGTACTGCTGGCTGTCTTTTTGTTTTTGCTACCCTTGGGCCTTCCCCGACCGCGTTTTGCTGGGAGATTGTCGGTAGTCTCGGTAGTGCCTAGTGGAACCAAGGAATGTAGGGGTCAGAGTGACATGAACAGAGAGGGGGCATCACACAGGATCGATATGAGGGACGTTCTTGCAAGAGGGAAAAAACGCTTACCGCCTTCATTCTCGGCTTCTGGCTGAGGCTCCGGCTCGTCCAATTCATCAATGGACTGCTGTCTCTCGCCTGCCTCTTCTTGTTGGTCCTTAGGCGATGCAGACATCATGAGAGATTGGGGAGGAGGGAAATACGCGTTGGATGCAATTGGATTGAGGAAGAGAGAAAGATTGAGGTGGGGAAAAAGGTGGATCGGCTTTAATGAACAATTTCACTGCCGAATTTGGGAGAAGAATGTATTATTCTTTCGCATGCATTTGCACCAAACCAAGCCTTTTTATAATTATCGGTGTGCACCTGCGTACACTTTTACCCCTGATTTTGGGGGGTTCTACTCACGTAATGCAAAATATTTGTTGGCTGCTTGAAAACTGTAGATCAACAGTTGAAAAAACCACATGGAACTTGGCCTGGAATCTAGACAAGAGCATCCTAGTATGGCAATCTACCGTTTGTCTTGAATTCCCCCTTATTTTCCATTCGGGTAAATATACGAAATTAATCTACTCGAGGCAGATCTGGCTTAGCACGCCGCAAAAAATAAATATGCGCTAGCAGAAGTAAGGAACTCTTGTAAGGAAACACTTGCACATTTCTATTCATTTTCCTACCCGTGAATGTCACCCAGGTCACGTCAAGTCTCGGCACGCGGCAAGACCCTCAGCAAGCTTTAATATAGTCATTGGCTCCTTAGGATTTTCAAGTAGCTCGTTTTCAATGGGGTATCGTAAGCAGGGGCTCAGTGAGCGGGGCTTGGGGGAAGGTGTTCTGTCCGACCGGCAAGGAAAATAACAAATGCCGCGATGCATTTCAGTACCATACTCTGTTACACATCTTGTCACGCACGTCAATACCACGCAATAGTGACACGACGTCAAGAGACCAGAGAAATTACTGGCTTCTCGTCAGAGAACTCTGAGCTGCAATGCATACTTTGGCTTCCTACCTGTCTCTGATACCCTTATTTCATGCTGCCGTTGCTCGGCTTCTTCATTCCCTCCCAGAGGACACCCATGCCTTCCCCAAGTTTCGTGTCGAGTTCCTGAATTCTCTCCCAGTCCTTAATGAGACAGCAGAACGGTGGCTCAAGGACGGTATATTGGGTGGGGAGCTTGAATTTCTTGATCAATCTAGAAAGTTCTTTTCCTATCCTATGTCTCCCGATCCAAAGGCGATAGAAAGTGGTCCTTCAGACTCGCAAAGTGAAGCGGAAACCATAGATGTAGGTGTCCTCAGGGCCAAGAGCCAACTCTATTCACCAACCCTCTTCTAGGCTTCATCAACTTCAGGCGATTTTACTCTCGAGCTTATGAAACTTGGCACCAGAGATTCATATGTTTGCCTGATACCTAAGCCCCTGGATAACACATCCTCTCCTCCAATGGAGGAGCAATCGGATACCGGTCTGACGCCAGCAAGAGGATGGGCTTTGCTCAAATCTCTCACTGGGACATGTCTATATGTATGTAATCTTGGGACATTGTGATTTCATTCTCTGAACCCTTCCTTAGCACCGGCATTCGTGGTTTACCTACTCTTACTGTCATAATCATGAGATTCGTCAATTCAAAGAATTGGTGCCACAAAGCCCACAGTTGCCAGGTTAGTAACATTTTGCCGCAATATATCATCAAAACAGCCTATTTTCCCTTCAGCATCTAGGCTGTCTTTGAATTTTTTAAAAGTCGCCACTAGCTTTTTGCCACGTCTCCCTTCGTATCATTTCTTTCGCTCCAACAGTTTATTTGATTCCAAATTGACCCTTTTGTCTCGTCTCCTGATGCTGATAGAGGGCTGATCCTAGATTTTTCCATATCATAGGTTCATATGTACCCGAAGAAGACCCTGAGGTAATTCCAAAATTATCATCTTGTGGTGTTTTGATATGCCACTCACCTTGGATGTTAGTGGGAATCTTACACGTTAGGACGT
>Ga0153993_100543_pt1 | contig 14064 bp, 10 predicted proteins | sample TSNC077MetaG_FD_104706 | JGI IMG/M metagenome (GOLD analysis project Ga0153993, IMG submission 104706) | Attine ant fungus gardens microbial communities from North Carolina, USA - TSNC077 MetaG | ecosystem: Host-associated > Fungi > Mycelium > Unclassified | place: USA: North Carolina, Lumber...
CTGACGCAGGCCTGGGTGGCGGATCCGTCGTCGATCTCGATCGGTGGTGGTTCGAGCGAAGGTGGACCTGACGGGTTGTTCCGCCTTCTGTTCGCACGGGCAGTCGGGATAGATCCGTCGCTGTCTCCCTATCGCATCTTCGACGGCGGCGGAGAACTGCTCCCCGCGCTGCTCACCAGGCAGGTCGACGTCGCTGCAACCGGAATCGGTGAGTACCTGGATCAGATTGCGGCAGGCACGGTTCGGGTTCTTGCGGTCAGCTCGCCGGAGCGCACCCCGGCGGTGGATGCGCCCACCATGGCGGAGTCGGGCGTCGACGTCACGTTCACCAACTGGCGAGGGCTCATGGCGCCGCCGGGTCTGAGCGACGATCAGCGTCAGCGCTTGCAGGATTTGGTGCGGGATCTGGCGGCAAGCCCGCGGTGGAACGAGCTGTCTCGCCGAAATGGTTGGAACAGTGCAGTTCTCACCGAACCAGAGTTCTCCGCCTTCCTCGCCGATCAAGCCCAGTTCGTCGACGCGACGCTCGATCCGCCCGGCGCGAACTGAGCACAACCGAAAGTTTCGTTTCACCTCCACGAAGGTCACCGGCTCGATTTGCCGTGCCGTTTTTCTCGGCAACTCAGCACAAAAGGAGTTCATCATGCTCGTCACACTCGGCTTCCTCATGGTTGCGGTGTTCATGTTCCTGATCCTCACCAAACGCGCGACCCCGGTGGTGGGACTGACCCTGGTTCCGGTGGCCTTCGGACTACTTGCCGGGGCGGGGCTCGGAATCGGCGACATGATCACCGACGGCATCAAGTCGCTTGCACCCACCGCGGCTCTGTTGTTCTTCGCGATCATCTTCTTCGGAATCATGATCGACGTCGGACTGTTCGATCCGCTGGTCAAACTCATCTTGCGGATGGTGCGGGACGATCCGATGCGGCTCGTGGTCGGAACCGCGGTGCTCGCGATGGTGGTGTCCCTGGACGGCGACGGTTCGACGACCTTCATCATCGTGACCTCCGCGCTGCTACCGCTCTACCTCAAACTCGGTGTCAGCCCCGTCGTCCTGACGGTGATCGCCGGCCTGTCCAACGCGACGATGAACATCATTCCGTGGGGCGGCCCGACCGTCCGAGCGGCGAGTGCGCTGGGACTCTCACCGTCCGACGTCTTCGTCCCGATGGTGCCGTCGTTGATCGTCGGCCTGATCATGGTGCTCGGATTCGCGATTCACCTCGGGATCATGGAACGCCGCAGGATCGGGACTTTGGTCCTGACTTCTGAGCGCATCCTCGAAAAGGTCGGAAACGGTGGAAGTTCCAGCACCGGTAGCGCCGGCACCGGCGGCTCGAACGACTCCGAAGACGACGGCGGCGATACCGGACGCTTCATCGACGGCCTCGACCCCAAGCGGGACACCTTGCGACCGAAGCTGCTCTGGTTCAACGCCGCGCTGACGACGATCCTTCTCGTGGTGCTCGTGATGGACATCCTGCCCATCCCGGTGCTGTTCATGATCGCGTCGTCGATCGCTCTCGCGGTGAATTTCCCGGCGGTCAAGGATCAGGGCGAAGCGATCGCCCGCCACTCGTCGAGCATCGTCTCGGTCGTCGCGATGGTCCTGGCAGCGGCCGTGCTGACCGGAGTCTTCCAGGGAACCGGCATGGTCGAGGCAATGGCGGAGTGGTTGTTGCAGGTCATCCCCGACGCCATGGGCCCGCACCTTGCCGTCATCACGGGCGTCCTGAGCATTCCGCTCACGTTCTTCATGACCAACGACGCGTTCTACTTCGGGGTGCTCCCGGTACTGTCCGAGACTGCAGCGCAGTACGGCATCGAGCCGGTGGAGATGGCGCGCGCGTCGATCACCGGGCAGGCCGTACACATGCAGAGCCCGCTGGTCCCGGCGATCCTGCTCCTCGTCACCCTCGCCGGTGTGTCCCTGGCGGATCACCACAAGAAGGTCTTGTGGCGAGCCGGACTGATCTCGATCACGATGCTCGTGGTCGGCGTCGGATTGGGGCAGATCCCCTTCTGAGCGCGATCAGTTGTGGAAGGGGCACCGGCCTTGGTCGGTGCCCTTCTTCTTTTTCGTGACGAAGTTGGGCCGGATGTCGAGATCTGGCTCGTCGTACAGGCGGTGGAACGTCGGTGTGAGCGAGCTGGACATGGGCGGGTTCACCCAGGACCAGTCGGTCGGGCACTTGCGCCCGGCCTTGTCCTCGCGCGCGATGTGATCGATGAATTGCTTTGCGACAGTGTGATGGTCGACCATGATGACGCCGGCCTTGCGGTAGCTGTGGATAACTGCGCGGTTCAGTTCGACCAGTGCGCGGTCCTTCCACAGCGTGCGGTCGTGGCTCATGTCGAGCTCCATCATCGCTCCGATGGTGGGCAACATGTTGTAGCGATCGGTGTCGCTGAAGTTGCGTGCGCCGACCTCGGTGCTGACGTACCAACCGCTGAACGGTGTGCAGGGATAGACGATTCCGCCGATGTCGAGATTCATGTCCGAGACCGCGGGAACGGCGTGCCATTTAAGCCCCAGATCAGCGAACCAGCTGTATTCGGGATGTTCGATCTCGACCTCGAGTACGAGGTCCGTCGGAACGTCGAAATACTGCAAGGGCTCGTCGGGAACCGAAATCAGTACGGGGAGAACGTCGAACGCCGTACCGGCGCCCTTCCATCCCATCGCGGTGACCTGAGCGGTCAGATCGACGTGCCAGGGGTCTCCCAGGATGCTGCCGTCCGGCTGACGGTAGCCGGCATAGCGGATCAGTTGCGGGCTGAGGATGCGGTACTCCTGGCCGTCCTCGCGGGGAAGGGGGCCGACCGTCACGACGGACTGCAGAGCGCCACCGTTCGTCGACAGACGCAGGTGCTCCCAGCACGCTTCTGCGAGAGCGGAAGCGGTGACGGCATCGCGGGCGTCGATGAGCTTGAGGGTCCGCCAATGGGCGCGACCGACACACCGGGCGTGGTTTCGCCAGGCGAGTTTGGCGCCGACGAGCAATTCCTCCGCTGTGTGCGTGTAGGTGCCGGTCCGATGGAGTTCACGCAAGGCCTCGCGCCGCCGAGACGTCGGGAGGTGGCCCAGTTCCGGAGAGTCGAAAAATTCGACGCACTCGAGTTCCCGACGTTGAAGCTCGGTCAGCGTCGGGGTAGTGGAGGCGATCTGGGACGTAAGCCCGCTATCGGTGGGCAATTCGTCCTGTCGAACAAAATCCACGGCACGACTCCTGTTTGGCTGGTTGAGATTTCGCTGAACGTTAGCTCGGCGATCGAGAGTGTCGAAGCTCTTGTTTATCTTGCACGCAAGAATAAGAAAGGGACGGTCACACCGCGAAATGGGGTCGCATTGTGACACTTGTCCAGAATGATTTACGAGTCAGACATTTGTGACATAAGCTGCAGACGAAATTCCGCGGCGGGTCTTGCCGCGTCTAGTCGGGACGAGGATGAGCGTGGATTCGCAAGCAATCTCTCTGGTCCGGTCGAGCTTCAAATCCGTCGCTGCGGTGGAAGATGGTCCGGAACGGCTCGCCCGTACCTTCTATTCGATCCTGTTCGCTCGATCGCCCGAAACCCGGGAGTTCTTTCCGGCAGCGATGGATGTGCAGCGGGACCGGCTTGTCGGCGCTATCGCCCACGTCGTCGAGCGCCTCGACGAGTCCGACGCGATACTCGAGTACCTCGCGCAGCTCGGCCGCGATCACCGTAAGTACGGCGTCACCGACGAGCACTACACGGCAGTCGGGAACGCGTTGATCGAAGCACTCGAAACTTTCGGTGGCGCAGAAATGTGGACCGACGAGGTGGACAGCGCGTGGCGCAACGCGCTCGCGATCATCTCGGCCGCGATGATGGATGCCGCCAACGCGGAAGACGGACCGCCCGCCTGGAGTGCCACGGTCGTCGAATGCCGTCCGGTCATCAAGGGCGTCGCCGTCGTGCGGCTCCAGCTCGACCAGACGATGGAGTACCGCGCCGGTCAGTACGTCAGCGTGCAGGTCGCCGCGAGGCCGCGGATGTGGCGCTACCTCTCGCCGGCCACGCCGTACGACGGGACCGGAATCCTCGAGTTCCACGTTCGGCAGGTCACCGGTGGGTGGGTCAGCCCGGTCATGGTGAACCAGACCGCTGTCGGTGACACCTGGGTGGTCGGTTCGCCCATCGGCGCCCTGGGGATTCCGGAGAACTCCAAGGACCTCTTGATGATCGCGTCGGGAACCGGAGTGGCTCCGCTGCGCGCTCAGATACTCGAGCTGATCCGACGCGGCAACACCCGCAAGGTCCAACTGTTCTACTCCGGACAGCATCCGTGCGATCTGTACGACCTTCCATACCTGTGGAAGTTGGCAGAGAAGCACCCGTGGCTCACGATTGTCCCGGTCTCCGAAGAAGACGAGAATCCGTGGTGGCACACCGAAGCGGAACCGCTGCCCCCGATCGGCATGGCCAGGCGCATCGTCGGCAAGGTCGGCAAGGTCGTGACCTCGTTCGGTGACTGGGCGGGCTACGACATTCAGGTCGTCGGCAGCGAATCCATGGTCAACAGCACCAAATTCAGGCTGCGCGCAGTGGGCATCGACGTCGACACCGTTCGCAATGATCCGACGTACTGACCGTCAGTAAGGATCGAACTGAATGACTTCGGCCGGCGTTCCGGCCTCGATCAATCGATCACGCGTCGATCGAACCATTGCTGCTGACCCGCACACCAAGACCTGATGTTCGGTGAACGCACCGTACGACGCGACGACGTCGGCGAGCGTTCCCTCGATGAGATGATCGTCGCCGAATCCGATGTCGACGTTCAACCGGTCGAACCATCCGTCGGGCGGGCCGCCGTCGGAGAGATCTTCGACGACAGGAATGGGCTGCAACCACGGAAACTGGTCGGCGAGCAGCCACAGCATGTCCGCTGCGTAGAGATCGCGAAGCGTTCTGCCACCGAAGAAGAGGTACACCTGCGGCGGGTTCGAGGTCTGAGCCAGATCGAGAATGATCGACCGGAGCGGAGCCAAGCCGGTTCCGCCCGCGACCATGATGACGGTGGGTCCGTTCTCGTCGACGGACAGGTTGCCGCGCGGGTCGAGGATCTGCCAGACGTCACCGGGCTGGGTGTCCTTGACTATCGAACCGCTGACCCAACCGCCGGGAACCGTCTTGACGTGAAACTCCAGCTTCCCGTCGTGTGAGGGAGGCAGGGCGGGGGAGAGCCGACGGAGCAACCGCGAATTCTGCGGGACGCTGACATCGACGTACTGGCCGGGGCGGAAGGGGACGACATCGCCGACCAGGCGGACAACCGCCAGATCCTCACGGAGACGGTGATGTTCGACGACTGTGCTCGACCAGGTTCGCTGGGCCATGAAAGTTCTCCTGTAGTCAGTAGAGCGGGTCGTGCCGGATCTGGTCGAGCGGAGTTCCGCCGGCACGCAAGGCGTAGACGGTCGTCTTGATCATCGACGGTGACCCCGAGATCTGCACCTGACGGTCGGCCCACGAGCCGAACTGCGCGACCACTTTTCCGATCGGTCCGATCAGCCGGCTGTGCATTCCGAAGGGTGGTTCGAGCACCGGTCCGTTGTGCCACCAAGGGTTTTCGGGTTCTTCGGAAACCGGTACGACGGTCAACCACGGGTTGCTGAGCGAGATGTGCCAGAGGGTTTCGAGGTCGTAGAGGTCGCACGGGTAGCGGCCGCCGACGAACAGATGCACCCGCGGGTTGTTCGCGCGTTGGGACATTTCCATCACCTGGGCCCGCAGTGGAGCGATGCCGGTGCCGGATCCGATCATGAGAACGTCACGGTCACTGGTGAAGTCGACCTCGAGACCGCCGAGGGGAGTGGACATGACCCAGCGGTCACCGACGTTGGTTTCGCTGACGATCGCGGGGCTGACCCATCCTCCCGACACCTTGCGGATGTGGAACTCGAGCTGGCCGAAAGGGTTGGTCGGAATCGCCGGTGAGTAGTACCGCCACATTTTCGGGCGCTGCGGAATCTGAACGCCGACGTACTGTCCCGCCCCGTACGGAATGGGTGGGTCGGCTTCGAGGCGCACTATCGCCAGATCGTCGAGGACTCGTTCGTGGCTGACCACGGTTGCGCCCCAGAGCGCCGGGGTCGTATCGGATTCGGCGCCGTCGGCCATCGTGCTCACGACGAGGTCGGTGAACTGCGACCAGGCCTCGTCCAGTTCCGGCGTCCACTTGTAGCGGCTGTGCGCGCTCGTGCCGTACATCGACCGAACCGCGCGCTTCAGAGCGACGCCTGCGGCCTCGTAGTGCTCACGCTCGACACCGTAGCGACGGTGGTCGCGGCCGAGTTGCGTGAGGAACTTTCGGATCCGGCGATGCTGCGGCAGATTCTTCACGACGAACTCGACGGCTCTGAAGAAACGGTGGCCCTGCGATTCCATCCCGGCGGGGAACAATGAGCGGTACAGAGGATGTTCCGCAAAGAGGCCGGTGTAGAACACTGCCGAGAAGTGCGCGCGGCTCTCTTCGTCGTCGGTCAGAGAATCGAGGCTGGATTGCAGACGGGCGATCACTGTCGGATCCAATCCATCCCCCTTTCGCACCAGCTGCAACTCTCGCCACAATTCTAGTACGGCTGAAAATGTGACCTACGAAACCAACTCGGTCTGGCGAAAACAAACTTGAGCGGAATAGACTCAAGTTTGTCCGCGTTGAGCATAGTGACACAGTCGCAATACCAACCGGTCGCGGCTCTTCCCGTTCGACTTCGCCAGAAAGGTGACAAGTGGACTCGTTCACACCAACAACCAAGACCCAGGCTGCGATGACGGCTGCACTGCAGTCGGCGTCGTCGGCGGGTAATCCCGATATCCGGCCCGCCCATCTGCTGGTCGCATTGCTCGACCAGACCGACGGCATCGCTGCCCCACTACTCAAAGCCGTAGGCGTCGACCCCACGGTCGTACACCGTGAAGCTCAGGCAATCGTCGACCGCCTGCCCAAGACAACCGGCGCAAGCTCCACTCCGCAACTCGGACGCGAGGCACTCGCGGCACTGACCGCTGCTCAGCACCTCGCCACCGAGATGGACGACGAATACGTCTCCACCGAGCACGTCCTCTACGGACTGGCCGGCGGCGACTCCGACGTCGCCCAGTTGCTCGTGCGCCACGGCGCCACCCAGGACGCACTGCGTGAAGCCTTCACCACCGTCCGCGGCAGCGCTCGCGTCACCAGCCCGGAGCCGGAAGGCACCTACCAAGCGCTGGAGAAGTACTCCACCGACCTCACCGAAGCCGCGCGAAGCGGCAAGCTCGATCCGGTGATCGGTCGCGACACCGAGATTCGTCGTGTCGTGCAGGTGCTCTCGCGTCGTACCAAGAACAACCCGGTCCTCATCGGTGAGCCCGGCGTCGGTAAGACCGCGATCGTGGAGGGCCTGGCCCAACGCATCGTCGCGGGTGACGTCCCGGAATCGCTGCGAGGCAAGACCGTCGTGTCCCTGGACCTCGGGTCCATGGTCGCCGGTGCCAAGTTCCGCGGTGAATTCGAGGAACGTCTCAAGGCAGTTCTGGACGACATCAAGAACAGCGCCGGGCAGGTCATCACCTTCATCGACGAGCTGCACACCATCGTCGGCGCCGGAGCCACCGGTGAATCCGCGATGGACGCAGGCAACATGATCAAGCCGATGCTCGCCCGCGGTGAGCTGCGGTTGGTCGGTGCCACCACACTCGAGGAGTACCGCAAGTACATCGAGAAGGACGCAGCACTCGAGCGTCGTTTCCAGCAGGTGCTCGTCGGTGAGCCCTCGGTCGAGGACACCATCGGCATCCTGCGCGGCCTCAAGGAGCGCTACGAAGTGCACCACGGCGTGCGCATCACCGACTCCGCGTTGGTGGCTGCTGCCGCGCTGTCGGACCGCTACATCACGTCGCGGTTCCTGCCGGACAAGGCCATCGACCTCGTGGACGAAGCTGCATCGCGACTGCGTATGGAGATCGACTCGCGGCCCGTCGAGATCGACGAGGTGGAACGCACGGTTCGCCGACTCGAAATCGAAGAAGTGGCACTCGAGAAGGAAACCGACGACGCGTCCAAGGCACGGCTCGAGAAGCTGCGTCAGGAACTCGCCGACGACCGCGAAAAGCTCAATCAGCTCAGCACCCGCTGGCAGAACGAAAAGCAGGCCATCGACTCGGTGCGCGTGCTGAAGGAACAGCTCGAAAACCTGCGAGGAGAGTCCGAACGCGCTGAGCGTGACGGCGATCTGGGCAAGGCAGCCGAGTTGCGCTACGGCCGCATCCCGGCGCTGGAGAAGGAACTGGAAGAGGCAGCAGCCGCTTCCGGAGCCGCCTCCGACGGTGACGTGATGCTCAAGGAAGAGGTCGGGCCAGACGACGTCGCAGACGTGGTCGCAGCCTGGACCGGAATCCCCGCCGGCCGGATGATGGAAGGCGAGACCGAGAAGCTGCTCCGCATGGAGTCCGAACTCGGCAAGCGAGTCGTCGGCCAGACCGACGCCGTCGTCGCCGTCTCGGATGCGGTTCGCCGCGCCCGAGCAGGTGTCGCCGACCCCAATCGGCCCACCGGTTCCTTCCTGTTCCTCGGCCCGACCGGCGTCGGTAAGACGGAGCTCGCCAAAGCCTTGGCGGACTTCCTCTTCGACGACGAGCGCGCGATGATCCGCATCGACATGAGCGAATACGGTGAGAAGCACTCGGTGGCCCGACTCGTCGGTGCCCCTCCGGGATACGTCGGCTACGAAGCCGGCGGCCAGCTCACCGAAGCTGTTCGGCGACGCCCGTACTCGGTGGTCCTCTTCGACGAGGTCGAGAAGGCACACCCCGACGTGTTCGACGTCCTGCTCGCAGTGCTCGACGAAGGCCGACTCACCGACGGTCAAGGCCGCACGGTGGACTTCCGCAACACCATCCTGATCCTGACCTCCAACCTGGGATCCGGTGGAACACGCGAGCAGGTCATGGACGCGGTGCGCCACGCGTTCAAGCCGGAGTTCATCAACCGTCTCGACGACGTGGTCATCTTCGACTCGCTCTCCGAAGAGCAGCTGGAGCACATCGTGGACATCCAGCTCGAGCAGTTGCAGAAGCGTCTGGCTGCGCGTCGTCTCACCCTCGAGGTGAACGGTGCGGCTCGGATGTGGCTCGCAGTGCGCGGCTACGACCCGCTGTACGGCGCTCGGCCTCTACGTCGACTCGTTCAGCAGTCGATCGGCGACCAGCTCGCCAAGCTGCTCCTGGCAGGCAAGGTCCAGGACGGCGACACCGTGCACGTCGGTGTCAGCGAGGACGCGGATCAGTTGGTTCTCTCCTGATTCGGTAAGCGGAATGCCCCGTCGATCCACTTGGATCGGCGGGGCATTCGCATTTTGTTCTACCCTGGATGGCTGGATGCTCGAACCGGGGATGAGTACACCCGCGCCTCTCCGAACGACTTCGACGCTCTTTCGTCCCAACCGAAGGTGAGCCAGCCATGACCGATCAGAACGATCCGCGTAACTCGGGTGGGCCGCGCCGTGAGGATCCCGAGGCCACCGAGGTGTGGGGGCGTATGCCCGACCAGCCGACGGAGCAGTACGGGACGGTGTCCGGCCAGAATCCGAACCAGCCGACGGAGTATTTCGGTCAGCAGCCGGGGGCACAGCAGTATCCCTACGGTGGCCCGGATCAGAACACGGAGTACTTGGGGCAGCAGGGGCAGCAGCCGAATCCCACTCAGGCGTTCCCTGCCTACAACCCGCAGTTCGATCCGCAGGCGCCGCCGCCCGGAGCGACGCAGGCCTATCCGCCGTACACGGCCCAGCAGTACGGGACCACGGATCAGTACGGAAATACGCAGCAGTACGGAAATACACAGCAGTATCCGGTTGCCGGTGGTGGCGGTGGTGTCCCGCCGGAACAGCCGTTCATCGAGGACGGGTCGTCGGGAGGCGGCAAGAAGCGCAAGCTCGCGACATGGGTGGCCGCCGGCGTGGTCGGGATCCTGGTCGCCGTGATCGCGATCGTCGCGTTCTCGGCGTTCGGTTCGAACGACAAGGGCACCCAGACCGCTTTCGTTCCCCCGACAACCACGACGCAGGCGCCGACCACCACACCGCCGAAGGCGAGCACCACGGCACCGACTCCGACGACGGATTCCCCGCTCAGCCAGCTTCCGGGCGGGCTCGGCGAAGTCATCGGTGACGCCGGGGGAGCCGTCGGCACCGTCAAGTCGAATGACGGCGGCACATTGGTCATCGATTCGATCGGCGGCTCGCAGGTGACGATCCTGACCACTGCGGACACCACGCTCATCGCGCTCAACCGCGCCACCATCGCCGATCTGCAACCGGGAGACAACATCGTCGTCGACGGAACGCCGGTGGAGAACGGGACGATGACCGCCAACACGATTCTGAGTACGTCGCTGCCGAAGTTCGGCAACTGAGTCGTTCACGACACATCGGGCGAGTCCACCAGGGTGTCGCGGGAGGTTGAAGCCGCGAGTCGCTACCCTGGAGGGTGATGACTGGAATGTGGTTCGGACTGGCAGCAATTGCACTCGCAGGCGCGGGTGCGCTTCTGTACGTCGACAGGACGAGGCGAGATCAATCGGGGCGAGTGCGTCAGATCTGGGCGAAGGCTCAGGGCTACACGTACACGGCTACCGACGATCAGCTGGCAGGCGAATGGCATCGCGCGGTCATGGCCAAGCAGGACTACCTCACGGCCACCGACGTCGTCCGAGGCCGTCGCCGCGGAGAGCAGTTCGTGCTGTTCGACCTGGAAGAGACCGCGACCATCGTGGCCGTTCGCCGCGAGATCGGGTCCGACGTCGACATCGATCTCCGGTTGAAGTCGACGGCTCCGCCCAAGGACGGTGACCTGAACCTGCTGGGTGCGATCGGTTCCCGGGTGGTTTTCGCAACGGACCTCGAGATTGCTCGTCGTGTCTGTGATCAGCGCATGGTGGCGTTCACCGAATCCGTTCCGCCGTCGATCAGCATGCTGTGGAGCGAAGGGCCGTGGACGCTCGGCTCGCTGCCGGTGACCAGCAACGGCCGGGATTGGGACGCGGCAATCGAGTCGGTTGCGCGGCTGTCCGGCATCTTGCACGTACTGCCCCCCGTCACCGATCCCAATGAACTCGAGGTCGATCACGATCCGAGCCGTCCGCGGCCGGGGGCCGAGAAGTCTCGCCCCGCTCAGGATCCGGTAGAGCAGCCCCGTTCGCGTCAGGAGCAGCCGCCTCGTGAAGCTGCACCTCGTGAATTTTCGCCGCGTGAGTCCGCGCCGCGTGAATCTGGATCGCGTGAATCTGGACCGCGTGAATCTGCGCCACGTCAGGACCAATCGCTGCGCAAGCCCGAGGCGGCCGACAAGCCGGCTCAGCGTCCGGCGTCGCAGCGCTCGGGCACAATTCGCCCCGTCGACTGACCTTCAGGTTCCCGTCCCGTCCCGATAACCACTAGCGTGGCCGGTATGTCGACTTCCCACTCGGATCGCCCTGTGCGTCCCGTTGCCCTGGTGACCGGACCTACCTCTGGTCTCGGCGCCGGTTTCGCCAAGAAATACGCCTCCCTCGGATACGACCTGGTTCTCGTCGCGCGTGACGAGGTCAGATTGCATGACCTCGCGTCCGAGCTGAAGACGATGTTCGGCACCGAGTCGGAGATTTTGGTTGCCGATCTCGCATCCGAAGCCGGACGCGACACGGTCGCGCTTCGTTTGGAGAAGGGCGTCGAGGTATTGGTGAACAACGCCGGATTCGGCACCTCCGGCGAGTTCTGGACCGCAGATCCGGCGCTGCTGCAGTCGCAACTCGACGTCAACGTCACCGCCGTGATGCGGCTGACCCGCGCGGCGCTGCCCAGCATGATCGCGTCGGCGCACGGAACGATCGTCAACGTCGCGAGCGTCGCGGGGCTGTTGTCCGGGCGCGGTTCGACGTACTCGGCAAGTAAGGCGTACGTGATCTCGTTCACGGAGGGACTGTCCGGCGGGTTGGCCGGAACGGGAGTGCGCGTGCAGGCGCTGTGCCCGGGCTTCATCCGCACCGAGTTCCACGAGCGTGCGGGTATCGAGATGTCCACGATCCCCAAGCCGATGTGGCTGAGCGTCGACCAGGTGGTTGCGGCGTCGATGAAGGATCTCGGTGACGACAAGGTCATCAGCATTCCGGGAGTTCAGTACAAGGTCCTCACTACGGCTGGGCGTCTGGTTCCCAAGGGTCTGGTTCGTCGGCTGACGAACATCGTCGGCCGAGGCCGCGGGCGAACCTAGCCCAGAGGCAGAAGCCGACCATAAGGCAGTGGTCGGTAAGCTGAGCACTCATGAGCGATCGTGAGGATTTGGCTGCGCTGGTGCGCGAATTGGCTGTTGTACACGGAAAGGTGACGTTGTCCTCGGGCAAGGAAGCCGATTACTACGTCGACCTTCGCCGCGCGACACTTCACCACAAGGCGGCGCCGCTGATCGGCTCGCTGCTGCGTGAACTGGTCGCGGACTGGGATTTCGACGCCGTCGGCGGTCTGACGATGGGCGCCGATCCGGTTGCGATGGCGGTGATGCATGCTCCCGGACGCCCGATCGACGCGTTCGTCGTTCGCAAAGCTGCCAAGGCACACGGGATGCAGCGTCAGATCGAGGGCCCGGACATCGTGGGCAAGCGTGTCCTGGTTGTCGAGGACACGACCACCACGGGCAATTCGCCGCTGACAGCAGTGAAGGCCCTGCGCGAGGCGGGGGCCACCGTGGTCGGAGTCGCGACGGTCGTCGATCGCGCGACGGGTGCGGATGCGGTGATCGGTGCGGAGGGCGTCGAGTACCGCTCGCTGTTGGGCCTGGAAGATCTGAACCTGAGCTGACGCCCCGTGAGTGGTTAAGGGGTCTCTGCACTCCTTAACCACTCACAGGGGTCAGTCGCCGACGGTGACGGCGAGTGCTTCGTCGACGCTGTGCGGCGCGGGATCGTGGTCGTCGACGTGCGCGAGGACCTTGCGTCCGCTCGACAGGACGAACACGGCGGCGAGGGTGAGCACCGCGCCGACCCAGAACGGCATGTGGACGTTGGACTCGCCGAGCTTGCCGGCAACCCACGGGGCTGCGGCGCCGCCGACGAATCGAACGAAGCTGTAGGCAGCCGAGGCAGTCGACCGTTCCACGGGAGCCGAGATCATGACGGTTTCGGTGATGAGTGTGTTGTTCACGCCGAGGAACAAACCGGCGAGGACGACGCCGACGATCAGGACGATCTTGTTCTCGGTGAAGAGCGCCATCATGCCGAGGTCGAGTGCGAACAGTGTCAGCGCCAGCATCATCATCGGTAGTGTGCCGAAGCGTCGTTGCAGGCGAGGGGCGAGGAAAACCGACGAGATCGCCAGCATCAGGCCCCAGCCGAAGAAGATGAATCCGATCGGGTACGCCCCCATGTCGAGGGGGAACGGTGTGTACGCGAGCAGCGTGAAGAATCCGTAGTTGTAGAGCAGCGCGGTGATGGCAACGGTGAGTAGCCCGCGGTGCCGCAGAGCCTGGAACGGCGCAGCGATGGATGTGTGGTGTTCGGGCTTGGGTGCGCTCGGAAGCATCACGACGATGAGAATGAAGGCAACCGCCATCAGAGCTGCGACGCCGAAGAACGGTGCGCGCCAGCTGATGTCACCGAGAACGCCGCCGACCAACGGTCCGACCGCGATACCGATGCCCAGCGCAGCCTCGTACAGGATGATCGCGCGTGCGACGCCGCCGCTGGCCGCGCCGACGATGGCCGCCAGCGCCGTTGCGATGAAGAGTGCATTGCCGAGTCCCCAGCCCGCACGGAATCCGACGATCTGCCCGATGGTGCTGGAAGCGCCTGCCAGAGAAGCGAACACGATGATGATGGCAAGGCCTGCAAGGAGTGTCTTCTTGGCGCCGATGCGGCTGGACACCACACCGGTGATGAGCATGGCCACACCGGTGACGAGCATGTAGCTGGTGAACAGGAGCGAAACCTGCGACGGTGTGGCGTCGAGTTGTTCGCCGATCGGCTTGAGGATCGGATCGACCAAACCGATGCCCATGAAGGCGATGACGCTGGCAAAA
>Ga0153993_100545_pt1 | contig 14056 bp, 19 predicted proteins | sample TSNC077MetaG_FD_104706 | JGI IMG/M metagenome (GOLD analysis project Ga0153993, IMG submission 104706) | Attine ant fungus gardens microbial communities from North Carolina, USA - TSNC077 MetaG | ecosystem: Host-associated > Fungi > Mycelium > Unclassified | place: USA: North Carolina, Lumber...
CATGTTTGTTGTGGCTCAGTATCATAAGATTTGGGGAGGAGGTTAGAGGCATGGATAAATTTAGATGGAGGATAGGACTTTGATCAAAAGTATGTCGCTAGTGTATTTGAATGTCATTGTGTGATGATTGTATGAGGCAATAAGAACGTACACATGGCTTCATAGACTCCTGCACAACCCAGTCTGCATCAACTGCGACGGCAAGAGCTCGTTCTCGCCGCTCTTCTGCTTGTGTTTCATTATCCTCGATCTCAGGCTCTTTAACTCTGAGACTATATGAGTGAAAAATACATACAAGCGAACCAACATACTTTATGAGAGCTTCCTTAGGTTTAAGTGACACAAGGACTGGGGAGCCATTTGAAATTAAACGAAACACTATTCAATGAAACATACATGAATCTCCTTGAATCCTATGAATGTCATAGGCGTACATGTGAGTGCATCTGTATCTCCCTTTTCCTCCTTTCCTTCTTGTTCAACCTCCAACTTCTCCGGTATACTTTCCTGATTGGTAAGAGGAAGAGTGTCTTCGACTATTGCGTTGAACTGATCCAGCAAGTTCAAATCAGGTTTCAGACATCTCTCATCGCTCTCGTTTGTATACAGATCAGCCCTTGAAATAATTTTCATCCTCTCGGGTACGGCATGAGGATTCACAAAGCGAGGGATCATTGAAAAAAATAGGACAGAGTTGAAGAAAATAAATGCATGATGGGATCAAACTATGGTGATTTGTTGTACATTGCTTGCCGTCATCATTTTTTCTTTCATGGCGCCGACAGCTACCACGGAATCGAGAACAAAGAAAAAAGTACCGCCAGAACACAAAACAAAGGCCGAGGCTGTCCAGCCACCGAAAAGCAAGAAGCCGAAGGTCCTTGCTCCTCCACCTGAAAGCGAGAACGAAGTTCAACCCAAGAAGTCACAACTGGGATCCTCTAAACAACGACCAAAATATATATCTGCCAATGCCGATGCGAGATCAATTAAGTCTAAAGTCAAATCATCTAGTCTCAAGAAACGAAAGGCGAAGTCTCCTACTCCATCCGACTCTGACAAAAATGTTGAGGATGAAGGTGTAATGGAACAAGCCGCAGACTCAGAGACCGAAGATGTCCATCTACATGGGTTCTCGACCGATGAAGACGACTCTTCTGATGAAGAAGATGATAAACCTGGTCTTTCGGCTTTCGAAGTCAGTAGACTTCCAACTGTAGCAAAGGACGACGAAATTGTCCAGCGAAAACTCGAAAAAGCCAAACGGAAACCCGTATGCTAGGTTTTTCAGACAAGGGTTATGAACTGTGCTTGATATTCCTCACTTCGCGTGTAGACAGAAGATCGTGGAGTCGTTTATATCGGACGTCTTCCCCATGGTTTCTATGAAGACCAATGCAGAGGATACTTCTCTCAATTCGGCGAAATCACTCGTCTTCGTATTTCGCGGAATAAAAAGGTTTGATCTTATCTCTCTCCTTGAACTCTGACTTATTTTTGTGATTCAGACAGGAAGATGTAAACACTATGGCTTTATCGAATTTGATTCCTCCTCTGTGGCTCAGATTGTGGCAGACACGATGGATAACTATCTCCTCTCGGGACACATACTCAAGTGTAAGCTCATACCTAAAGAGGAAGTCCACTCGGAGCTATGGATTGGTGCAAATAGGAAGTGGAAAGTTATCTCGAGGGATAAGACTGTTCGTATGCAGCAAAATAAGGTGAGCCTTGTCAATCCCAAGTGTAGGCTGTTAAAGTCAGCTCCTTTATTCACAGCCGCGGACAACTGAGGAGAAAGCCAAGGTTACCCGCAGGCTGATAAAGCGACAAAATGGGAGGAAGAAAAAACTGGAGGCTTTAGGCATTGATTACGACTTTGATGCGGCCAGTTATGTGAGTTGCCTCTGTACTGCATTGATTCATCATGACTAATGAAACTACAATTTTTCGTGGTGGTTAGAAAAAGTCAAAAGCATCGGAGGAAGTGTAGTGTCTTTCATTTGTCATTTGATGCCTTGTGCACCCTTGATAAGTCAGCGTGGTCTTGATTTATCATCGCATCTAGAGAAGAGACTAGCTGCCAGGAAACGAACATGCAGTGAGGTGTGAGATTCTTCCATACTTTAGGCGTCCGAAAAGCCGTTTTTTATTCTGGAGGCCGGTCATATAGCCTATGTGACATGTTAGGTGCCCTGAAGCCTTGGCACAATCATATACAGCATGTGGTTCTTCAAGTTCCTTCCCACATATGAGGGAACCTACTACCTCAATTTGCAACTTACAGCACATGGCTGTCCCACGAATAACTGATCATTCCAAGTAGATGATGGATGGATTATTTGTGAAAGTAGCACCTGACATAGAGGCAATGTTTGAAGGTTTTTGTACCTACACCTCAGTGCTTGTATCGTATGAGCATCTGTTTCACCATCAATAGCAGAGGATCGAGCTGGCAAACTCCATTCTCTCCTGTCTTCTCCAATTTTTCAGTCGTGTATCCTCACTAATCCGGAAAGGATTGCAACCCCAGATTTTGCACCATCCACAACTCTGGGTATGCTATATCCGGCCTCCTTATAACCATCTTTAATCAAGTCTTCCATTCCTGCCATTCCTTTGACATGATAAGCGGGTTACGGTTTCATCACAATGAATCAAACTTCTTACCAGCACATCCAAGAATGACAACATCTGCACCCTTCTCTGCAATCCTCTTACTACCTTGTTTCATGTTGGTGATGATCTTCTGCCGATCGCCTTCCCTCAGTTCTACCACACCCAAGCCGACGGCAATCAGTCCCGCAAAACGCTCAGATGTCGCGCCCAAGAAGTTCCGAACTTCAGTGTAGTGTACATATTTGTAGCCTACTCCGGTTGTGACGATGCCGAATCGCTGCCCGACAAGCATAGCTTGTACGATCGCAGATTCCAGGATACCGATGACAGGTTTTGACGTTTTTTCACGCAACATATGTGTGAGGGGATGATCGGAAACTATGAGAATACTCCAGTCAGTTTGATGCTGTCCAATCGTGGGTTCCTAATCCTGGCCCACGCAAAAACTCACAGCAACATACGAGAAACCCATCATGCCTGCTTATCAGATCCTGTGTGATGATATCATCATAACAGGCATTGGCGCTTTGTATGCCTGTGGTGAGGTCGCTGATCGCGGATGGCGCATTATTGGGCGCAGTGTAAAAAGTAAGTTCTGTTCCAGGAGGTGTTAAAGGGGTCAGCGCAAGGTTGAGTCCATCGGTAATTGATTTGGAAGAGTTGGGGTTGATGATCAAGAGCGATATAGTGCGGTGGTCAGTCTTGTGGTCACCTGCAAGTACCATGATATATGTAGATATTGTGGGTAGAAGATAAAAAAGAGCAAAAGATTGTATGTAATAGACAGATTTCCCAAACATTATTATTACATGAGGGAAGCATATGACATAATAATTAATAAATCTAAGCACGCTTTGATGATCCAGTTGCGGCTAGAACGAAGTCAGACAAAAGCAATGTCAACAAGAAAAACTTGACGAACTTCTAACGAAACCTTCCTGGTCCTCATTGGATAACTCCTCGAGGGTCTTTTGCTTGGTCTCAGGAATGAGAAGTGTAGAGAGAACACCCGTTAGCATAAACAAGGCGAAAATCTCAAGACTGAATTCAGGTATGAGCATGAATATTACGATCGATCCACCAGCTGCAACTTACATGTGCTTGACGAATTTGTTAGGTCCACCAATATTCCTCAGGCGAGCGAAGCCAACCTGTGCAACGATAGCACCAAGTTTACCAGATGCAGCAGATATACCATGGCCTGTTGAACGATAACGAGTAGGGAAGACCTCCCCAGGAACGATAAAGGTGGTCGAATTGGGACCGAAATTCTGGAAGAAGTTGGCTAGGCAGTAGAGGAATACAAAGGCCTTCTGGGCAGGCGCAGTCGCAGTGAGCTTGTCGTATCCGAAACCTAGATCACAATGCAAATTCAAGATTTTTGGCTCAGTCAAATCAAAGTAAACGCACCCATAATGATAAAAAGGATAGTGAGAACGCTGAAACCCATAAGCTGGATGGGCTTACGTCCCCAGGAATCAACGAAAAGGAAAGTCGCCCAATATCCAGGAATCAAGCCTGCGACCGACAGGATAAGATTACCAACGCAAGTGTTCCACAGGTTATTGTAAACTCCTAGAGTGTCTTTACCAGGTACTCCACCAAAGTGAATGGTTTGCAAGATAATTGAAGAGTTCAGTCCTAGACCATAGAAAGCAATCTAATAATTTTTCAGTCAGTGGGCAGAAAAAAAAAGACAAGCATCATCAGCTCACATCTAGTGCAAACCAAGAATACGCAGTCCCGATAAGAACTTTGCCATTTTTCCATTTGCCAAAGTGACGGGCAAAATCGGCCCATGTAGCTCTGGGTACATCAGCTCGCTGGACAGCAGATTCGTCCTCATTCCCGCCACGGCCTCCAGCCATGACATCCTTGATATCTGAAGTTGCTTGCATAACATTCCTCTCGATGTCCATGGTGAATCGGGGTGTCTCAGGAATAGTTAATCGGAAATAGAGCGCGATAACACCAGGGACACAGCCAAGACCAATAAGCAAACGCCAGAGGGGATCAATGCTGCTCAGATTGCCATTGACAATGGTATCCCCGAGGATGGCATGTTTATAGCCAGCGGTGACAATGAGCGCGATAATGCATGCAGCTGCAAAGATCGATCAGAACCTGATTCTGGGGACAAACAAGGAGAACTGACCAAAATTGCCCCAGCCCTGGTTCGCAAACACTGCGGTCATCATCCTACCACGAATTCTAGTCGCCGCAAATTCCGAAGAGATGACAGAACTCAAAGGATAATCTCCACCAATTCCGACACCCATCTGAGGCGCGAGGCGTCAACTTTCATTGTGGATCAAAGGACAGCCAAATACATACGATAAAGCGCCAGACAACGAGTGCCCCTATGATGTTGACAGAGGGCGCTTGACCCGACAGTGCCTGAGCAAAGGTCGCAATAATAATGATTATTAATTCGACACCGTCTTAGAAAGAAGGCATGAGGATTTTGCAGGCGTGAGGATGGAGAGGAACACTCACACATCTTTTTACGGCCGACATTGTCAGCCAGCCAGCCAAAAAGTAATTGGCCGAAAAAGTTGCCGACAGGGGTAGCAACTTTTACTCCGAGGTCTTGGTTGGTGTTGAGAACGCCGCCCTTTCCATATACATAACCCAACATCGTAGAGGCAATGTTGATGGCAAAGATATCATAGCTGTTAGATAAGTAACCGTGAGACGGCCCAGAGCTTCCAGTCTGAATAATTATGCTTACGCGTCGGTGAAGAAGCCTACGCCAGCGACAATACAGACTTTGGCGTGAAACCAGCTAATAGGCCAGAAAAGTCAATTATTGTGACTGCAGAGGATGATTGAGGAGCTACGGACGAAAACTTGGCATTATCAACCTCTGCCAAAGCAATTCGGCGACTCCGGTCCAGGTCAAGTCCATTGGATTTGCCAACACTGGAACCGTGATGTGAGCTCTTGTCGTCCATGCTGCCAACCATTGTTTCCTCGAGGACAGGGGATAAAGAGGGTGAGCAGAGAATACCAATCGGACACCTTTATATCCCATTCAATTTTCACAGGTTTTCCATCCGCCTATCGCCCCGAAATCCCCTCTTGAACACTTGCACGTTCGTCATGAAGCAACGATTGCGTTGGATATAATTGGAAAGTTACTAAGTTACCTCTCCCTGGAAGAATTCCAGTTTTGGAAAACTGGATATTTTAGGCAAGTCTTGGCAGGCGTCTCGGTATTGTGGCCCAGCAAGGTGCCTTCAAGGTGCCTGAGCAGCCAAAATCTTTGTTATACTCCTGAAATGATCTCAGGCGTATCTATAGTGCATCGTGCAAACCGACGAGGCTTAGTACTTGCGTCTAGAAAGCACATCCTCATTGTTACTTGTGGCCTGGGTTCTGACCCACGTTCGTATTGTGTCCACCTTCCGGTAACAATGCAGCCGATCGTTCAGTAGATCATATTTGTTTGGCATAGCATTCATCGACTATTTTGCCATTGCTGACAGATCCGAGCACTTGAGCCGGTCAGGAGACAAGACCAAAAGATCGCGTACACAATCACTTAATCATTTTTTCGATCTCACAAGGCCGCCGCATTTCCCACGATACCCTTGTAACAGTGCCATGACTCGTCTTCGAGTCCTCGCGTTATATAAGCAGCTGCGTCAGCTCGGGCGAGACTATCCAGACCCTTCGTGAGCATCAATGGTGACGTGAAGCTCAGAGATTCATTACTACATAGCTATGACTTTAACGGCAGAGTGCGGCGACTGTTTGAAAGTAATTAAAGAACTCCCCCTTTCTAGAGAGCATAGCTTACCCTCAGTAGAGAACAGAAGTCTGACTGATAAGGACGAGATAGAGAAAGTTCTCAGCATGGGCGAATATATCAAGAAAGGCACGCTGAGTTTGTGTCCCAAATATCCTGATCATGTTCTAAATTCCTTGATAGAAACCCTAGCCCTGTATTCATTGCGAAAATATCGCCATCTCAAGAAAATGTATCCTGATTCCATGTCAGATCCGTAGGAAATCCGACCAGCGCCCCTGATTCCGACTGTGCCATCGCAGAACCACGTGAACAAAATATGATGTGCATATTTGTTCAAAAAACCCTGACAAAGACCATGTGGACCATATACACTGCCCACGTTTATCGGAATATGTCGCGATGTCTTGTAACACTATTTGCTCTGGAGGTCGACCACTGGCTTTCGACCTTCGTTTGATAGATATAGATTAAGTGGTTCTTATCAACGCATGGCAGTATGAAAATTTGGATATTTAGATGAACGGATAAAGCTGAACTGCCACAGTGGGAATGGAAACACAGCAGATATCTCAAATGACTTCGGCATTCTCCATCTAGCGAGGATCGATTTTTTTTTAACGTTCAACCATCACACATGCCCCTGACATGCTCCTGCCAGCAGTTACCATTTCAAGTAATTTACTGATCCGAATTCTGAAATCCGATGTCCATCCTCCGACATTATGGATATTGACGGAAAATTCACACACTTTTCATAGTTATCCTCAATCATCAATTTTTCTCGATGAAGCGCGAACGAGAAACGACAATAACCTTCAATCCAGAAGGACCAACCAGTCTTTGGGGTATGATCAGTATGGTCGGTGCAAGGCTTCTCTGGTACCGAGTTGTGATAGATTCATTGATTATCACTCCTCAAGCCCTACAAAACAGCAAAAGATTGTAGAATATCCTACGCCATTTCTCCCAAAATGGGTTGGCCATGGATGAGAGATGCCTGACTGACGCCTGACTTCAAACTTCTGCGAGATCCACTGCATAAATGTTTAGATTAATGAAGAGGACGACCTTTGAGCCCTCGAATCTTGCTCTAAGTGGATTTTGGCCCGACATTAAGCTGAGTCGGTATCTGTCGACAGTCTTGGGAAAAATGAATGGGTATCCGGGCTATTTTCCCGACCCAGTGATCTTTTGCAGGTGTGATACTTACTGATTTATGATTTGAGGCAATCATTCTTCTCCCTTCTTCCGTAAGATACCAACGCTTTGCGCATCTTTTGCGTGAGTTTGATGTCCAAAATTATTTACCTGTCCTCACACCTGCAAGGCTGATTGAATTTTTGATGGGATACATATCACCGGGCGAGGGCAGCTCTGAAAGGTTCTATGCATTGCTTGCAACATAATGATAAGTTCTATCAATCTCGCTATAGGATCGATAACCATCTGGTCATCTATACACTACCTCTGACCGTTTCTATTAGTGGTTCGATCGTATGGAATGGACAGCTACTTCTCTGTCTGCTGTGATTTAGTCCCAATAATTGAGGCTACAACCATGACGACTTCAGATGTATCATACAAATTATAGGAGAACTCAGACCGATAGTGGTCATGGGTAGGTAACAGTAAGAAGGCAGTGTCTGTAGAGTACTACTGCAATCGCGATTTGTAATGGTATGTCATGTTTTTAGAACGTTGCCCACCATCGGATGGATTCGCACGGGCGTGCGACTGGCACATGTGTACCAAGAGTAGGCCTAAGAAAGGAATTAATTATCTTGTTACTCCTTAGATGGTCGAAGCTTGATGCACGTGTAAGACAACCAGGTTCGAGCTATTGTTCTCACTCTACATCAAGGCACATAATAATATATCAGATGCTATATGCGCCCTCAGCGGTTGTCGCATCTTGATGGGGAAATATCACGGCGCTGATTTTCCGCGCCCTGAATACTGTTTCGCATCAACGCCACGATGACTAGTATGCATATTGTGGACCTGACGATCTGAATCATCTAGCGGGAGCGGATCCATAGTATAAATATAGCATAAATTTGAGATCCGAATCTTAGCCCGAAACCTTAAAATTTACATTCTGACATTGGCGATCAATAGAATGTTTATGTTAATTTCAGGAAGTGATATCAGAGGTGCTATAGCGGCAATACTATGAAAGCCAATTATCAGAACATTCTCATACATAAGAGATTTTTCTTAAGAAAAAACTTACAGTACCATCCGGTCCACTGCCGGTCTCAGGTGGTTCGTCACCATTGTTGTTGCCTTCGTATCTCTCGCAGATTGTCTTAACACTCTGGGCCCTGGTTGTTCTAATAGTGGCGGTACTGATAAGAACTAGATCAGAGCGGAATAGTAAAGGAGTCACTATCGGCAACATACTCTCCGTAATTCCTAGAGGGATTTTTTTCCAGTTAAGAAGCCTGCCAAGGTGGGCCAGATGAGAACTCACTGGTTGATCCCGACGAGGACACTTCCATCTACAGCCCAAACATCATTGATCTGAACAGCACGCTTGTACTGAGTAGCGCAATTTCCGCACTGAGAGCACATTATATCTTAGTCCTAGGGCATGTGAAAACACCTACACTGCGGTAGAGTTTTCCGAAATCTTCTGCGTAGAACTCGATGTGTGTCAGTCCTTGCTCTGAGGGCTAAGGACAGTGAAAGCTCACAGAATTAATGATGACCTATCAGGTGATCGGTAAGGGTCAGGAATCATTCAAAAATAGCTTGATCTCACTGTTCCACCACCGTTATGTTGAACAATCTTGTCCTCGGCATGCTGCACTCATGCTTGAGTTGAGAAGAGTTCAACAATAGACGTGTAGTCAGATGCATACCTTGGCCTGTTCATATATAGGTCAGATAGTATGTAGAAAACGAGATTTGTACTTACGCCACCATAGTTAATGCGAGAAGTACCGGAGGTTTGTTTAATCGTAATAGCATCCTCACAGACATCCTGTATAATTTTTGAGTATGAAGGGTCTTCGTCTCGATATATTAGTTCTCACCTCGAAATACACGTGGTCCAAGGTACAAGAACCTGTGAAGAGTCACCTTTTGTACCAGTCTGACAAAACCAGAGAAGAAAGTCGAGCATACCCAAACAGTGGACACCCTCAGCTTGGTTTGCGCCGATGACAACACGACTGAGAGTTGCACCTTCTTCAAGCAAGAAAACAGCATCGGAATCGCCACCCTCAGTCTGACCCTTGCAAGCACCAGAGCCACGGTCGTAACGCGTGTAAGCCTGAGGGGGCGTAAATGTTTGGCCAGCTGCAATAGTAATAGCTTTGCTCAGGGAAGAAGTTGTTGGGGGTGTGGGGAAAATATTGGTTGCTGTACGGCGCTCTAACCTTCAAATATTTAGTCATAAATAAGTGCAGATTGGTGTACTCACGGGTTAGCAGCAACGAGCGAGCCTAGGACAACAAGAGAAACAAGCGTAGCGGAGATCATCTTTGACGATTTTCTTTGGAACTTAAGGATACAGGTGCAAGGTATTTATACTCGTTCAACAAGATTATATCAACAATACAGGAGTGTCGACAAGGCAAATACAAACGGGAGGAGACTCTCCGGACGGACCGTGTTCAATTCATTTGAGTTACTAGAGCAACGAATAGGAAGTCCCGGTTTAGGACGATACAGCGGACTTCTGTAGTGCAGAGGCCGTAGGATCAATAACGGTCAGATTCCAATAGCTTTCGTGACTGCTAGTGGCAGGCAAGGTTGGTTCGCAAGGTCCGTACGGTCCGCCTAGGCCACGAAAATGCTGACCGAGGTAGAAAAAGACGGATCTTCTTCGCAAATTCACTGATGATTATGATGATGAATATGGAAGAGGACATAGGTCTGGTACACGTGATCCATGATAGGCTGCGATGTTGAACTTCTGAAGGAGCCAGCTGGTGCTAGGAAAAATCCCGGAATTGAACGCCAAGTATTGCCAAGCCATTGGAAATAGATCAACGGGATTTGCAGCACGTGAATAAAAGGACTCGCCGGTAGAATGTGACGACAGTGTTGTTAATACATCTGTGAGAATCCAACGGTGGAATCAGACGATGAAAGAATCGTCATAAAATCTCTCAAGCAGCCTTTGTCAACTGATTTGAAAGCTGTACTTTCATGCTAACAACAAGTTTCGTTGGCCCCGGCATGGAAATTTGGATGGGTTGCCAGTAGTTGTTCACCCATATGGAGGTGTCACTCTGCAACTGTTATGCCCACTGGGGATATAAGCTTCAGTCAGGTGACTATCGTCTGATAGGATGACGCCCACCGAAACTGGCCATAAAAATATAGTAGGAAGGTTGACCAGACCACTCGTCTCTTATCTCTCATGCAAAGCAGAAGTACACATCTACCTATTGTGAAGAGACTATTGTCGATGTCGATGCAGGTGTGATCGACACGTGCCCCGAATCGCTAACCGATAATTATTTGTCAGCCGTGTGAAATTGAAGACTCCTTTAATTTTTCATGCAAGTGTTTTCATCGATCGATAGATGACCAAATCCCTCAACAGGTTCATTTTCTACCTTATCCTCAACTTTGTCTACTATCTGTTCAATGCTATCTTTCGTGATGGAACGCAACGCCGGGCAAAATTTTCAATGTGAACTCAGAAATCGAGTTGTTTCCCGGCTGTCATTTATCGCACAACCATCACTTTGAACCTGCTCACTAAATTGGTTTTCTGAATATCTAGCTGTACGGTACAGAGTTTTCCCTCAAGATATAGATTGGCTGAAGTCGAGCTTATGCAAAAGCGGTAATGCTCTTTTGAGCAAAAAAAACTAAACCGGGCCAAGTATCATTCATGGTATCAAAAACAAAATAAAATAAACAGGTCTGAATATCAAGAACTATAGTTAAGCAAACGCCAGCCTTATACTGATATACAACTACTTTACAACAAGAGATTTTCGACAGTAATGTCGACGTCCTCGAGAGCAAAAAAAAAGATGTCTCGGCCTATCTGATCCGTTGAACAATTATTCCGACTTATATGGCACGACTCACTCAGAGAGAAGTCCTCAATCCTATAGCTCGGGCGCCAGCACCGGCACCACCAGACCATGTTTTGAACCTCTCTGCATAGGAGTTTGATAGGGACCTGACCTCGTACTCATCCTCGGACCAGGATCGACCTATTCCTCTAGAGCGAGCCCAAACTGAAATGTAAAGTATTCGTCTCAATTTGCGATTCAAGAAGAACCAATGTGAAGACCACAACAATGCTCCGCGACGCCTATAGTATAAGGAAGAAACCTCGTCTGAGAGGGCGGACTCGGCATCACTCTTAAATCGGATATCCTGACGAGTTTTGATTTCATCGACATCATAATCATCAAACTCGAACGTTATGTCATCCTCAGAAGAAGATTCCTCCTCGGCTAATGGTGCTGTGTCATCCTCATCATCGGAAAAGTCATTAGCATGTGGATCAGCCTCAATCTCCGGGGTGTAAGAAAAGACTTCACACTCAGAGAGACCGATGACATCGTCAATGAGGCGGAAGAGAGCTGGATGAGTTCCTGATATTATTGGAGGTGGATCAAGGGGACTGGATGCTATTCGACTGTATGGTGAAGTAGCAACAGGGGGGAATATGTCTGATGAAGAGGGAGGATAAGATGAGTATGTTCGGGGTGCGGCTATTCCTGTACGATGGGATGCTACGAGGGTATTGCTGAGGGAGTTAAGGACCTCAGCACCGTTGTCTTCCTTGACAAAATGGGAGGGGCGGACGTCAGAGAAGTCGTAGTCGGGAAATGCGATATTGAGAGTGGCAATAAGGAGGTAGAGAGTCTTCCGCGAGGCATGTTTATCAATCGGTCCAAAAGGGGTCATTTCGGCTTCTTGGTCAAGTGCAAGCCAAGATGGTAGTGATGGAGAATGGGAGGCTTCATCTTTGTAGGCGTCTTCAAGAGTTTTGAAAAGTTTCTTGTCGCGCTTTATGTTCTTGCAACTGTACGCCTCCATGCGGGTACGAACTAGACACTCGGGCCCCTGATGGGTGAGGGATTGGGCCAGACGAGAAAGTGCAGGATTCTCGATGTATTTCATGTAGAGAAACAGGGGTGGGGGAGAGAATGGCAGTGGTGAGGAGCGAAGCCAGGTAGTTTATTTGTTTGTTTGGGAGGAGCTAGGGTGACCAATACGTGACTTGCCTTTTTTGGTTGACCAATACCCTGTACATTTAAATGAAATAGCCTTTTCTGGACGAGCACGGTCTTGGGCGCACGTTTTTAGTCGTACGTTTTTAGTCGTTCTTGTTTCGAAGTATCATACGTTAACTAGAGATATTATACACTGCCGAGTTAGCAATGGAAATCTATTGTTTATGTAAGTTAACAGAGCATTTACTGCTTTTTGGAAACATCAGTGATCGAGGAACCAATAGGAGGGTCATCATCAAGACCATAATATCTAAACATTGTCTTGCCCTTTCCTTGACCCGTGCCTATATCGAAACTTGAACGATATCTTTGTTTCCGACGACGGGCACTCCAGGGAATCATAGTCATGCCCTCTTTGGCGGCGTCACTGTCTGGTGATATGATGATTCGGTCACAAGCGACGAATGGAGGGCAGAATTTCAAGGATGAGGTAGGGATCGATTGAATTGATGTCGAAGTTGAGGCTGAGGAAGATTCCGAAGCGAAAGTTTTTGATTGATCGTCTAGAGATGGTTTAATGTGTGGAGCATCGACTGGGACCGGGTTCGAAACCTTGGTAGTCGTAGTCAAAGATGACTGGGAGCGAAAACGAGGCTGTGTGTTCGACGTAGAAAGGTCAAGCCAGGAACAACTTGTTTTTTCCGCAAAGTCAATAGTAACTGAATACGTGATAGCGATCGTTAGCCCCAAGGTAGTAATGGAAGCAATTGATGATGTACTTGGGCTGCTTCTAACACGCACAGAAAGCGAACTAGGGACAAATGTTTGCGCGTTCGACCCTGCACGAGGATGGTGTCCGTGGTCGGCGCACCCATTGACAATTGGGGATATTGTCTGTGCTGTCAATGCCATCGCAGTAGATTGGTAACGTGAAGAGCACGTCAGGGACAGAACATAGACAGTGAAAAATTTTCATACAAGGAAGTGAGGGGATATCAGCTGGTATAGGTAACGTTGATGTGCAGATGGGCACTGATGTGGGTGTTGAAGGGTGAGAACAGGGTGTCGTACGGTGAGAGGGAGGACCTAGTATGGTCAACATATGGTCCTTTGGTCAGCACACGCCAGCCAAAGAGATCATTATGCTTCGCCTACCAGGTATTTCAGGCAGGATGATTTTCCCGTCTTGTCGTCTTGGGAAGAGGTCTGACGAGAGATGGCACGCGGAGCAAAAGCAGAAATAATCTGGATTCTCTTGTGCAAACTTACATCGCATCTTGGTCAACAAAGGAGTTGGCTGAGATGGCTGGCTAGCAGAAAGAGGATAGTACAAGAAAGAGGGAACGAGCCAAAGAGAAAGGACGTTGAGATATAAATGAGCAAGCAACCTGCTCTCTCTAGTAATTTGGTACATGTTCTGGCTCAGATCTGGTCCAAAGTTGGCTGTTACATAGCATCAGAGTCCATCTGGCGATTTATTCAGAAGTGAAGCTGATGACTGTTCCACAAGGTGCCTGGCCAGTGTCCA
>Ga0153993_100549_pt1 | contig 14029 bp, 13 predicted proteins | sample TSNC077MetaG_FD_104706 | JGI IMG/M metagenome (GOLD analysis project Ga0153993, IMG submission 104706) | Attine ant fungus gardens microbial communities from North Carolina, USA - TSNC077 MetaG | ecosystem: Host-associated > Fungi > Mycelium > Unclassified | place: USA: North Carolina, Lumber...
AATCCGATGATGCCGGACTCGGCGAGGGGAGTGTCGAAGCACCGGTCGTCGCCGAAGTCGCGGGTGAGGCCGTCGGTGACGCGGAAAACCCCGCCCAGGGTACCGACGTCCTCACCGAAGACGACAACGTTGTCGTCCGCAGCCAACGAGTCCCGTAGTGCGGTGTTGAGGGCTTGAGCCATCGTGAGCATGGGCATGTCAGTGTCCTTCTGCTTCGGCGGCGAGTTCAGCCTCGACCTGAGCTTGCTGCTCGCGTAGCTGCGGTGTCTGCTCGGCGAAGACATACCGGAACAGATCGAGCGGATCGTGTGGGCGGTCTACGTTCATGCCGGCGCGGAGGGCCGCAGCTTCCGACTCGGCCTGTTCGGTAAGGGTTTCGAAGAATGCATCGTCGACTAGATTCTTCGCGCGCAGGTAGGCCTCGAGACGCAGCAGGGGATCGCGGCCGACCCACTGCTCGACCTCGCTGTTGTCGCGGTAGCGGGTCGCGTCGTCGGCGTTGGTATGTGCATCCATGCGATAGGTGTGTGCTTCGACGATGACCGGTCCGTTGCCTATGCGGACGAAGCGTGCGGCCTCGTCCATGACAGCCATCATCGCGATCGGATCGTTGCCGTCCACCTGCTCGCTGCCGATCCCGTAGCCGACGCCCTTGTGCGCCAACGTCGGTGCTGCGCTCTGGCGCGACAGCGGCACACTGATTGCAAAACCGTTGTTCTGCACCAGGAAAATCACCGGAGCCTTGAATACTGCGGCAAAGTTCAGCGCTTCGTGGAAATCGCCCTCACTGGTTGCACCGTCACCACAGAAGGCCAGGGCGACAGTGTCCATACCGCGACGTGCCTCGCCGAACGCGACGCCGGTGGCATGGAGCAATTGAGTAGCCAATGGCGTGCACTGCGGTGCACTGCGATGTGCGGCTGGCTCATAGCCGCAGTGCCAGTCACCGGCCAACATGCTCAGGATCTCGATTGGGTCCACGCCTCGTGAGGCCAGTGCCATTGAGTCGCGGTAGGTGGGAAACAACCAGTCGTTCGGTTGCAGGCTCATAGCCGCAGAGATCTGACAAGCTTCTTGGCCTCGTGACGACGGATACACGGCGAGACGGCCCTGCTTGGTCAGTGCTGTGGCTTGTTGGTCGAAACGCCTGCCGAGAAACATCTTTCGGTACATTTCGATCATACGGTCGTCGCTAGGTTTGGGATAACGGGCCTCGGACCCGGTGAGGGCGCCGTCGGCGTCCAGATATTGCACGGGGGTGTCAGCCGGAAGGAATTTCCTATATTGCTGATCACCCAGGGGTTCCACGAGAGTCACTTCTGCCTCCAAAGACAATACGTCTGTAAATGATCGCAATCACACGACAGAGGAGCAATGATCTGCGAGCATTGGAGACTCATTGTTGACTTGTCAGCATGGCAAATGCATTGTGTCTTCCAGGCACGGCACAATTGTGATGAGGATGGACAGATGGCAATCGGAAAAGACAGCCCCTACGAGCTCGATACAATCGATCGCCGCATGATCCGGGAACTTGTGGGAGACAGTCGAATTTCGATGCGGGCACTCGCAGAGAAGGCGCACATCTCACGCGCTCACGCGTACGTGCGCATCGAGAGGCTCGAAGGTGCTGGAATCATCACCGGTTTCACGACGCGGATTGCTCACGACAAGGCAGGCTTCGGCTCGTCGGCGTATGTGGCTCTGTCGATCAGGCAGCACTCGTGGCGAGGCTTGGCGACAGCCCTCAAGTCGCTCGCATTCGTTGAGCATTTCTCGCTGCTTGGCGGAGACTTTGACGTTCTGGTGCTCGTCCGCGTTCCGGATAACCGGGATCTGCGCCACACTGTCCTCGAAGAACTCCAAGGGCTCGACGGAGTTCTCTCGACGAGAACGTGGCTGATCTTCGAAGAAGGTATTGGACCAGGTCCGGATTGGGAAAGGAATTGAACGGCAGAAGCGGCCTTTGTCGGGGTTCTAACTCTGTGAGGGGCGTCCCGGATCCGCCGCTGTGACAGGACAAGGCATTCGATGAGGGTAGGGAGGCATCCATGCTGTGGCGTTGGAACGCATTCCGAGTCATGTTCGGATGCCGAGGGATAAGGCGAGGTTCAGTCATTCGCGTCGCCCACGGAAAGCACTGCATCCGATGGCACGAGAAAGCCGACCAGCAACGGACCTTCGAAAGCTCATTGTCGAGCCCTCACTCGGGAAAGCATAAAATAGCATCACTCCAACTCTGCGAATCGGTCACTGTTGCTGGTTCACGAAAGGCCGCGTGGATGCCTGGGTTGTGGCAGCGCTTGTTGATGACCTCGGCTGGGGGTATCGACGGTGTCAGCCAGACTGATCCATGATTTCTCGAAATCGGATGCATACACGGTGTTCTCGATCAAAGTCGGCGGGACAACGTGGGCGTGGTTTGCGTTACGTGCACTAATGATGAAATACACCGACGAGGCATGGTATCTACGAATCCGCCGAATGAGCAGATCGCGCGCAGAGTGCACCACACACGCTGGCGGCGAGCCTCGGGAGGCTGGTAGCAATCCGCATAGTCAGTGATGATGTCGCCTCCTAGGGAGCGACGCCGGACAATGTGGCCTTGGCAATTGTTGCGGGGCTCGGTAACTAACCGAGGAGACCCAACCGATGGATCGATAGAAGCATCCCGGACACCGCACGCCAGTTAGGGTCAGGCGCTCCAGTACGGCTTCACAATTCACTGCGGCGGGCCTGGCCGAGTAGGAAGCCGGGCCCGCCCGATCTGACATCGCCGGTTACGGCTCAGCACTCGGGCAACAGATCTGCCTTTCCCCGCTGCATTGCGTCGAGACACGATGAGGGCACTGATCGTGGTGGCGCCGAGCTAGCGGAATGTTCACAGTGAATCAGGCAGCAGCACAACGAAAGTCGACTGTAATGGTTACGCAGGCAGTTGCTTTACGTAAGGGTCGAAATCAGCACGGCACGAGTATCGAGCTCTGACAACAAGTCCTCCCGAGATCAGACACGACATTTCACGATCGGCGGCGCGATATGCAGGTCTACAGTCACAGTCAGGCGTCGAAATCGATATTGACCGTGGCACTGACGGGAAAACTCTGACAAGTCAGTATGAAGCCCGCCGCAACCTCAGATTCCTCGAGTGCATAGTTCCGACGCATATCCACCTCACCCTCAGTGACCTTGGCGCGGCACGTCCCGCATACCCCGCCTTTGCAGGCGAATGGCAAGTCGGAACGCAACTCGGCACCTGAGTCGAGTACCGACTCGTCCTGCGGCAGGGTGCCAGTTACGGAGCGGCCGTCGAGGATGATCGTCACCTCGCTGCTGGGCCCAGTCACCCCTGGCTTGCGGTGTTTTTGTTGTACAGGCGGGACGTCGTCAACAAAGAACAATTCGTGATGGATTCGCGATTTGTCGACACCGAGTTGGGTGAGCACTGTTTGCGCATCGGTAACCATCCCGAACGGACCGCACAACCAGAAGTGGTCGACGTCGGCAGTGGGCACGACCAGGCTGAGGATCTCGCGAATACGTTCCGCGTCGAGTCGGCCGGAGAACAGTTCCACCTCGCGGGGCTCGCGAGAGAGCACGTGCACCAGATCGAAGCGGGAACCGTACAGGTCTTTGAGGTCGGCGATCTCCTCAGCGAACATTACCGATCGGGTTCGCCGATTGCCGTACAAGAGAACTACTTCGGCGTCCGGGTTCGCGAGCAGCGAGCCCGCGATGGACAGCATCGGGGTGATTCCGGAGCCCGCCGCGATGAGCACATGCCGACCCCCCGCTGCGGGGTCGGCGTAAAACACGCCGGACGGACCCTGCACCTCGATGGTGTCGCCCGCTTTGACGTCGTTGACAAGCCATGTGGAAAACAGTCCGTCGGCGACACGCCGGACTCCGACGCGCGGGGTAGTGCCGACTGCGGAACAGATCGAGTAGGAGCGGCGATGCTCGACACCGTCGACGGTGCGGCTGAGCATCAGGGATTGCCCTGGCCGGAAAACGAACTCGTCGGCGAGATGCTCGGGTACATCGAAGCGGACGGCGACTGCGTCATCGCACAACGACTCCACATCGGCGACAGTCAACGTGCGGAACGGCTTCATGCGGGTACTCGTGCTCCCGACTGCGGTGGTAGTAGTCATTTCTAGATTTCTTTCACGTGGTCGAAGGGCTCCAAGCAGTCCGAGCAGTGGTATTGCGCCTTGCAGAGCGTGGCACCGAATTCGGATTTGAGAATGGTGTTCAGCGATCCGCACTGCGGGCATGCAATGGTCCGGGGCTGAACGGTCAGGGTCAACGGAATGGGACCGGTGGTGGGCCGGCGGCGGGCTGGCCTTGGCACGGAATATCCAGTCTCCCGGAGCTTCCGGCGTCCCTCCTCGCTGATCCAGTCCGAACTCCAGGCCGGAGCGAGACTGGTTCTGATCTCCACGTCGACGTAGCCGTGATCGTGCAACTTGTGCGCGATGTCGTCGCGCATAGTCGCCATCGCCGGGCAGCCCGAGTACGTAGGGGTGATGGTGACGACAACCGTGCCGTCCTGGGCCACCGTCACGTCGCGCAGCACACCGAGGTCCTCGAGCGTCAGCAGCGGCATCTCTGGATCGAGTACCGATGCCGCGATCTCACGCGGGCTGCGTTCCATGACGGTCACCAAACGCCCTCGGGATGTGCCCGTGCGACCGCCTGCATCGCGGCTAGCAGGATCCCCATCGATTCGGTGTGGATGCCTCCACGGCCACCACGGCCGCCGACAGTGCCGACGCTACTTCCGGTCGGGATCTCGATTTCGGCGGCGTGCAACACCTGAGCGAGTACGGAATCAAACTCCTCTCGCACGTCACGAGGATCGACGCCGACACCGACGGCAGCCAGCGACATCTCTTCGGTAGTAGGCAGAAACAGTTCGGCTACATACGGGTAGACCCGGCCTAGGGCAAGGACGGTGCGGCGCTTGGATTCCTCGGTGCCGCAGCCCAGGGTGACGACCCATCGTGCCGCGTAGTCACGGTGGTACGTCAACTCTTTGATGCCCTTGTGTGCGACGGCGGACAAGACAGGGTCGCGGGAGGAGCGTAGGCGGTCGAATATCGCCAGTCGCCAGGTAGAGAAGATCAGCAGACGCACCAGCGACTGTGCGAAGTCTCCATTGTCGATCTCGCACAGCCGGACGTTGCGAAACTGTCCCTCGTCACGGAAGAAGGCGAGCGCGTCCTCGGCAGGAACGGGCGAAGTTGCCGAGATGAACGGCACAGTGTCGGAGTCAGCTGCCGCGGCTCGTGCTAGCAGCAACCTGGCCTGGCCGAGGAGGTCGAGGCCGACGTTGGCGAGCGCGACTTCCTCTTCCAATTCGGGGGCGCGGGTGCTCCATTGGGTGAGGCGCTGCGCGCTGATCAGGGCATCGTCGCCGAGCATGAGGCAGTATGCAGCAAGAGCTTTCAGGTCCACATCGTCAGGGACGGTGGTGTCGACCCCGGCGAGCGGGTCGTCGAAGCTGGTGCCGAACGCCCACTGACCGTGTGAGTCCTCGTCGATCAGTCCGTCGTAGGCGCTGTCGTGGTCAATCATGTTCGTCTCGTCTCACATATGGGGAACGTTGTCGGGGATCGCGTAGAACGTCGGGTGTCGGTAGACCTTGTCTCCGCTCGGGGCAAAGTACGGATCCTTCTCAGCTGGACTGGACGCGATGATCGAGTTCGAGCGAACCACCCAGATACTGACGCCTTCGTTACGGCGTGTGTACACATCGCGAGCGTGCCGCAATGCCATCTCGTCGTCGGCAGCGTGCAGAGAACCGACATGAACATGGTTCAGTCCGCGCTTGCCCCGTAGGAACACCTCGTACAGCGGCCACTCCGCTTTGGTAACTCCCTTATTCGGTGAGATTGACTCATTCACGACGCGGCTACCTTCTCTCGTGCGGCAAATGCCATGGCTGCTTCTCGAACCCAGACGCCGTCCTCATGTGCGGCGCGGCGCTTCGCAATTCGTTCGACGTTCGCGGCTCCGTCACCGTTGATGACAGCCATGAACTCGCTCCAGTCCGGTTCACCGAAATCATGTGCTCGACGCTCGGCGTTCCACTTCAGGGCAGGATCGGGGAATGTGACGCCGAGGGCGTCGGCCTGCGGAACCGACATGTCTACAAAGCGTTGGCGCAGTTCGTCGTTAGTGTGGCGTTTGATGCCCCACTTCATCGACTGTTCCGTATTGGGGGACTGGTCGTCCGGCGGGCCGAACATCATCAGAGCGGGCCACCACCAGCGGTTCACAGATTCTTGCACCATTGCGCGCTGTTCGTCGCTGCCCCGCATCATCGTGCTGAGCAACTCGTAGCCCTGACGCTGATGGAACGACTCTTCTTTGCATACGCGGATCATGGCGCGGGCATACGGTCCGAAGGAGCTGCGACACAGGGGAACCTGGTTGCAGATTGCCGCTCCGTCGACGAGCCATCCGATAGTTCCCACATCGGCGTACGTGGGAGTTGGGTAGTTGAAGATCGAAGAGTACTTCTGCTTGCCGTCGATCAGCTTCTGGGTAAGGTCCGCACGGTCGGCGCCAAGGGTTTCCGCGGCGGAGTACAGGTACAGGCCGTGTCCGGCTTCGTCCTGCACCTTCGCCATCAGGATTGCCTTACGGCGCAACGAGGGAGCCCGGGTGAGCCAGTTGCCCTCCGGCTGCATGCCGATGATCTCGGAGTGCGCGTGCTGCGCGATCTGACGGATCAGCGACTTACGGTAGCCGTCCGGCATCCAGTCACGTGGTTCGATCCGCTGCTCATGGTAGATGGTCTCGTCGAAAGTCGACTGCAATGCGTCGGTGTCGAGAGTGCTTTGAGTGCTCATACTTCCTGCTTTCAGTGCCTATGAACTTCAGGACTGTGAAATTCGGCGGCGGTTACCAGCCGGTGAAGGTGGGCCTTTTCTTGGCGAGGAACGCGTCTACCGCGGCGCGGTGATCAGCGGTAGCACCAAGGGTTTGCTGTGCTACTAGTTCGCGATCCAATGCCGCGTCCAATCCAGAAACTGAGATCAACGACTTCACTTGGCAATAGGCGGCGGTGGGCCCGGACGCAAGGCTGGCAGCTACCGCGCGGGCCTTCTCGTCGAGTTCGGCGGCCGGAACTACCCGATGGACTAACCCCCAATCGAGCGCCTGTGCCGCTGTAACCGTGTCACCGAGCAGCATCAGTCCGCTTGCCCGACTGCTGCCGAGTGCCTCGACCAGTGTGTAGCTCAGACCTGAGTCGGCGGCCAAAGCGATTCCGGTGAATGCGGTGGCGAAAGTGCTGCTCTCAGCGGCGATCCGGATGTCGCCTGCCAGTGCGAGACCGAGTCCGGCGCCGACACATGCCCCGGGAATCGCCACCACAACCGGGACCTTGAGTGCCTTTAGCGCTCGGATCAGGGGGTTGTAGTGCTCGGCAACGGTGTTCATCGCGGTGATCGGATCGGCGTCGAGCCCAGCCACATGCTCCGCGAGATCCTGTCCTACGCAAAAGTTCTTGCCTTCGGCGCGTAGCAGTACTGCTCGCACGTCGGGGTCGTTCACGGTGGCTGTGACAACCTGGATGAAGGACAGTTTGGTGGCGACGTCGAGCGCGTTGTGTGCTGGCGCCCTCGCCAGAGTGATCGTGGCGAGTCCGTTCGCGGTCTCGAGTGTCACGGTCATCGATTCTCCTCATTCCAGTCATGGAACCCACGGCCGGACTTGCGACCGAGATCGCCGGCAGCAACCTTTTCGCGCAGCAGCTGCGGCGGTGTGAAGCGGTCACCGAGCGTCGATGCGAGATGTTCGGCGATGGCGAGCCGCACGTCGAGGCCGACCAGGTCGGTCGATCGAAGCGGTCCCATCGGATGCCGGTAACCCAGTTCCATGGCGCGGTCGATGGATTCGGCGTCGGCAACCCCCTCCTCCAGCATCCGGATGGCCTCAAGGCCGAGGCAGACGCCGAGGCGACTCGTTGCGAAGCCGGGGGAGTCGTTGACCAGCACTTCGAACTTACCGACCAGTGCGACCCAGCCACGAACCTGCTCAACGACGAAAGGCGCTGTCTCGGGGGTGCGCACGATCTCGACCAGTGAGGACGCCGGCACCGGGTTGAAGAAGTGCATACCGATGAACCGGGTTGGGTCGCTCAGCGCTGCAGCGAGTTCCGCGATGGAGATGGAGCTGGTGTTGCTGGCGATCACGGTGCTTTTGGAGACGGCCTTGTCGATGAGGCCGAGCACCTCGACCTTGAGATTCGGGATCTCCGGGACAGCTTCGACGACGAGGTCGAGATCTGACGGCAGTTCCGCAGGTCCTCCGACTGTGGTGATGCGGGCCAGTACGTCCGCGGGCCGCATCTCGCTCAGTTTGCCGCGTTCGTGGGCGCGATCGAGGCTGGTGGCGATGCGATCGAGGGCGGCTGCCTGGTCGCCGGATTCGACGACGATGACGGTGGAGCCGAGGGCCGCGAATATATGCGCGATGCCACCACCCATGCGGCCACCTCCGACGACCCCTACGCGCTGCGGGATTTCGGTCATAGCTTCTCCAGGAATGCGGTCATGCGCTGATGCTTGTCTTCGGTCTCGAACAGGACGGCCTGCGCGATGTCGTCGGCCCACGGATGCGATCCAGGAGCGTCGACGATAGTCTTGGTCAACCGCAGGGCGAGGCCGGACTGTCTGCCGATCCGGTCGAGCAACTTGTGCGCCGCGTCCAGGTGGTCGTCGACGACATCGATAACCAACCCGGTGCGCAGTGCGTTTTGGGCGTCGAGGGTGTGGCCACCGAGCAGGACTGCTTTGGCGACAGACAACCCCACCAGCTCACGCAGCCTGTAACTGGCGCCAGCCGCGGCCATAATTCCGAGGCCTGGTTCAGGGTTGCCGAATACTGCGGTGGGGGCGGCGATTCGGATATCGCATGCGTAGCTCAGTTCGGCGCCACCACCAAGGGCGTAACCGCTGACAGCGGCGACTGTCGGCAGCGGGAGCTTCGCGATCCGGTCGAAAAGGTTGCGGTTGATGCCGGCAAGCGCTTCGTCACGTTTGCGCGCACGCAGCTGACCGATGTCAGCACCGCCCGCGAAGTGCTCCCCTTTGCCTGTGATGATAACGAGCTTGGGGTTGCGTTCGATCGTGGCGCAGACGTCGTGCAAGTCGGCGATCATCTGTGCATCGATGGCGTTACGACGTTCAGGGCGGTCGAGGGAGACGACGACCCGGTCCGCAAGCGCTTCGACGGTAAGGGCGCTCAAGGTGCCTCAATCAGCATCGAGACACCTTGACCGACACCGACACAGAGGGTGGCGAGACCGCGGCGGGCCTTTTCGCGTTCCATCCGACCGAGAAGCGTCAGCAAGATCCGGGCGCCGGACGCACCGAGCGGGTGGCCGAGCGCGATGGCGCCTCCGTCCGCATTGACGATGGTGTCGTCTAGGCCGAGTTGCCTGATCACACCCAGAGATTGCGCTGCGAAGGCTTCATTGAGTTCCACGGCTCCGAGGCCTTCGATTGACCAACCGGCGCGATCGAGAACCTTTCGAGTGGATGGCACCGGGCCGAGGCCCATGACGTTGGGGGCGATACCGGCACTCGCACTGGCAACGATCCGCCCGCGGACCTCGAGGCCATACTTGCGCACGGCCGCCTCGCTGGCGACGACGAGGGCTGCGGCGCCGTCGGTGAAGGGCGACGACGTGCCGGCCGTGACGATGCCGTTCGCTCGGAATACGGTGCGCAGTTCTGCGAGCTTCTCCAAAGTCGTCCCGCGGCGCGGAGTTTCGTCCTCAGCGACCTCGCCGCCCTTAACGGGGACTGCCACGATCTCGTCACGGAAGTGTCCGGCGTCGACAGCAGCAATGGCGCGGTTCTGGCTGCGGAGAGCGAACTCGTCGCTCTGCTGCCGGGTGATGCCCTCGACGAGGGCGACTTCTTCGGCTGTTTCGCCCATCGACAGGGTGATCTTGCGGACGTCCGGGCTAGTGCCAGTCACCGCTTGGTCCGCCTCGATGAAGCGGGGGTTGGTGAAGCGCCATCCGAGTGCGGTGTCGAATACTTCGCTCGGCTTTGCCCAGGGGCTCGCAGGCTTAGCGAGTACCCACGGCGCGCGGGTCATGGATTCGACGCCGCCAGCGACGATAATGTCGGCTTCACCTGCGCGAATTGTGGTTGCAGCGTTCGCGACGGCGGTGAGACCGCTCGCGCAGAGTCGGTTCACGGTGTATCCGGGGACGGAGTCAGGTAGACCTGCGAGCAGGACGGCCATGCGGGCAACGTCCCTGTTGTCTTCACCTGCTTGGTTAGCTGCACCGAGGATCACCTCGTCGACGGCATCCCTCGGAACCCCGGCGCGGTTGACCGCCTCCGCAACTACGATTCCTGCCAGATCGTCAGGCCGCACACTCGCCAGCACTCCGCCGTAACGTCCCTGCGGGGTACGAGCGCCGGACACCAAAAAAACTTCGCCCACTATCAGATCTCCTTTACGGTGTGCTCTTACAATTAATAACCGAACCTTCGGTAGGTTGGCAAGGGTTGGGTAGTCGGAATTACTAGAGACGAGTCATGTCTGGGGAAGAGGGTCGTTATGTCGACTACACGTCTGATGCGGAGAACTGGACCGCCGGGCTGCCTCCCGGCTATGACCTCGATTCCCTCCTTGTTGTTGCGGCCAAGGTGTCCAACGACAAGGGGTACGACAGCGCCAGCATGGAAGCATTGACGAAACGGCTCGGGATCACAAGTCGTCGATCTATCATCACGTATCCGGAAAATCGGAGAAGCTCGACGTTGCGCCCTCAACGCGCAGTTTGCCATCATCACAGAGGGGCTGGCTGTCAACCGGACACTCCGCTCGCGGCCTCGAACGTGCGGTGTTGGCCGGACAGGTCCGCAGCAGGTGCCATATCGACCGGCTTGATTACCTGGTCAGATGCGGTGTGGAAATCCTAGTTTCTGCACTCCTGTATGTGAGGCCGGCCCTGCGTGTCAGCGGAAACGTGGAGGAAAAGTGCCGGGCGTTGGCCCGTCGCCAGGAGTTCGACGCATTTGTCGCCGACCTCGCGGTAGCGGCTGCCGAGGAAGGTGGCTTGCGGCCGGGCGTCGATCCGACGCTCACTGCCAAGCTGGTATTCGGCACCGTTTACTCGCAGATCGAGTGGTATCGCCCGTGCGCCGGCGGATCGGTTCGAGACCTGCCGACGCGGTGATGGCGCCGCCCTTCCGCGGCTCGCGCTGCACCTGAGCGTTTGCTGCACTTTTGACAAAGGACTGGCACTCACGCGATTCTAATTACCGACCGAACGTACGGTGAGATGGAGTTGTCGTGAGCAGAATGTTGGAAAGCTACGCACAAGGGCGCTGGTTCACGGCGGCGGACGAGGGCACACCGTTGCTCAGCGCGATCGACGGGAGTGAGGTCGCCAGGATCTCGTCGACAGGCCTCGACGTGGTGGGCATGGTCGACTACGCCCGCAATGTCGGCGGTCCGGGTCTGGCAGCCCTGACCTTCCACGAGCGCGCACTTGCCCTCAAGACGCTCGGACTCACGATGCTCGCGGGTAAGGAAGAGTTCTACGAGCTGTCCCGATTGACGGGAGCCACTACCCGCGATTCCGGCGTCGACATCGACGGTGGCTTCAGCACCATCTTGAGTTACGCCAGCAAGGCCCGTCGCGAACTCCCCAACGACACCGTGTATCTCGACGGCGCTGTGGAACCGCTCGGCAAGCGCGGCACCTTCCTCGGGCAGCACATCTACACCTCACGCCGCGGTGTCGCGGTGCAGATCAATGCGTTCAACTTCCCCGTGTGGGGCTTTCTCGAGAAGCTCGGTCCTGCCTTCATTGCCGGGGTACCGTCAATCATCAAGCCAGCCAGTCAAACTGCGTATCTCACCGAACTCGTCTTCCGGCGCATCATCGAATCCGGAATTCTTCCAGAGGGCTCGGTGCAGTTGCTCTCAGGCAGTGCGCGAGGCCTGCTAGACCACCTTGGGGGTCAGGATTCGGTGGCATTCACCGGTTCGGCCGATACCGCAGCCACCCTGCGTGCACATCCCAATGTGACCGGTGTCGGTGTGCACTTCACCGCAGAGGCAGACTCACTCAACGCTTCGGTGCTCGGCCCGGACGTTACTCCGGTCGACCCTGAATTCGATCTATACGTCAAACAGCTCGTCACAGAAATGACCGTCAAGGCGGGCCAGAAGTGCACCGCCATCCGCCGTGCATTAGTTCCGCAAGCGCTGGTCGATGACGTGGTCGCGGCTGCCTCCGGGCGGTTGGCCAATGTTGTCGTCGGTGACCCGGCAGCTGAGGGCGTCACGATGGGCGCGCTCGCAAGCATCGAACAACGTGACGAGGTACTCAAGTCGATTCGCGGACTTACCAAGTCGGCAGAGATCGTGTACGGCGACCCCGAGTCGGTAGATGTAGTTGGCGCCGACGCCGCCATTGGAGCATTCCTCGGCCCCATCCTGCTGCGGGCGGGAGACAAGGCAGCGGATGAGCCGCATGACATCGAGGCATTCGGGCCGGTCTCGACCGTCATCGGCTACGACGACACAGACGACCTGATCGATCTCGTCGCCCGTGGAAAGGGCAGTTTGGTTGCGTCGCTGGTCACCAAGGATGCGGAAATCGCCCGCGAGATCGTACTCGGGGTCGCGGCCTACCACGGCCGAGTCCTGGTCCTCAACAGCGAGAATGCTCGTGAATCCTCCGGCCACGGCTCGCCGTTGCCAGTGCTGGTGCACGGCGGTCCCGGCCGTGCCGGTGGTGGTGAAGAATTGGGCGGCATGCGAGGGGTGTTCCATCACATGCAGCGCACGGCCATTCAGGGCACACCCGACGTGCTCACTGCCGTCGGCAGCAAGTGGGTCACCGGTTCTGCGCGCACCATCTCCGATACGCATCCGTTCCGGAAGAACCTGGGTGAGCTGAAGATCGGCGACACTATTGTCGGCGGCCCGCGCCTGGTGAGTCTCGCCGACATTGACCACTTCGCCGAGTTCACCGGCGATACGTTCTACGCGCACACCGATCCCGAAGCGGCAGCGGCCAATCCGTTGTTCGGCGGCATAGTTGCGCACGGATACCTCGTGGTGTCGCTCGCGGCCGGCTTGTTTGTGGACCCCGCCCCTGGTCCGGTGCTGGCAAACTTCGGGGTCGACAGCCTGCGGTTCCTCGCCCCGGTCAAGGCTGACGACTCGCTGACCGTGACGTTGACCGCCAAGCTGCTCACCCCGCGGAGCAGCGCCGACTACGGCGAAGTGCGCTGGGATGCTGTAGTGGTCAACCAGAACGGCGAACCGGTTGCGACCTATGACGTACTGACTCTCGTTGCAAAGTCAAAAGGGCAACCTATATGAGTTTTCGGATATCCTTCTCTTTTTGCAAGTACGAGCTACGACAGGGCTGCCGTTGCTGCCCGAGCAGGCATCCACTATTTGAGTTGGACTCGAGTCGTTCATGCGCTGGTCGCGGCCGCAGTGACACGAGTGCGATTCGGCCGTAACGGCAGTCTATGACGTTACGGTGACGTGGGGTGATCAGAATAACCCAGCGGTGACAGTCGAGTCGCAGAGGGAAGGAAGATCCTTGCAGTACGAGTTCGACTTAGACTCTCTATGAGTGGCGCTCTTCTTAGGTCAGGAGACGAGGAATCTCCTATCGGTCAGTGGGTCGCCTCAGCGCCCGACCGCCGAAATCATCTGCGAGACAGTCGGCAGCAAATTCACCTTGGAGTGCAGCAGGAGATGTGATCATCCGACAGCTCAAGCTGATTCACGGTTCGTCCGGGCGAAGACCAGAACTTGCTATGCATGGAGTCCGGTGTTTTCAACATGGCCTACCCCCAACTAAAGAATGATCGATCTGGACCAAGGACTTATCCATGATTATCGCCCCAGAAGGACGTAAGCTGCTCCGTCTCGAGATCCGAAACGCGGAGACGCCCATCGAACGCAAACCCAACTGGATCAAGACCCGCGCAAAGATGGGCCCCGAGTACACGGAGCTCAA
>Ga0153993_100550_pt1 | contig 14024 bp, 16 predicted proteins | sample TSNC077MetaG_FD_104706 | JGI IMG/M metagenome (GOLD analysis project Ga0153993, IMG submission 104706) | Attine ant fungus gardens microbial communities from North Carolina, USA - TSNC077 MetaG | ecosystem: Host-associated > Fungi > Mycelium > Unclassified | place: USA: North Carolina, Lumber...
AAACTGGTGGTGTCGGAGGTCACCGTGAAGACTCACGTCAGTAATGTTCTGGCCAAGCTCGATCTGCGTAACCGGGTGCATGCGGTGATTTTCGCCTACGAAGTGGGCTTGGTGGGTTAGCACTGACCGTCGGCGTTGACGGCAGCATGCAGTATCTCGCGAGCATTTTGATTGAGGGACAACTCCTGGCGAGAACATACCGTTCCCGGAGTATGACACCGAGATAGAGCGAGCTCTACCTGGCGATTAGTTCACTGGACCCGATTACAGATCGAGCAGCGTGCCGCTGGGTGTCGTCGACGTCGGGCCACCACCATGTCAATCCGTGGATGGAACGTGATGTTGGTTCCAGATGGGTGGGGCATGATTGGCTCCGGCGCATCGATAAAGGGTGGCTGATCTTCGACTACGACGACGGTGGTGCCACTGCGGACTGCAACGCAGATACGGCGGATGTCAACCGGATCCTCGATGACGGGTCGGGTTAGCTCCGTATGGGCAGTAGTGCCAGGACGAAGGCTGCAGCAATTGCGGCACCGGTGGAGACCCCTTCCCACGGTTGCTACTCATCGCGCCCACAACCAGGATTTCGCAATCATTTCGACGATGATTCTCACGTCGTCAACCAAGAACAGTCCGTCACCTTCGACGCGGTCTGCAACGCGATTTAGCTCCGTGCTTTGCGCATCGACGTCTTGCAGGATCTGGTTTTGCTTTGGCGCATGGTAGAAGAAACCGACATGCTGTGAGGTCGGCGTGGGAACGCGCTCGATGAATTCCACTGCCGCGCTTTCGCTAACGGGTTGTCGTGCGCGTTGGTCATAGCGCCGCATGTCGGGTTGCGTCGACGTCAGTGTGCGTTCGAGGATTCTCCGTAAGGAATCGAGCCCCGGGTCGTTAGCTGTGGCGGCGTATCCAGCCACCCCATCTGACGGAAGCGGAGTCGTGAGGATCGGGTTCGTTCCGGTGAGCGAATCGAAGACACGAGTACCTGCGGTTCCCCGTAGCATCGTGTCCTAAATCAGCTGCACGCTAAACCTTTCGACTAATGTGACAGTGCGCGTCGGTTGTGGTGCTCATGTCGTAGCCCTTTCGTAGACTTCCAAGCGCGACACCGGGCGGGCTGCCTCCACCCGGTATCGCACCTGTGTTTGCGGGGTGCTGCCGTCTATGTGGCTGCGGTGTCCTCGGCTTCGTCGGCGTCGGGTTCGAGTGCCTCGGCGAGGGTGTGGACGGTCGCCAGGACTGCGCGGGCGGTGTCGGTGATGACCTCGAGGTCTCCGTCGCCCCATCCGGCGATGTAGCCGATGCTGTAATCGGTCGTGTCGAGTCCGAGCAGTCCAGCCAGGACGTAGGCGACGGATTCAGCTTCCACTTCGGCGCGGCCTCGGTGCAGCTCGGCGGGGTCGATGTCTCCGCTGGCGTGTATGAGCGCGGGGGCGGCGCCTGCAGTCGGGTGATGATGGTTCCCTCTGATGCTGCGGGGTGTCCTTCGATCGGATCGGTCTGGGCAATGTCGAACACGGACAGGATCGGGAACCGCGGCGAGCAGCGGGTGGTTTCCACTCCGGTGTCGGTGTCGGTTTCGGTGATCTTCTGGAGTGAGCAAGGTTGGCTGGCCGGTGATCCGCTGGTGCGGTTGCGGGCGAGACACGCGCCGTTGGATACCACCAAGGCTTTGAGCCGGGACCGTGTCGCCGAGATTCTGAGTTTGGATGCGCCACTGCGGGATCGGGTGTTGTAGCACATGCTCCACGAATCCTCGGCCGGACCGAGGAAGTGTTGATGCTGGGCGTCTCGGATCTGGACACCGGTAACCGGCGTGCGGTGGTGACTCGTAAAGGGTGCGCGGGAGGCCATCGCGTGGCAGACCGGCACGGCCAGGTTGTTGCCGCGGCTGCTGGCCGGCCGCCGCACCGGGCCGCTGCTTCTCGCCGACCGCAAGCCGCGGCCGTCGGTGGCCGCTGATGTCGATCCGTCGACGGGGCCGGGCCAGGTTGTCGTATCGGCGCGCTGCGAAGCTGTACGGGGGAGCGCACCGCGGTCTTCGACAACGGCCCGTGCACACTGACAAGTTGCGGCACTCCAGGTTGATCCATGCCGCGGGGGTGGTGCTTCGACGCGATGTTGATAAAGCTGTCAGGGCAGACCTCGGTCCGGAGCCTGGCGAAAGTACGCGCGGTCTCCGATGAGCGGCTTGGGTTGGGAGAACACGCGGGCGAGGAAACACTGGAGGAAGAATTCGCGTCGTAATTGTTCGGTGGTGCGGCCTCGGGGTGTGGTTTCGTTGCGGATTCGGTCTTTGAGGGAGCGGTTGAATGCCGCCGGGTTGTTGCTGCGGGCGGCCGGTCGGCGCTCATGAAAATCTTTCGGATCGGACGGAAACGGTGTTTGCATCAGTGGCTGTTGGTGCCGGCGGCGAGGCGTCGACTCAATGCCAGTGTCGATTCCGGTATGCCGGTCTCGGTCAGTAGCCTGTCGAGCAGACTTGAGCCGTCACCTCGGGCGGTCCCGTATTTGTGCGCGTACCGCCCTAATACGGTGATCAGGGCGTCGGTGTCGACGAGGTTGGTGGTGACGGCGTCGCGTACGACGGAGGCGAGGTGTCCACCGCCGAGGTCATGGAGTCTGGCGGCGGAGCGATGCGAGACGACGCCCGGGTGTTCGGCATCGAGCCGTCCGCTCGCGGTGACGGCCGGCTCTGTGCCGTGGTGAGCAGGCCCCATTGGCTGGCGGCGAGGTTTCCCAGGTCAAGGATCTTATGGTCACTGCGCATACTGCAGTAGTAACCAGCCAAGAGTCATTATTGCAGTATGTGCGGCAGAATTTGTCGAGACAAAGGCAAACTCGCCAGCCGGGGTTCATGGTTTTTCATCGCGGTCAGGCGGTGTCTGAGCCTGCTCGACTTCCGCGCCGGAGTCGCGGGCAGCCAAGCGCCTGGAGGGGCAGCGTGATGGCCGGGTTGTGGCAATCGGGGTTAACCGCGTGATCGAAAAGGTCCGGTCCGCAGCAGGAGGGTGTCAGGCGAGGTAGTTGCCGAGGGCGTCGAGGAGGCCTCGGGTGCCTTCTTCGCGGCCTTGTCCGTCATCCCAGAATTGGTCGAAGAAGATGCCGTGCTCGACGTGGGTGAATCGGGTTCCTGCGTCCGTCGGCTCGAATTCCATGGATGCCAGGGATGTGGACATGTGGGCTCCGTCGAGCCACATGTCGTAGGTCGTGACTATGCGGACGTGTTCGACGATGTCGGTATAGGTGGCTTCGTATCGTGAGAGTGGGCCGTTGTGGAATTTGCCTTCGTCGATGTCGCGTCCGCCGACGCGGAAGTCGAACGCCCACTCGCGAGTCCGGACGCGGTCGCCGTCACCCCACCACGCCCGCTTCTGATCTTCGTCGGCGAACGCATTCCAGATGCGGTCGAGAGGGGCGGGGTAGTTGCGGGTGAGGGTGAATCCGGAGCGAGCGAGTCGGTGCTCTGTCGTCATCAGCGTGTCCTATCGGGTCAGAGTGACGTGGATTGTGCCGCTTTCCGCTACTTCTGTCGTAATGTTGTGGGTGAGTTCGAAGCCGCGTAGGTCGTCCCACAGTCGATGGCCGCGGCCGAGGAAAATCGGGGCGACCAACAGGTGCAGGTCGTCGATCAGTCCGGCGCGCAGGAAACCGCGCGCCGTGCGGTACCCACCGCCGACGCGCACGTCGAGGTCGCCGGCGGCCTCCGTCGCTTCGGTGAGCACGTCCTCGATCGCGGTGTCGCGGAAGTAAAATGTGGTGCCTCCCTTCATCGGGAGCGACGGACGCGGTGCGGTGTGGGTGAGCACATAGACGGCGGTGCCGAACGGCGGTGTGTCGCCCCACCAGCCATTCCAGTCCGCGTCGTCGGGAAAGGTGTGAAGCCCGAACATCCCCGCGCCCATGATCTCTGAGCCGATTCCTTCGGAGAACGCGGCGGCGTATCGGTCGTCAACGCCCGTCGTGCCTGCGCCGCTGGTGTCGCCGAAGACGTACTCCCGGAACGTACGGGTCGCGGCGTACGCAGCTGTGAGGCGCCCCCAGTCTTCACCCATCGGGTTGTCCGGTGTCGGGTCGGACGGCGTGTACCCGTCCAGTGAGGTGAACAGGTCCATGCGAACGCGGGTCATGTCAGATTTCCTTCGGAGTCGTGAGTGCTACATGGATGCCGAGTCGGTCGGCTCGGTGCTCTGCGGGGGTTCGCTGCTCGCTGAGCCACAGGTGCAGCACGTCGAGGGCACCTGGTCGTAGGCTCACGGTGCGGACACGCCCGTGCTTCTCGGACGTGATCACTCCCGCGCTCTCGAGGATGCCGAGGTGCTGCATGAGTGAGGGCAATGCCATCGAGAATGGTGCCGCGAGGTCGGAAACGATCGCAGGGGACTTCGCCAGCCGTTCCACGACAGCCCGGCGCGTGGGATCCGCGAGAGCGCGGAGCACTTCGTCGAGTTCATCGAGATACTTAGGCATATACCTAACTGTATTGAGATGTCCGATTTCCGGCAAGTTTTCCGACCTGTGTGCCGTGCACTCGATTTATGCCGCCCGCCCTGGGATGATGACACGTCCCACTGGGTGTTGTGGCGCGGGTGTGGTGATCGTCGAGTGGGACGGGTGCCGGCTGGGTTCGGGTCGATCCTTCGGTGGTGCCGACAGCGGGTGGGGAACTGCTGTTGCTCGGCGGTTCGGGTGTGCGGCGGGCTCGGGGGGTCAATTCTCGGGTGTTTTGAATTGTGTTGTATTTCAGCAACTTTGGGTTATCTGTTGGTGGGTAATCAGTTTCGATGTTTACGCCAGTTCTTTTCGTCATCCTGTCCGGTACCGTCAAACACTTCCGACGACGGACCGTCCGCCAGGGTTTCCTCGATTAAACAGCTAACGCAGGGCCGTCCCTAAGGGAATTCGCCGCGATCTTGCTGGGTGGGATGGAACCCCCAAACCCTCGAACAGTCCGCACCACTAGTTCTTCCACACGCACTATGACCGCTCCCGATTTCACCGGCTGGCGCGAACCCTGGCCACTGACCCCGACTCTGCACCAGCTCCCCGAGCCCAAGTCAGTCGTGGTGGAGACGAACCGTGCCCTGCCGCTGGCCAAGAACGCCCAACGGCCCGACCGGCTGCCACTGCGAGTGCTCGCGGGCGGACTCCGGTTGGAGGGAACCATGCCCGGTGATCTCTATGCGTGGGCACGCCTCAGCGACGGACAGTGGCTCTGTTGTGTGAAGATCCACGCCACCACCGGCGACGGTAAAACAGGCTTGGACCTGTGGCTATGGGTTACGGCCGATGCGGTAAGCGCCACACAATAGAACTGCCCGCACGGCGCACCGTGCGGGCAGAGATGTGTGCTGTCGATCAGAGGGTCAGCGGTTCCCGAACAGCGGTGCGGTCAGGCGCTGCCACAGGCTGCGCGGTGCATTCGCACGAGCGATGGCGTCCGCCTCGGCTTGTTCCGCGGCCTCTTTGGCTGCGACCTCTGCACGTACCCTGGCGCGGTCCTGTTTCGTCATCTCGGACTGATCGTTGACACTGCCACGCGTGTTTTCCACGACCTGCTCGGCGAGTTCGATGAGTTCCGGACTTGTCCAATACTCGGGGTGAAGCCGGTTAGTCATCACTACCGGCGAATTCTCGTCCCACTCACCAGTTTCCAGATCTCGGATGAGAACACCATTGAACAGCACGTCGTTGGGCGTGGAGTAACTGAAGGCCCAGCGCTCATCCGGACCGTCTTCGTCCTCGTCGAGGTAACGGAGCCTGTGGAACCTGTCGGCGAGGTCGCCGGCATCGAGGTAGCGTTTGGCCTCTTCGACCAGCCGCCAATCCTTGTGCTCCGGGGAGAAATCCTTCAGTTCGCGCCCGTTTTCTTCGAGTACCTCGCGAACTTCCGTCAGCGTCTCGAAGTAGCCGCTGACCAGCGGGTGCATCACCTGGTTGTAGTAGACATCTGACATGTAGTGCTCCCCCTGTGAAATGGCCGTCGATGCCACTGTGCCACGAACTCCCGGTCAGGCCGCGGGAGCGACGCGCGCGAGTCCGGGGTGTGCGTGCGGTGCTGTGCGGTCCGCTGACCTGCACGCGTTCCGGTTTTACACAAAGACGCGAGAGTCCGGATACGGCGATGCCCCGACGACGTCGCCGGGGCATCGGGAGGTGTTCAACTGCCGACTTGTCAGCAAGTTAACGTCTGAAGAATCGGTCAATCGCGCCATGCGCCTGGTCTTGGCGCTGTCGCTCTGGAGTCAGTCGACCGGCACGCCGAGTAACGAAAGAATGTAGACGAGCGGCGCGTACGGTCCCCAAAAAGCCCAAGCCGTTGCTCCCATTTGACTCACCTCCCATCAGGGGCAGTGTCCGCCGAGGTCGCACGGGATCACGGCCCAGATCGGGCGCCGACACTCCCACTGCAATGGGTGTCCCCGCATCCAGCCACTTGAATCGCCTCGCGCCGGATCTCGGGTGCGCAGAGGATGGCCAACGCGACGGCGGACACCACGGCTAGTCACACGCCGCAGGCAACACCAGCAAGGTACGGGGTGAAGGCGAGAAAGATGGCCGCGAGTGCGAACCCGCCCGCGATGCCGGCCACTGCTGCCCTGATCGTTGCTTCGCGCACTCGGGGGTTTCTCTCGGAATCATGGGTCGGCCTTTCCAACCGTTGCCTCGGTGTCCGGCCAGGTCTGTGACCGAACATCAGCGCAGATAGGGCAGTAGCTTTCGTCTCTGGCATGCATCCACCCTCGTTGCCGGCTGGATTCGATGTCAGTGCAACCGTTTTCGTTCTCCTCGGTGGTGATTCCACACCCGTTGCAGCTTAGATGTGCCGACATCGTCGTCATCGCTGCTCGACATCGGCGCAAGGCGGACTCACGGGCAGCAGTACCGCGGCGATGCGCGTTTCTTCCCATCGCGATGGCAGGCGGCTGACTTCCGCTTTTCCATCGACGAGATCGCTAAGCGATCGGGCTATCTGATCGTCTGTTTCGTAGCCGATCGCCGGCGATGTTGGCCGGTCCTCGAACGCCGCGGTTGTTGTCGATGACTGTCGACGAGGCCGTCGCTTTCGGGGTCTTCCTTGGTCAGGATGACGAATTGGTGGTCGTCGGATACCGCAGGCTTTCGGCCATGTAGGTCCATCGCTGAAAAGTGGCCTAAAGAGGCCACCATTCCCGGGTGTTTGATACCCAACTGTCCGCTATTTTTGCGAAGTGGTTGCTTCTCCGGTGCCATGCCGCCCGGTGCGGGGACCAGATCATGAAGGCCACTAGATGACGATTTTTGATTCTGGCAATGGGTGGATCCGCATTCGCGGCACACGCCTCGCAGCTCTGGTCGGCGGGATCACTCTTGCCGCTTTTATGACATTCGGCCCCGCAGTCGGATCCGCGTCTGCGGAAACCGTCGCCGAGTTCCTTGCCGGTCGGTGCTCGAATTACATCGCCAACCCCCAGTCCGGCGACAACGCCGCAAGTCACTGTGCTTGGGCGGACTTGACCGGCATCGACCTGTCGGGCGTGAACCTGTCTCGGGCGGACCTGTCTTACGCGAACTTGGCCAGCGCACCCTTGGTCGGCGCGAACTTGGTTCGCGCGTACTTGGCTGCCACGAACCTGACCGGCGCGAACCTGACCGGGGCGCACCTGACCGGCGCGATCCTGGAAGGCTCAGCTCTTATGCCTGCCGACATCACTGTGCACGTGAAGGACGCCGGATGGTCGCACGACGGGGCTTACGTAACGTGGGAGACTCCCCGTATGCCGATCGGAGTGCGATTCGGCTGTGACCATCCCTCGGGGACAAAGTTCCCGTTAACCGCACGCTCGTGAGATGCGACGTCACCACTTCTTCCAGCAGCGGTTATGCCTACTTCGCCGTCGACGTCGATCCCGGTCCGAACTTGGGCGAACCACCCGTCACCGGATCCTATGGCTCGCTGAGCTCGTTCTTCGGCAGCTGACCTCCCGACAGTGCACGCGGTATCGATGATGGCTGACAGTCAAAGGCATTGTCTTCCAAACTCTTCCGTCGGGGTGGAGGGCTACCATCCGAGGGGCTCCGCTGATCACTGTCCGAGAACGGACACCGGGCAATCCGCGTCGTCGGCAGCCGAACCGGATGCGCCGCGAAACCGAATTATCAGGCCGAATGTCCGTTATGTTCTTTTTGGTGGTTGCCTGGTGTAGCCACTGCGCACCCCCACCGGGGCGCGGACTGCACCTCTCGAAGGACTCACCATCACTACCATCGAACGATCACACGTACCCAGGCGTTGGACCCGCACCGCCGCGGTACTCGGCGCCGGCGTTCTTGCCGCCGCCATGACCCTTGGTGTCGGGAGCGCATTCGCCGACACCGTCGACCCCACACCGATCCCGGTTGGCTTTGCGCCGGCCGGAGTGGCAATCACCCCCGACGGCGGACGCGCCTACGTCACCAACTTCGGTGCCGGCACGGTATCGGTGATCGACACCAGCGACAACACCGTCACCGCCACCGTTCCGGTCGGCACGTATCCGCAAGTGGTGGCGATCGCCCCCGACGGTCTCCGCGCCTACGTCACCAATCGAGGCAGCGGAACGGTGTCGGTGATCAACACCGTCGACAACACCGTCGACCCCACGCCCATCCCCGTTGGCGGCACTCCGGTATCGGTAGCGATCACCCCCGACGGTCTACGCGCCTACGTCACCCATTGGGAAGGCACACTGTCGGTGATCAACACCGTCGACAACACAGTCACCACTGCACCCGTCCCTGGCGGGGCAGGACTGTGGGGGATGGCGATCACCCCTGACGGCGGGCGCGCCTACGTCACCAACCAGAGCAACGGCACGGTGTCGGTGATCAACACCGCCGACTACTCCATGGTCGGCACACCCATCACGGCCGGTTCTACCCCTTCATCGGTGGCGTTCACCCCCGACGGTCTACGCGCCTACGTCACCAACCAGAACGGCGCATCGGTATCGGTGATCAATACCAGTGACAACACCGTCACCGCCACCATCGGGGTCGGCGGGCATCCGTACGGGGTGGCCTTCACCCCCGACGGCCTCCGTGCCTACGTTGCAAACCAGGACGACAGCACGGTGTCGGTGATCAATACCATCGACAACACAGTCACTGCCATCGCCCTCCCTGCCGGTGGAAGGTCGTTCGGGGTGGCGATCACCCCCGACGGACTGCGCGCCTACGTCACCAACAACGGCAACGTCACAGTCTCGGTGATCACTATCGAAATAGCTCCCACGCTTACAGGAGCACCGCCCGCGGGCGTCGTCGGCAAGCCCTACACTCACGCCTTCACGCTCACAGGACAACCTGTCCCCACCGTGACCGCAGTCGGTGCATTGCCCGCTGGCCTCACCCTCACCGAAGCCGGGGTTCTATCCGGAACACCCACCGAGGCCGGAGCATTCGCAGTCACCGTCACCGCCTCCAACGGCATCGGCACCCCCGCCACCCTCGACGCAACCCTCACCATCACCGCAGCTCCGAAACCACCTGCGACAGGTTCACTCGGATCGCTCGGCAATTTCGGCTCCTGACCCGCTAAGTCCCACCCCAAACAGGCAGTGGCTGCTCACCCATTTCCGGGGTGGGCGGCCACTGCCTGTATTCGGCCAGGTAGGTATTTATTAGTCTGATGGCTCCGACTCCACGAAAAATGTTTAATTACTTTGACTTTCGCTGCCGATGACTGCGAGAAGCGTCTCGCGGACTCTACTGGAGTACGTCTGGTTCCTGTTCGATGACGAGTTCGGATAGTTGTAGGAAATTGTGTCGAGCCATGTTCGCGTTGCTGAACTGCCGATGGGCAACTATCGCTTCCTCTTCTGTCATCAACCGTGGCTCCCCCGCCGATTGTGCGAGGAGTTGCATTTGGCAGGCATGTTCCATGGAGATGAACCACCATGCGGTTTCTTCTACTGATCGGCCGACGGTGAGCAGTCCGTGGTGACGAAGGATGGCGGCTCTCTTGGATCCGAGTCGGTTTGCGATCATTTCACCTTCGGCCTGTTCGAGAACCAGCCCTTTGTATTGGTCGAAGACGATGTGATCGTTGTAGAAGGCGCACGACTCCTGGATGATGGGGGTGAGTTCTTGGCTCAGAGCGGAGAATGCGCGACCGTGGATAGTGTGAGCGTGGGCGACCGCTACTACATCGGGGCGGGCTTTGTGAATGGACGAGTGGATCCAGAATGCGGCCTTGTTGGTTCTCTTCTCGCCTTCGACAACGCGGCCCTCTTCGTCGATGAGAAGTAGATCGCTCACCTTGATGCGGGAGAAATGGACTGCGTACGGGTTGACCCAGAATCGGTCGGGGAATTCCGGATCTCGAACTGTTACGTGACCGGCGATGCCTTCGTCGAATCCGTAGCGAGCGAAGACTCGAAATGTCGCTGCGAGTTGGCGTTTGCGATGTAGCCGCTCCGCTTCGATGGTGTCCTGGGTTTCCGGCAAGTCTGCGATATCCAGTTCTTGCTGTATCTCTGTGGTGGATCCTTGTTTCATCGTCTTTTCCTTTCGGTGATGGCCGAAGCGATGGGCAGGAGTGTCGATCAGGAGCGTTGATGTGGAGAGCGCATCTGCATTCCGTTGTGCGGGTTGCACGGGGTCTCCACAGGGGTCTTTTCGAGGGGGCCTACGTGACGTAGGTCAGAATGAGTTGGTGCACTCCGCGGAGATCAACGATCGGACAGTGTCGGAAACGAGGTCGAGCGCGTCGTTGCTTTCGGGAATCAATTCGCCGAAGAGGACAAAATCGTGGATCTGTCCGTCAAATCGCAGCAGTTTGGTCTGGACGCCGGCTGCTTCCAGACGGTGTGCGTATTCTTCACCGCTGTCGCGAATCGGGTCGAACTCTGCAGTGACGATAACACTGGGCGGGTGTGAACTGAAATCTCGGTTCTTCAATGGTGATAGTCGTGGATCGTTTCGATCATGTTCGCCTGCATAGAGTTTGATCCAGTATCGAAATTCCTCGGCGGTGGCGAAATAGCCTTGACCGTAGGTGATCATCGAGTCGTGTTCAGAGGTCAGGTCAGTGGGAGGGCAGAACAGAAGTTGATAAGAGATGTCGGGAATTGGGGGATCCTTCGCCGCGGCGAGTTGGGTGATGACGGCGGCAAGGTTGGCGCCGGCGCTGTCACCTCCGACAGCAATTCGAACGTTGTCGTGCCCTAGCAGTTCCGGGTGGTGAGCAATCCAGTCGACGGCCCCGCACGCGTCGTTCAATGGAATAGGGAACGGAAACTCTGGTGCGAGCCTGTATTCGACGGAAACCACGGTGCATTGCAACCGGGCAGCGAGTTTGGTGCACAGAATGTGTGTCAATCCGATGGTGCCGACCGACCAACCTCCGCCGTGGAAGTACACAAGTGCCGGCATGGAGGGATCTTCGTGCAGAGGGTGATAGATCCGCGCGGGGATGGTCGCGTCGGGAACGGGGATTCCGATGTCAATCGATTTCAGGATCTGGTCGGGGGCACCGAACTGGCTTGGCAGCGAATGAAGTTGAGCACGAACATCTTCGATAGGTTGATGTGCCATCGAGGGACCCGAAGCTGCGGCGTCCGCCAATGCTTGTGCGCTGGGATGAAGTGGCATCGTGGTCAGATCCGTCCAGGGTTCCGGAGGTAGCGGGAGTTGTCGCTCAGTGAGGTTCGAGGGCGACGACGAGGTCGACCTCGATCAGGTAGTCGGGGTGATAAAGGGCCTTGACCTCGACGAGAGTGCTGGCCGGTGGGACATCGCCGTGAAGTGTGTTCAGCAGTTCTGCAACCAAGGTTGGCGCATAGTCCACAACATAAATCGTCTCCTTGACGATGTCGCGCCTGCTTGAACCTAGTGATTCCAGGATCGCGTCGATTCTGGCAGCGATCTGACGGGCCTGCGCCAAGTGGTCGCCTACGCCGGTCGGTTCACCGTCCGCGTTCCACGCGACTTGGCCGGACAGATAGGCGAGTTCACGCCCTCCCGTTGTCACAACTTGGCTGAGCAATTGCGGCAAAGAAGCAACTTCCGTCGGGTTGTGACGCTGAATTTCGCTCATGTTTCATCCTTCAGGAGGTGAGCTATCGAATGGATGCGTTACCTGCAGTGATGCCGGTCAACGTGGAGGCAAGTTTGTCGGGGCACGTGATCATCGGCATGTGCCCACTGTCGAGTTCGATTAAGGAAAATCCTCGTTGGACGGCCCGGGCGGCCTCGTCGTTGAACAGCGGTTGTCCCGTGCACAACATGTACGTCACTGGAATCTTCGACAGTTGAGACTCTGAACCGGACGGAAGCGGCTGTGAGTGGGTTCGCAACGGAAGATGGGTGACGTTGTCGGCAATCCACTTCAGATCCTCAGCCGCGGTGACTCCCAGATTGGAAAAATCCATTGGAGCTGCTGCCCAGGGCATCTCGGCGATCGGAATCATTGCGTCCGCGAGCCAAGGCAGGATGTCGAATGCAGACTGTCCAGACTCGGGAACGAATGCATCGACGTAGATGACGTGTGTGATCCGGTGAGCTTCCGGGCTAGCCATGACTCCGGACACGACCATGCCGCCGTAGCTGTGCCCCACCAAGATCACATCGACCAGGTCCTCATCGCGTAGGAGCGAGACGATGTGATCGATATGAGTCGTGAGATCGACGTCAGCGTCACGTGCACTGTCGGTGGAGGCCGGAGTCATAGTCGGGGTGAGAACTCGGTTTCCGCCTCGTTCAAGCAAGGGGCGCAAGCGATCCCAACACCAGCCGCCGACCCATGATCCATGTACCAAAATATATGTGGACATTTCCGTCTCCCTGAATTTCGCTGTCGATAGCGTGTGGTCGGCGCCAGATTGTGGGCGACTTGTCACAAGTATCGGGTGACTGCGCTCACAAATGCAACCTCTTTGGAGAAAATTTTTGCCAGAGAGGCAATTTCTCGGTAGTTGTCCTCACTTTCTCGCAGCCCGGCTCGCTCCGCCGCTCTCCCCTCCGCCAACTACGGGACGTGCAGTAATCTTGTTGCGTGATCAAGGATTCCGGCAGTATCGAACATCGGCTCGCGCGTCGGTTACTCGAACTCAGATGTGACCGCGGGTGGACACTCACCGTGCTGTCGAAGAAAACCGAGATCTCCGCCCCGCATCTGTCGCGACTGGAAAAGGGTGAGCGGCAACCCTCCATCGGTGCCCTCCTCCAGTTGGCTCGCGCATATGGGATGTCACTAAGCCAGCTCGTCGAGGAGGACCGTGAAGCGCCGTACCACCTCATACGCGCACGGACCGGTGCCGTACACGAAGGCGCCGACGGCACATACACCGTGCTGAGTGGACCCCGCACAGGTTTGACTGTCGTCCAAGTGACTGTTGCACAACCGAAATCGCGATCGGTCACCCATGACGGGCAAGAGTGGTTGCAAGTCATCGAAGGCTCGATCTCCCTCACATTGGGAAGTGAGGAGCTCAATCTCGACGCGGGAGACGCCATCCAATTCGACGCCTCCACCCCGCACAGCCTTGGCCCATCGACCAAAGAGCCGGCACGCATTCTTCTGGTCTCGGCGGCGCAGAGTGACCAGCTCCCCCACTGACCCGCCGCTTTTGCAAGCCGTAGGGATGCTCCGTCCTTCACGGCACAAAACGTGTGGAGTGCGATGGCAATGCGCCTTTCGCCGGGTCGGGCACGCCTGACTCGTCTCTCGACCTGGAACACCGAGTGCCGCCATGTGGGCTTCTCTGATTGTGAAGTACGGATGGCTTTGCCGTTCGCGATCCTGTTACGTGGATCAGCGATTCAGGCGCGCCATGAGCGAGCTGGCTTCCTGGGAAGCGTCTCCGCCCTCGGTGAGATGACGCTGCGCTTCGGGAAGTTCACGGCCGTGATGTGCCATGGCCTGCGCATACAGGCGGCCGGCGCGGTACGACGAGCGAACCAACGGGCCGGCCATGACGCCGGCGAAGCCCATCTCTTCTGCAGCCTTGGAGTGTGCGACGAACTCCTCGGGCTTGACCCACCGCTCGACGGGGTGG
>Ga0153993_100554_pt1 | contig 13998 bp, 15 predicted proteins | sample TSNC077MetaG_FD_104706 | JGI IMG/M metagenome (GOLD analysis project Ga0153993, IMG submission 104706) | Attine ant fungus gardens microbial communities from North Carolina, USA - TSNC077 MetaG | ecosystem: Host-associated > Fungi > Mycelium > Unclassified | place: USA: North Carolina, Lumber...
CGAGCTGATGGGCGGTCGTCTGCTGCCCGGCGACGACGGTCCCGTCGCGCAGTTCATGTATCACGACGCGAAGGGCGAGCGCATCACGCTGTGCATCTCGCACAGGAAGATCAGCTCGGACACGACCGCGTTCAAGCTGTACCAGGATGGTTCGGTGAACGTGTTTTACTGGATCGACGGTGATTTCGGTTATGCGGTTTCTGGCGCAATCGATCGCAAGGTATTGCTCGAGCTTTCCCACGACGTGTACTCGCAACTGACGCAGATGGGCGATGTAAAACCGCAGACTTCCACGCAATAAAAACCTTCCGTATGGCGCCGGCGTGAACCGCCGGTGCCTATAGATTCCCGGCAGGAAGCGATCTTGATCAATCAGGATATCGAACTAAATAATCAATCATGAACAAGCATCCTCCAACTTCGGGCCGGCGTCGCTTGCGGCAATCCGTTCCGCTATTCCGGCTTGCGGTGATCGGCGCGGTCGTGGCTGCAATGGGCGGCGCGTTTGTCTATGCGTCCGGCGTTGTTGCGCCTGAACGCCTGACGCCGCAACGCATCGTCAATACGTTCGAAGCGAACGCGGGCGTTCATCCGGGATTTCGCCGCAACCATGCGAAGGGCGTCTGCGTGCAAGGCTATTTCGAGGGTAACGGGCAGGCCGCGGATATTTCGAGCGCGAGCGTCTTCAAGACAGTCCGTACCCCGGTTGTCGGCCGCTTTGCGATTCCCGGCGGCAACCCGTCAGCGCCCGATGCAAGCGTGCCGGTGCGCAGTCTGGCTCTGGATTTCAGATTGCCGGACGGTCAGCAATGGCGTACTGGAATGAACAATACGCCGGTGTTCGTCGTCAATACGCCGCAGGCTTTCTTTGCGCAACTGGTCGCATCGCAACCCGATCCTGCGACCGGCAAGCCCGATCCCGCGAAGCTTAAGGCGTTCTTTGCCGCGCATCCGGAGACTCGACCGTTTCAGGCGTGGGTAAAAGATCATCCGCCTTCATCGAGCTTTGGAAACGCCGCGTACTACGGCATCAACGCGTTTCGCGCCATCGATGCAAACGGCAAGACGCATTTCATCCGCTGGTCTGTCGTTCCCGAAATGCCGTACACGCCCGTGACCGCGGAGCAAAAAGGCACGCACGATTTCCTCGATGCCGAATTGCGCGAACGCCTGGCAAACGGTCCATTGCGCTGGCATCTCGTACTGACGGTCGCGAAGCCGGGTGACGTGACCAACGATGCAACCCAGGCATGGCCCGAAGACCGGCCGCATATTGATGCAGGTACGCTTGTTATCGAGCGCGAAACGGCGCAGTCGGATGGCGATTGCCGCGATATCAACTACGATCCGACCATTCTTCCTGCCGGGCTCAAGCCGTCCGATGATCCGCTGCTGGCCGCGCGCTCGTCGGCTTATGCCGTCTCCTATAGTCGCCGCACGCGTGAGGAAGCGCGTGGTTCTGCAACCGCTCAGGCATCCGCTCAAACATCGACACGGAATATTCAATGAGCGCCGCACATAAAAATTTCAGCCCCGCCGCACGGTTTTTTCACTGGCTAATGGCGCCGCTCGTCATCGCAATGTTGTTCATAGGCGTGGGAATGGTGGCCACGTTGTCGTCGTGGCACCAGACCTTGCTTGCAATCCACAAGCCGCTGGGCATCGCCATTCTCGTATTGGTGATTGTGCGGTTGATCGTTCGATTGACGCATCGCACGCCACCTCTGCCCGATGACATGCCGCGCTGGCAGCAACACATTGCTCATCTTTCGCACTGGGTTTTCTACGCGTTGCTGTTCGCGATGCCGCTGGTCGGCTGGTCGATGCTATCGGCTGGCGGGTTTCCAATTCACTTGTTCGGGTCGGTCTATTTGCCACCGATCGCGCCGCAAGGTGTGCGCCTCTACGCATTCTTGCGCTCGGCGCACACGCTCCTCGCGCTATTGTTGTTCGCGACTTTTCTCGCGCATCTCGGCGCGGCAATGTTCCATGGGCTGATCAAACGCGACGGCGTGTTTTCGAGCATGGCAAGAGGCCGCGCGAGAGAATCCCGCTGAGCGCGGCATCGTAGAAACATCACGCCGTCTGTTCAACCGGCGTGATTGCGAGCTCGAGTTTTTGCGCACCGCGCAGCACCGTAACGTTCACGACGCGGTCGATCCGTGTTGCATCGAGGGTTCGCTGCAAGCTATCGACGCTATCTACAGGCAGCGCGTCGATAGCAACGATCCGGTCGCCAGTGCGCAATCCGCCGATTGCAGCAGGACTTGCCTTCACCACTTCCATTACATGCACGCCGCTCGCCGCCGGCAACCCGAAGTAGCGCTGCACGCGCCGGGAGATGGGCGACGTCGTGCCCGCCACGCCTATATACGCGCGCCGCACGCGCCCATGCGCGAACAATTGCATGATGACCCACTTGGCGGTGTCGATAGCTGTGGCGAACGAGATTGCCTGCGCACCCGCGATGATCGCTGTGTTCACGCCGATCACCTGGCCGGCCGAGTTGATCAGCGGACCGCCCGAGTTGCCGAGGTTCAGAGCTGCATCGGTCTGGATCACGTCGTAGATCATGCGTCCCGAGTTGGATCGCAAGGAACGTCCGAGCGCCGACACCACGCCGGTCGTAACCGTTTGCGCGAGGCCAAGCGGATTGCCTACTGCAATCGCAATCTGGCCCACGCGAAGCTTTCCTGATTCGCCGAGCTCGACGTGCGGCAAAGCTTCTGCCGAACCGATGCGCAGCACGGCGAGGTCGCTGTCGGGATCGTCGCCGACGAGATCGGCGTCGAACGTGCCGCCGTCGGCCAGCGTGACGCGAATATGCGTGGCGCCGTGCACGACGTGGCTATTCGTCAGCAGATAACCATCGGGCGTGAAGATGAAGCCAGATCCCGTTCCGCCTCGGGCGCCGCGCGGATTACGCCCGTTGGCGCTGTCCGGCGCGCGGCGTTCAACCGAAATGAATGCAACCGCTTGCTGCACGCGCTCGAGCGCGCCGATGACCGTGCGCGAATAGGCGTCGAGCAGCGCTTCGTCGCCAAGAGGAGTCGAAAGGGTAGCGGCCTCGGCAGCGCCGCGCGAAAGATCATCGATGAATTGGGGACGGCTTCCCATGATCGTGCTCCGGATAAATGGAACTTGAGATGCGGGATAACGCCGCTGATTTCAAGCGGCGCCAAGCAGGTTTGCTTAAGCGATCCGTCAGCACTTCCAATGCAATCGATATCAGGAATGATCGTTTAGTCGCGCGCGCGGGCGTTGCTAACATGATCGGCTGGTTTCTATTCCTGCTCTATTCCGGTTTCAATTTCAATGAAAATCCTTAACCGCCTTGTCGCCTGCTTAGCGATAGCGTTATTGGCTTCCACTGCCATCAACGCGGTTGCACAAACGCCGTCGGGAGCTCCGGTCAAATTGCGCATTGGCTTTCAGAAATCCTCCACGCTGATTGCTATTCTCAAGGCACGCGGAACCCTGGAAAAGGCGGTCGAGCCGCTTAACGTGCGCATAGAGTGGAGCGAATTTGCAAGCGGTTTGCCGCTTACGGAAGCGCTTAACGCGGATGCCGTGGATCTTAGCGCCGACGTGGCCGATACGGTTCCGGTTTTCGCTCAAGCCGCCAATGCGAACTTTGTTTATATCGCGCAGGAAACGCCTTCGCCCTCGGCGCAAGCGGTGATCGTTCATCGCGATGCACTTGTTCATTCGCTCGTGGATCTCAAAGGCAAGCGCATTGCCGTAACTAAAGCGGCCGGCGTTCACTATCTGTTGCTGGCTGCGCTTGCCCGCGCGAAATTGACGCCCGCCGATGTCAAGATCAGCTATCTCGCACCCGCCGATGCACGCGCAGCTTTCGAGCGAAACGACGTCGACGCATGGTTCGCGTGGGACCCTTACGTGGCTTCGGTGGAACTGGACCCAGGCGCACGCATCCTGATTCGTGGCGATGGCCTCGCGTCCTATCAGCGTTATTACCTGGCATCGGCGCCGTTCGCGCAGAAGTATCCGCAGATCGTCGATATTGTCCTCAAGCAACTGGTGGAAGCGGGCGCCTGGACCAAGGCGCATCCGCAAGATGCGGCAAAGATTCTCGCGCCGGTTTGGGGACTCGATCAGGCGACGGTCGAGCGGGCAAATACGCGCCGGACGTATGCGGTCCGCGCGGTCGTGGCGAAGAATTTCGGTGAACAGCAAGCCATCTCCGACAGCTTCTATCAAGCGAAGCTTTTGCCCAAGCCCGTCGATACTGCCAGCGCACTCGTCTGGGACTTTGCATCGCGTAAAGCCGTTGCGGCCAATACCGCGATCTCTGCAAATACGGTCGCCGCCGATAGTGCGGCCAAACAAAATTAAACGCCTGCAGATCGGCAAAGTAATTTCGCTAACCGCCCGCTATCGCCGGCGGTTTTGCTGCACATGAACGCGCCTTATTTTTTCATTAAATCCAGTATGGGACGCATCCACATGCCTGACCACGAATTGCTTGCCATTCCATCGCGCCGTAGCGCATTGTTCAAAATCGCGGCGATTGGTGCGGGCGCCACTAGCGCCCTAAGCGGTGGCGCGGCTTTGCTAAGCAGCACGCCGGCGCGCGCCGAAGGCTTGGAAAAAGTGTTCCGTATCGGCTATCAGAAGTACGGCAATTTCGTCGTTCTGAAAGCTCGCGGCACGCTGGATAAACGTCTTGCCGCGCAAGGCGTGACGGTGCAATGGCTCGAATTCCCCGCTGGCCCGCAATTGCTGGAAGGCCTTAACGCAGGCGCCGTAGATGCAGGAACCGTTGGCGAAACACCGCCTATCTTCGCGCAGGCCGCAGGCGTTGATTTCGTCTACGTAGGCAACGAACCGCCTGCGCCGCAAGGTGAGGCAATCGTCGTGCAACAAGCATCGCCGATTCGCTCGGTTGCGGACCTGCGCGGCAAGAAAGTGGCTTTGAACAAGGGTTCGAACGTCCATTACCTTATTGTTGAAGCGTTGAAGAACGCCAAGCTTTCCTATACGGATATTCAGCCGGTTTATCTCGCGCCCGCCGACGCCCGCGCTGCATTCGTGCAGGGCAGCGTGGATGCCTGGGTGATCTGGGATCCGTATCTTGCCGCAGTCGAACGTCAGGCAAATGCGCGCGTAATCGCCGATGGTACGAACCTCGTGCGCAACACGCAGTATTACCTCGCGACGCGCAAGTTCGCCACAGCGCAGCCGCTTCTGATACGTGCGCTGCTGGAAGAGCTGGACCATGTCGATAAATGGGGACGCGACAACATCCCCGATGTCGCCAAGCTTCTGTCGCCGCTCGTGGGGCTCGACACAGCCACGCTCGAACGCGCGCTCAAACGCACCGCCTACGGCGTGCAGCCGATCACACCGGAGACCATCGCGTATCAGCAGCAAATCGCGGATGTCTTTACGGATCTCAAGCTGATCCCCAAGAAGCTGACGGTCAGCAATGCGCGCTGGAACGTCGGCTGAGACGCATAAGCAGAATTGGCGAGAACCTTAGCTCAAATAAATCGTTCATGGGAAAAGTGCGCGTCGATAAGATGATTTATCGGAACGAGCGCTGAAGCTCGACTCAAACGCAAGGCAGGAGCACGACAATGAATGTTTTCTGGTTCATTCCGACACACGGCGACAGCCGTTACCTCGGCACCACGCAAGGCGCGCGCGCCGCGGATTACGACTACTTCCGCCAGATCGCGGTCGCGGCCGACACGCTCGGCTACGAAGGTGTCCTGCTGCCGACGGGCCGCTCCTGCGAAGACGCATGGGTCGTCGCGTCCAGCCTGATTCCCGCGACCAAGCGCCTCAAGTTCCTGGTGGCGATCCGCCCGGGCTTGAGCTCACCGGGCTTGTCGGCGCGCATGGCTTCCACGTTCGACCGATTGTCGAATGGACGTCTGCTGATCAATGTCGTGACAGGTGGCGACCCGGTCGAACTGGCTGGCGACGGCGTGTTCAACGACCACGACACGCGGTATGAAGTCACCGATGAATTCCTGAGCATCTGGCGCGGTCTGCTGGAGTCCTCGCACGAAGGCGGTTCTATCGATTACGAAGGCAAGCATCTCGCGTCGAAAGGCGGCAAGGTGCTTTATCCGCCGGTGCAAAAGGCGCATCCGCCGCTGTGGTTCGGGGGGTCATCGGCCGCGGCGCACGAGATTGCAGCGGACCATATCGATACGTATCTGACCTGGGGCGAACCGCCCGCCGAAGTCGAAAAGAAGATCAGCGACATCCGTCGCCGCGCCGCCGACAAAGGCCGCAAGATCAAGTTCGGGATCCGCCTGCATGTGATCGTGCGCGAGACGGAAGAAGAAGCGTGGGCGGACGCGGACAAGCTCATCAGCAAGCTCGACGATGAAACCATCCAGCGCGCACAAGCGTCGTTTGCAAAGATGGATTCAGAAGGCCAGCGGCGCATGGCTGCGTTGCATGGCGGACAGCGCGACAAGCTCGAAGTCTATCCGCATCTGTGGGCCGGCGTTGGCCTTGTGCGCGGTGGCGCAGGTACGGCGCTCGTCGGCAACCCGGAGCAAGTCGCGGGGTTGATGAAAGAGTACGCGGCGCTCGGTATCGACACGTTCATCTTGTCCGGTTATCCGCATCTTGAAGAGTCGTACCGGTTCGCGGAACTCGTGTTCCCGCTGTTGCCGCGCGATCAGAAAAAGGGCGCGACGGGTCCGTTGTCGGGACCGTTTGGCGAGATCGTAGGCACGTCTTACCTGCCGCGTGCATCGCAAAGCTGAAACGGGGAAGCACAATGAACGGTTCACTTTTTCGACGCGCGGGCGTGCAGGCCGCGCCCTGGCTCGTGCCCATCCTGATCCTTGTTGCATGGGAGCTCGCGGCGCGAACCGGCGGCCTGTCGTCGCGTGTATTGCCTGAACCGCTCGCTGTCGTAAAGGCCGCGTGGGAACTGATCCAGTCGGGCGACATGTGGGCGAACGTGAAGGTCAGTGCATGGCGTGCGCTGACCGGCTTTGCAATCGGCGGCGGAATTGGTTTCGTGCTCGGGCTGGGTACGGGTCTTTTCAAACCAGCGGAAGTCGCGCTCGACTCGACTGTGCAGATGATCCGCAACATCCCGGCGCTCGCCATGATTCCGCTGGTGATCCTGTGGTTCGGAATTGGCGAGGAAGCGAAATTGTTCCTCGTTGCGCTAGGCGTGTTTTTCCCGGTTTATACAAATACGTATCACGGTATTCGTTCTGTCGATGCCGACCTGATCGAAATGGCCCGCAGTTATGGTCTTTCCGGTTTTGCGTTGTATCGCGACGTGATATTACCGGGTGCACTGCCATCCATTCTCGTGGGCGTGCGTTTTGCATTCGGCCTCATGTGGGTGATGCTGATCGTGGCGGAAACAATCTCCGCGCAATCGGGTATTGGCTACATGACAATGAACGCTCGCGAATTCCTGCAGACCGATGTAGTCGTGGTCGGCATCCTGCTTTATGCGCTGCTCGGCAAGCTTGCCGACATGCTCGCCAAGTCCATCGAACGCGCCACGCTGCGCTGGCATCCTGCGTATCAGAAGGGAGCGAAAACGTGACATCAGTTCTTTCATCGCTGTCATCGGATAGCGTTGCTTTTGCAAGCGACGAACCACGCGTCATCACGCGTGAACGCACGCCGGCGTCTCCCTCGCCACGTTCGAATCCCATGGACATGGCCGTTGCGCTTCAGAACGTCGACAAACATTTCGGCACGCGGAAGGTCCTCTCCAATTTTGATTTCGCTATCGAGCGCGGCAGTTTTGTATCGATAGTCGGACGTAGCGGCTGCGGTAAATCGACGTTGCTTCGCCTGATTGCCGGACTTGAAAAAGCGACGGGCGGTGTCGTGCGCCGTAATGCGGCCGAAGGTTCGAGCGAATTGCAGACACGCATCATGTTCCAGGATGCGCGTTTGTTGCCGTGGAAAAGCGTGCTGCAAAACGTCATGCTCGGCTTGCCTAAAGCCTCGCGTGACGACGCACGCGCGACGCTTGCCGAAGTGGGCTTGAGCGCACGTGAAGGCGACTGGCCCGCGCAGTTGTCGGGCGGCCAGCGTCAGCGTGTGGCGCTGGCGCGTGCGCTTGTGCATCGGCCGGATTTGCTGTTGCTCGACGAACCGCTGGGTGCGCTCGACGCGCTCACGCGCATTGAGATGCATGCGTTGATTGAACGCCTGTGGCGCGAGCATGGCTTCACGGCTTTGCTGGTCACGCACGATGTTCAGGAAGCGGTGGCGTTAGGCGAGCGCATCGTGCTGATTGAAGACGGCAAGATTTCCTTCGATGCCGCCATCTCGCTCGCACGTCCGCGTTCGCGCACGGCGGAAGGTTTCGCCGAGTTAGAGGAGCAGGTTCTCTCGCGTGTGCTGAAGCATGGCGTACAGGTCAGCTAGTTCCAGCTCATCGAAATTTGCCGATGTCGACCGGCCCCGGCATGACTCATTCAAACAGGGAGCATCACATGGGCATCACAGCAATCAACGTACGGAATCAGTTCAAAGGCCACATCAAGGAGATCATTCGTGGCTCGGTGGTGTCCGAAGTCGATGTGGAAACACCGCATGGCATTGTGACCTCGGTGATCACTACGCGTTCTGTCGATGAACTCGAATTGAAGGTCGGCAGCGAAGTCATCGCGTTCGTGAAGTCGACTGAAGTGTCCATCGCACGGCTGTAACACCGGGCGGCTCGAATGCAAAAGGGGCGAACCGTGATTCGCCCCTTTTCGTTCAGCAGCAGCCCTCGATCAGAACGCCGGAATGATCGAGCCTTTGAACTGCGCATCGATATAGTTCTTCACATCCTGCGACTCATAAGCCGAGACCAGCTTCTTGACCCAGGGTGCATTGCGATCTTTCTCGCGCACGGCGATCAGGTTCGCATACGGGCCCTTGAGGTCCTCGATCGCAATTGCATCCTTGGTCGGCGACAAGCCGGCTTTCACTGCGTAGTCCGTGTTGATGGACGCAGCGGTGAGGTCGTCCAGCGAACGCGGCAACTGAGCCGAATCGAGCTCAACCAGCTTGATGCCCTTCGGATTTTCAACCACGTCCAGCGGCGTTGCGTTCACGCCATCCTTGCCCACGCCCGCCTTCAACTTGATCACGCCGTTCTTCTGCAGCAACAGCAGCGCGCGGTTACCGTTCGAAGGGTCGTTCTGAATGCCGACCTTGGCGCCTTGCGGCAAATCCTTCAGCGACTTGATCTTCTTCGAATAAAAGCCCATGGGCGCGACGTACGTAAGGCCCACGTTGACGATCTTGTAGCCGCGCTGCTTGATCTGGCTGTCGAGGAATGGCTGGTGCTGGAAGCCGTTTGCGTCCAGGTCGCCTGCGTCGAGCGCGGCATTGGGCTGGATGTAATCGTTGAATTCGATCACCTTGATCTTGAGGCCTTCGCGTGCCGCGACCTTCGATACTTCCGTCCAGATCTGCGCATCAGGACCGCTCATGGTGCCAATGCGCAAGGGCGCGTCTTCAGCATGTACGGTTCCGAATACGGCGCCGAGCGCGACGAAGGCCACGCTTGCAATGATAGTTCTACGATGCATGTTGAAACTCTTTCTGGTTAGCAGGGCCGCATCGTCTCACGACTTGGCGGGCCGTTGGAACGAATCTGTTTTCATGTGGTTATGCAAATTCGAGCGGTAGCGTAAAGCTTCGCCATAGACTCGCCGCAAGCTTGCGTCACGCATGCGGCAGGCGACGGTCATCGATCCACATACGCGCCCAGCGCGCCGCGTAGGCTACGGCTAGATCGGATTCGAAAAAGTAGTCGAGCGCGTTGAATACATACGCGCGTTTTTGCAGCGACACTTCGTCCTGAATGACGAGGTTGGCGGCGAACAAGCCGCTTGCCAGCGGCTGTGCGGCGGGAGCGACTTCATAGCCCTTGTAATGCATGTTTGTGTGACCTCCGGTATTCGATGCAACGGATCGCATGAAGCCAGATTAGCGTGCGCTGCTTGCCGAGGGAAACAAGCAATTCGCAGAAGCAAAGCCGCGGGCGAAGGGGATAGGAAAGAAGCAAATGTCGTGAAGGTCTTGCGCGGGATTTCGTCTTTAGCTACCGATTGATCGGCAGATATAGAAATAGATAAAAGTTAGTATCCGCACGAATAACTTTCGCCTACCTTATAACGGCGGAGGGATAAAACGCCGCGCCGGCAAGCGTTCAAGGAGAACAGCAATGTCCGAACAGAATGCCATTTTCAGGAACTGGGGCAACGAGGTGCTGCGCCAATGGCGCGCGCGGCGGGTCGCTGCCGCAAACCAGGCGAGAGAAACAGCGCGCGAGCCGTACCATCTCGAGCGGATCGCCTCATGTGCATGCAGCGGTTATTTCCACTCGGGCTATGTGGTGGACTCGTTCGTGTTCACCCCGGAGCTGCCGTTCAAGGAGTGACGCAGTTCATTGGATTATGTTCAGACATTTAACGTGTCTTGACTGGAACTCTTCTTGATGAAAGTGGATGCACGCGCCTCAAGCATTCAACATGGTTTCGCTTCGCCCTCATTCTCTTAACGCAAAACGCCTGGCAGATGAACTGGCCAGGCGTTTTGCATCGTCATGAACTTACTGCTGGTCAGCGCGCGATATCGAGCTCTGCAATCGCTTCGCGTGCATTGAACGCCAAGGCGAATTGAGCAGCTTGGCGGCCGACCGTCGCGAGTTGCTCGGCGACTTTTGGATCGGAGCAGGTGTCGATGGTTTCGAACCGCGTTTCCTGCGAGTTCACAGCAGCGCCATACGGCGTCGGCCAGCCGCGCAGCGCGTGCACGATTGAACGCAACGACGTCAGCACCGCGCCGCCGCCTTGCCATCCATATGCCGTCACCACGCAGCCGACTGCCCGGCCATCGAGGTATGGGCGCTGGTCGTCGCGCAGTTCTTCCAGCGTGTCCAGCGCGTTCTTGACGAGCCCCGATACGCCGCCATGATACCCAGGCGTCCCGATGATCACCGCGTCCGCTTCGCGAACCGCTTCGATCAATTCGATCTGCGACTCGCTGCGTTCCTTGTGCTCGGGCGCGTAATGCGGAAGGCCATGCAGGAACGTGCCGCCAAAAAGACGGGTGCGTGCGCCCTCGGCTTCGGCGCCGAGCAATGCAATACGAAGGGCGCGTTCAGTCGATGAAGCCGCGCGGGTCGTGCCGCCAATGCCGACCACGAGCGGGCGGCGAAATTCGAAGCTCTTCAACGAAATACTCCCGGTAGTGCGGTGGGTCTGCGTCCATGGAAAGCGAACGCAGCGGATTATTAAAACATCTTAACGACCGATTTTCCCCGATGGAACCGAGCTTTGCTTGAATCGATATGCGTTTTACGTATTTCGGCGCACATTCGCACCCTGAAAAGCCCCGCCGCGAGGCGTTCAGATGCTTAAGTAATTAGGGCTTCGCAATAGATTATTAAGGCGGTGACGCCGGTTACGTTAAACTTTCGCCTCTCCAGAACCAGGGATGAACGGCGGCCGGCTTGCCCGAGCGATGTTGCTCAACGGGGAGTTCGTCGCTTTTTTCGTTTACATGATCGAAATTCGCAATCTGTCGCAGCGTTTCGCCGGCCCACGAGGCTGGATCGAAGCCTTGCACAACGTCAACTTGACGATACCGCCGGGCGAAGTGTTCGGCATCATCGGGCGCAGCGGTGCCGGCAAGAGCACGCTGGTGCGCACCATCAACCTGCTGACGCGGCCAAGCGAGGGCAGCGTGATCGTGGACGGCCACGATCTCACCACGCTATCCGCCGCGCAGTTGCGCACCGCGCGGCGTGACATCGGCATGATCTTCCAGCACTTCAATCTGCTGTCGTCGCGCACCGTGTTCGACAACGTCGCGCTGCCGCTCGAACTTGCCGGCATGAAGCGCGGGGAGATCGAGGCGACCGTGTTGCCGTTGCTGGATCTCGTCGGCCTGACTACGCAGAAGGACCGTTATCCGTCGCAGATCAGCGGCGGGCAGAAGCAGCGCGTGGGCATTGCGCGGGCGCTCGCCAGCAAACCGAAAGTGCTGCTTTCGGATGAAGCGACCTCCGCGCTCGACCCGGAAACAACGCGCTCCATCCTCGACCTGCTGCGCAGGATCAACAAGGAACTCGGGCTGACCATTGTCCTGATCACGCATCAGATGGACGTGATCAAGCAGGTTTGCGATCGCGTTGCCGTGCTCGATGCCGGCCGCGTGGTCGAAGAAGGCAATGTGGTCGATGTCTTCATGCAGCCGCATCACGAAGTCACGCGCGCGTTGATTGGCGACGTCATCGCGCACGAGTTGCCGCCCGCGTTGAAAGCGCGCGTCGCCGAGCGCCTGAAGACCGGCGGTCATTTGCTGCGGCTTGCGTTCACCGGTTCAGGCGTCGATCAGCCGATCCTCTCCGAAACCATTCGCCGCTTCGAGCTCGATTTCAATATCCTTCACGGTCAAATCGATGAGATCCAGGGCCAGGCGTTCGGCTCGCTGGCCGTGCTCGCTGGCGGTCAGCCAGCGAATGTCGCCGAGGCGATTGCGTACTTGCGTGAACAAGGCGTGGTGGTAGAGGAGATGTCCCATGTTGAGTGAAATGTTCGATATGTTCGTGCAGTCGTTCTGGGAAACGCTCGTGATGGTGGGCATTTCCGGACTGGTCGGCGCCGCATTGGGCCTGCCGCTCGGCGTGCTGCTTTATCTCACCGACCGCGACGGCGTGCTGCGTAACCTCGGCGTGAATCGCGTCATGGGCGGCGTTGTGAATGCCGTGCGCTCGACACCGTTTATCATTCTGCTGGTCGCCGTGATTCCGTTCACGCGGCTCGTGGTTGGATCGTCCATCGGCACCATGGCGGCCGTCGTTCCGCTGACCATCGCCGCTGCGCCGTTCGTTGCGCGCCTGGTTGAAACCGCGCTGCGCGAAGTCGATCGCGGCCTGATCGAAGCCGCCCAGGCGATGGGTGCGACCACGAGCCAGATCGTGTTCAAGGTGCTGCTGCCGGAATCGTTGCCGGGCGTGGTCGCCGGTTTGACCATCACGTTCGTGTCACTGGTCGGTTATTCGGCAATGGCCGGCGCCATCGGCGGTGGCGGTCTTGGCGATCTGGGGATTCGCTATGGTTATCAGCGGTTCCTGCCGGAAGTGATGCTGACCGTGGTCGTGATCCTGATCGTGTTCGTGCAGATGGTCCAGTCGTTCGGCGACTGGCTGGTACGTCGTCTCAGTCATAAATAAATTTCCATAGAAAGCTCAGAGGTAGTCATGCAACGTCGATTTGTCTTCAAGCTGGCCGCTGTGATCGGCGCAGCGGCACTGTTCACCAACGTCGCTCTGGCCGACGAAACCATCAAGGTCGGTGTGACCGGCGGCCCGCATGCGCAGGTCATGGAAGTAGTCAAGCAAGTGGCCGCAAAGAACGGCCTGAACATCAGGGTCGTGGAGTTCGCGGACTACGTCCAGCCGAACGCGGCGCTGGCGTCCGGCGATCTCGATGCCAACAGCTATCAGCACGCGCCGTATCTCGATGCGCAGGTCAAGGACCGCGGCTACAAGATCATCAAGATCGCGGACACGGTCACGTTCCCGATGGGCATCTATTCGAAGAAATACAAGTCGCTGGCGACGCTGCCCGCGGGCGCGCGCATCGCGGTGCCGAATGATCCGACCAACGGCGGCCGCGCGTTGTTGCTGCTGCAAAAGAACGGCTTGTTGAAACTGCGCGCGGACGCGGGCCTGAAAGCGACGCCGCTCGATATTGTCGAGAATCCGAAGAAGCTGAAGATCGTCGAACTCGATGCCGCGCAGATCCCGCGTTCGCTCGCCGACGTGGACGCCGCCGCGATCAACACGAACTTCGCAATGGAAGCGGGGCTGAAGCCGAAGCAGGACGCGATCGCGATTGAAGATCCGAACGGGCCGTATTCGAACATCATCGCCATTCGCGCCGCCGATAAGGACAAACCTTGGGTGGCGAAGCTTGTCGCCGCGTATCACTCGGCGGAGGTGAAGCAGTTTATCGAAGGGAAATATGC
>Ga0153993_100555_pt1 | contig 13989 bp, 12 predicted proteins | sample TSNC077MetaG_FD_104706 | JGI IMG/M metagenome (GOLD analysis project Ga0153993, IMG submission 104706) | Attine ant fungus gardens microbial communities from North Carolina, USA - TSNC077 MetaG | ecosystem: Host-associated > Fungi > Mycelium > Unclassified | place: USA: North Carolina, Lumber...
CGTGGTCTGCAGGTAGGTCGCGGCGTACACCGAGGCGATGTAGTAACCGCCGGTGATGAGTGCGCCCAGCAGGATGATCTTGACGACGCTGCCACCGGAGGTGCTGAGCAGTTCCCGGATGGGGAGCTTCTTGGTCTCGCCCTTGCCCTGCAGTTCTTCGAACTGAGGAGTGTCTTCCATCTGGCTACGGATCCAGATACCGATGCCACCGATCAGCAGGCTGAGCAGGAACGGGATTCGCCACGCCCATTCGAGGATCTGCTCCTGCGAGAACACCGAGGTCAGGCCGAGCGCCATGAGCGAAGCTGCCAGCGAACCCAGGTAGGTGCCGGTGTTGACCATCGACGTCTGCGTGGCACGCCACCGCTTCGGAGCGGACTCGGAGACGAACGCGTTGGCGCCGCCGAGTTCACCGCCTGCCGCGAAGCCCTGAAGGCAACGAGCCAGGACGAGGATGGACGTGGCCCACACACCCAGCGTGGCGTACGTCGGCAGCAAGCCCATGCCCGCTGTCGCCAGAACCATCAGGAGGATGGTCCAGGAGAGAGCATTCTTTCGGCCGTACTTGTCGCCGATGTGGCCGAAGAAGATTCCGCCGGGCACGCGTAGGAAGAAGGCCACAGCAAATGCTGCAAAGGTACCGAGCAGTGCCGCATTCGGGTCGTGGGAGACGAAGAACAGCGCGGCGATGGTGGTGGCCATGTATCCGTAGATACCGAAGTCGTAGTACTCGACGACGGTACCGACGATGGCCGCGCGAATTACCTTCGTCGTCGACTGTCGTTCGGTTGCCACGCTGCTGCCCTCGGTGGATTCGGCTCTCGCCATGGTCTCATTCTCTGACATGTTGTTCCCTGCCTGGATTGGATACTGACTGGATTCGGTGCCGCGCAGACGTCGGACGTCAGGAGTGCGCGATGGAATGGACCGGTGCGCTGTCAGCGCTGGTCCTTGTGTAGTTCGCCGCATTACGTCCCGCTACGCGGCCCATGGTCAAAGCGTTGGCAACTGCATTGCCGCCACCCACGTATCTCAGTCCGAGGATTCCGGCGCCGGCCTCACCCGCGGCGTACAGACCCTCGATAGGTACTCCGGTGCTGCCGAGCACGGCCGCATCGGTGTTGATCTCCATTCCCGCGTGCGTGCAGACGAGCTCTGCCGGAAGGATTTTCGCGGCATAGAACGGAGCTGTCGCAATAGGATCCGGGTTGCCGACGGCGCCCTTGTTACGCAGCGTGCGATGGCGGAGGAAGTCGTCGTCGTGACCGCTGGGCAATTGCTCGTTCCATCGACGCAGGGTTTGCGTCAAATTCGCAACCGGAACACCCGTCGCCACTGCGAGGTCTTCGATCGTGTCCGCGCGAATCGTGCCACCGGCGGCGACTTCTTCCTCGATACGTTCGGGATTCCAATCCGCATATCCCGGAGCCAGATTCACGCGAGCGTTCTCGTCGAAGATCATCCAACCGTATCCACCCTGATGGTCGATGATGCCGGTCGAGACCGCGTACGAGCTGTCCTCGTCCATGAATCGACGGCCGTCCTGGTTGACGTAGATCCGCGACTTCGGCGGAAAACCGGCCTGCCAGTGATGGAATCGTTGGAAGTAGACGGTGGGCAGCATCAGGCCCCATCCGTCGCCCACTACGGAAGCACCGAGGTCTTCGGCAAAACGAAGATGGTCTCCGCGGCTCCCCTCGGCTGCGACGACGAACAGTGAGTCTCCGGCCTTGTTCGCGTCCGGGAAGTGGCGCTTGACCAACCCCGGATCTTGCGCGAATCCACCGGATGCAACAACGACGGCGCCCGCAGGTACCTCGATGTCGTCGGCGACAACACCGACAACCCGACCGTCTTCCTCCATCAACTTCTGTACTCGCGTCCCGAAGATGACCTCGATGCCGTGCTTACGACGCGCTTTGTCGAGCACCTGAATCAGTCCGTATCCCTGATCCTTGGGCACGTGGCCGCGCCAGACGTCCTCGACGCCGGCCTGCGCGAGCCCCGGCTGGTGTGCGTTGCCCGAGATCGCCGCGGGAACCTCGACGCCGAGTCCGATCAGCCATTCCAGTGTCGGACCGGCGTTTTCGCAGAACGCACGAATCAGCCCGGGTGAGAGCATCCACTGGTTGAGGTCCATGTAGTGCTGGAAGAACTTCTCCGCCGAGTCGTCGACGCCGAGACCGGCCTGCACGCTTGTTCCGGCGGCCGTGAAGATTCCGGCCGACAGCGCAGTGGATCCACCGAGTTCGGTTTCGGACTCGAACAGCAGAACGGATGCGCCTTCTTCAGCTGCGGACACCGCAGCGGCGAGGCCTGCTCCGCCGCCGCCGATGACAACGACGTCCCAGTGCTCGGTCATGAAAGTTCTCCAGTCTCCGCGATGATGCGGTGGTAAAGACCGTTCGACACCAACCCGCCGTCGACAGTGAGTTCCGTACCGGTGGTGTAGGTCGAACTGTTCGAGAGCAGGAACAGCACTGCTTCGGTGATCTCGTCGAGAGTTCCCATGCGTCCGAAGGGAACCGACTTCAGCGATGCGGCGACGAAGTCGTTTGCGCCGCCGAGCAGCGCTGTGCCGACCAGTCCCGGGTGCACAGAGTTGACGCGAATCCCCCACTGCGCGAAATTGCCTGCGGCCGACTTCGACAGACCGGTCAGACCCCACTTGCTCGACGAGTAGGCCGGAGAAAAGTATCCGATCTGACCGGCAATGGACGAGATGTTGACGATCGATCCACCGCCACTCTCACGCATCAGCGGTGCCACCGCCTTCATACCGTAGAACGGGCCGAAGAGGTTGATCTTCATGGTCAGTTCCCAGATGTCGTTCGGGGTGTCCATGAATTCGAGCCGCCGCGAGATGCCGGCGTTGTTGACCAGTCCGCCGAGTTCTCCACGAGTAGTGCGAATTTCGTCGACGACCCGGCCCCAAGCTTCGGCATCGGTGACGTCGAGGAGATGAGCCGAAGCTGATCCACCGGCCGAGACGATGTCGTCGACCACGCCGGATGAATCGGAAACATCGGCAATGCAGACGTGCGAACCACGGGCCGCTAGGGTCCGCGCGTGGTGCGCTCCCATCCCGGCAGCACCGCCGGTGACGAGAACGACGCCGGGGTATGTCATGGACTCAGACATGCCGCGAACCACCGTCGACCGCAATGCTGTGCCCGGTGACGTAACGCGCGCTGTCCGAGAGCAGGAACAGCAGCGGTCCGAAGACCTCTTCGGGCGAGCCCAGACGATGCAGCGGCACCGCGTCGAGTGCGTTCGCGAGTGCGATCGGATCCTCCTGGACCCACTTCGTCATCGCCGTGTCGATGTAGCCGGGCGCAATGGAGTTCACCCGAATACCCTTGTCGCCGAACTCCACTGCGAGAGACTCCGTGAGGTGCGCGACGGCGGCTTTCGACGTGCAGTATGCGCCTCTCCCCTTCCGCACCCGCAGTGCAGATACCGAGGACATGTTGACGATTGCGCCGCCGGGACCGAGGTGGCGCGCCGCCGCCTGAGCGCCGTAGAGCACTCCTTCGACGTTGACACTCAGCGTTGCGCCGATCTGCTCCGGGGTGATCTCCTCGGCCAGCGCGAACGGGAAGATACCCGCATTGTTGATCCAGAAATCGACCCGGCCGAACTCCTTCAACGCCAACTGGGCAAGCAGTTCGTGCTCGTCGGGCTTGGTGACGTCGACCCGAGCTCCGACGACGCGACCCGGCTTGTCCGCCAGTGCATTCGATTCCAGGTCCGTGTTGATTCGTGCGGCCGTGGCGAGCATCTGCTCTTCGTTGATGTCAGCACCGACGACATGTACGCCGCGTGTTGCCAGTCCTTCGGCGAACGTCGCACCCATACCCTGGGCCGCGCCGGTCACCACTGCGACCTTGCCTGCCAACTCCGGGTACACCGCCGACATCTGCGTCACAACGGTACGGCCCGGGTTCGTCTGGTCAGAGCTTTCGGTCATGATGTACTTCTCCTACTGAATATTGTTGTGCAAGAAACTTTTCGGTACTTCAGCCTTGTTCGGACACTCGAGGTGCGTCGTCTCGGGAGACGGTGCGGCGGGCGATCTTCCATTCCTCACCGACCTGAACCATGCGATCAGCAACAGTCGTCATCCGCACCAGTCGCGACTCGCCGCCGCGCGCTGTGGCAACGATCTGCAGGTACCCGTTCACTGCGAGGGCACTGTCGCCCACCGCTTCGACGACGACGTTCGTCACAACATGCCGATGCACCTCGTCGACGGCTTCCGCCGCAGCGGAGAAGCGAGCAGCGAACGCTGCAAGGTCGTCGAAACCGACCACGGGTTCCGGATAACTGGGGGAATGAAATTCACCGTTGTCGGTGAATGTCTGCGCCCAATCCTGGTGGCGCCCAGAGTCTATGCAATGACTCTGATGGCCGTACAGCTGGTGGATTGCGACAACGTCCTCCGTTGCCACGACGCGATAGTTGCTCATGAAGGTTCTCTCCGAACACGCTGTGCTGCATCTGCCCGAAGGTGGTGCAGCTCCGTCAAGTGTGCGATAATCGCACACACTGTGCGATATGTTCAAAGCGTAGGTGGCATACCTCACAAACGTCAAGAAAGGGATTTGATGTCAGAGCTGAGCGAGGAACACCGACCGCGCAAAAGTGCAGTTCAAGTGGACTCCAGCATGTCGAAAACGCTGCACCACGGACTCGAGATCTTGGAACTCCTGACGTCCTATCCGCATGGCCTTTCGGTCACCGACATCGCCGACGGAGTGGGAGTCCACCGAACCGTCGCCCATCGGTTGATTCGAACACTCGAGGCACATCACCTGTGTCGCAAGGACTCCTTCAAGCGCGTCACTCTCGGCGCCGGCCTGGTCACCCTCGCCGAACCGGTGGAACAGGATTTGCGCACTCTCGCCCGCCCGATACTTCAAGAACTCGCCGAGGCCACCGAGGCGACCGCGCACCTGGTGGTCCGCGAGAGCGACACCGAAGTGCGCGCACTGATGGTGGTCGAGCCGCGCAGCGCCAAGGTTCACGTCGCGTTTCATCCAGGGCAGGTCGATCCGATCGACCGCGGCTCCGCCGGGCTTTCCATCCTTGCTTCACTCCCGCCGACGAGCGGGGAACGAGAGGAAGTGGCGGCCGCACGCGCACGCGGCTACGCAGTGACCGTCGGCGAAGTCATCCCGTCCGTCCTGGGAATCTCGGCAGTGATCCCCGGCCGACGCCGCGACGCCATCTCCAGCCTCGGAATTTCCGTCTTCGACTCCGAGGACCAAGCAGCGCTGGGCGCCGAGGTCATGGCAGCTGCAAAGACCCTAGGCAGCATGTTGCGCTGATCCAGACAACAGGCTGATCCGAACACCAGTCGAGCCGCGGGAATACCCGGGGCTCGACTTTGTTGACTCCTGATGAGATAGTTGAACAATCAACTACCTGACATCAGCTTCACGGATACAAGGAGTACGACATGCCTGCTGTGACAGTCGAGAACATCTTGGCCCTGCCCCGTCTCGACGAGCCGGCAGAGTCAGCAGTCGACCGCCCCGTCAAGAGCATCACCACCGCACCGGTCGGATACGAAGGTGAAGGCTTTCCCGTTCACCGCGCCTTCGCGGGCATCGACCTCTCCGCTCTCGATCCCTTCATCCACATGGACCAGATGGGTGAGGTCAACTACGCACCCGGAGAGCCCAAGGGCACTCCGTGGCACCCGCACCGCGGCTTCGAAACCGTCACGTACATGATCGACGGCATCATGGAGCACCAGGACTCCAACGGCGGCGGCGGTGTGATCGGCGGCGGCGACACCCAGTGGATGACCGCCGGCGGCGGCATCCTCCACATCGAAACTCCGCCGGAGCACCTCGTCGTCAGCGGCGGCCTGTTCCACGGCGTCCAACTGTGGGTCAACCTGCCCCGCGACAACAAGATGGCAGCGCCGCGGTACCAGGACATCACCGGCAACAAGGTGGCCCTGCTTTCCTCGTCGGACGGCGGAGCCCTGGTACGCGTCATCGCCGGAGACATCGCCGGCCACGCCGGACCCGGATCGACCTACACGCCCATCGCGCTCTCCCACACCACTGTCGCCCCGGGTGCGAGCCTGACTCTTCCCTGGAACCCCGAGTTCAACGCCATCGTCTACGTGCTCGCCGGCGAAGGAACGGTCGGAGCCGAGCGTCGACCCATTCGAACCGGGCAGACGGCTGTCTTCGGACGCGGTGACTCCATCACCGTCGCTGCTTCCGATCGCCAGGATTCACGGACCGAATCCCTCGAGGTCTTCATCCTCGGCGGCAAGCCGATCCGCGAGCCGATCGCCATGGCCGGACCGTTCGTCATGAACACCAAGTCCGAGGTCATGCAGGCTTTCGAGGACTTCCAGGCCGGACGCCTAGGATCCATCCCGGCAGCACACGAGAAGCTGAGCTGACATGTCGTCGACGGTCGTCCAACGAGCAGACGAACGTAGGCACCTCGACTACGGCTGGCTCACGGCGCGTCACAGTTTCCCCTTCGCGGGAAACTTCGATCACGCCGCGTACGCGCACGGACTTCTGTTGGTGAACAACGACGACATCATCGAAGCCGACTCCGGTTTCGACACCCATCAGCACCGCGACACCGAGATCGTGACGTGGGTGCTCAGCGGATCGCTGGTTCACCAGGATTCCGCCGGGCACTCCGGTGTCATCCATCGTGGCCTCGCACAGAGAATGAGCGCCGGCTCCGGAATCCTGCACTCCGAGCGCAACGATCGCTGGCGGGCCGATGGCTCCCGTGTCACCGAACCCGTTCACCTCGTCCAGATGTGGATTCAGCCGGACGAATCCGGAGTCACTCCGAGCTATCAGGAACTCGACATCAATTCCGAACTCGACGGTGGCGGCCTGATCACCTTGGCGTCGGGGATGCCCGCGCATCGCGATCACAGCGCGATCAGTCTGCACAACAAACATGCGGCACTTCATGTTGCACGCCTCGAGACCGGCGGGTCGGTATTCCTGCCGGACGCACCGTACGTGCACGGGTTCGTTGCCAGCGGCACCGTCGACGTCGAGGGAGTCGGACTACTCGGAGCGGGAGATTCGTTGCGACTCAAGGATACTGGAGGTCACCTCGTCCAGGGAATCGACGATGCCGAGATACTCGTGTGGGAGATGCACGCGTCGGCGAACTGACGACACCACCGAGTACGCCCAATGCTCGGACTACACAGCAGGTTCGTCGTAGGGTGGATGCCGGTAGTGGTGGATCCGGCAGTGGTGGATCCCGGTGGCACAGAAGGAGGAGCCATGGCATCTGGTCGAGCACAGGCCCCACGGACGACACCGCACATCGATGTGCACCGCTCCGGTGATCGCTTGAAATCCCGCGTCTCCTGGCTGGATTCGAAGCATTCGTTCTCGTTCGGACAGCACTACGATCCGGACAACACCCATCACGGACTGCTGCTCGTGAACAACGACGACACCGTTCTGGCGGGTACCGGCTTCGACACCCACCCCCACAAGGACATGGAAATCGTGACGTGGGTGCTTCGCGGTTCACTCGTGCACCAGGACTCCATCGGCCACAGCGGCGTCATCTATCCCGGACTCGCCCAGCGTATGAGTGCCGGCACCGGAATCATGCACAGCGAGAAGAACGATTCGTGGCGCCTCGGCGGCGAACAGCATTCCGACCCCGTACATTTCGTGCAGATGTGGGTGGTACCGGACGAAGGCGGACTCACACCCGGGTACGAGCAACTCGAGATCGACGACGAACTGCTGCGCGGCGGTCTGATCCCGGTCGCCTCCGGAATGGACCGTTACAAGGATCATTCGGCGATTCGCATCAACAACAAGAACGCTGCCATGCACGTCGCTCGCATTCTGCCCGGCACCTCCGTTCATCTTCCCAGCGCACCGTTCCTGCATGTCTTCGTCGCGCAGGGCACCGCCGAGATGGAGGGTGTCGGCACACTGTACGAGGGCGATGCCGTCCGGTTGAGCGATTCGGGTGGGCAGCAACTGACCTCCGACGCCGGGGCCGAAGTCCTCGTCTGGGAAATGCATTCCCGTATCGGTGGTTGAGACCCGGTCTCGGCCGGACTGTGCGCGCTGGAGATACTCGACGGATGAGCATCGACAACTCCGCCGCGCCCGTCAAGAAGCTTGATCCCCTCAACACCTTGATGGGTGTGCGTGCCGTGTCGGTTGTGCCCGGGGACCTGGGCTTCGCCCAGTCCGTCGGCCCGCGATTCCACGATCACCGTGGCAAGACCGTGCTCGGTTCCATCGGAGTCATGATCGACGGAGCCATGGGCGGCGCGGTGTACTCGGGACTGACTTCCGGGCATCAGTCCGTACTCGCGCAGGTCACGGTCAGTGCCGGCGCAGACATCCCCGCTGTCGCGGACGTCGGTGCCACCGGCACACTCGTGCATCTCGACGACGGCGTCGGACTCGCATCCGGGCAACTTCACGACGACAACGGCACCCTCCTGGCCGTGATGGCCGGCCGCGCCATGGTGGTCTCGCGTCCTCCCGTCGTCGGAATCGACGACTACGTGGAGGGTGAGCCACTGCCCGTCCCGGTACCGGAGAAGACCAGCGACCTGCGCGGGCTGTCCGGATCCGACGTCGTCGAAGGAATCCGCGACGGCAAACTCGAACGCGGCCCGCTCGCCGGACTCCTCGATCTTGCGGTCGTCGAGGTGACCCCGGGTTCCGTCGTGGGCGAGTTCGCCCCGGTCACCTGGATGGCCAACCCACTGGGCGCTGTTCAGGGCGGTGTCCTGATCTCGGCGGTCGACGCGGTTACCGGCCTGGCAGCACAAACCCTGACCAGCATCGATCAGGACTATCGCGTCCTCGACCACAAGATCGACTTCCTGCGCTCGCCGGACATCGGTGGACCGATCATGCGCGCCGAGGCCGTCGTGATTCGTGCCGGGCGCAGGCTCGCGCTGATCGAAACTCGCATCGTCGACGCCGGCGGACAGGTCTACGTGCGGGCCACGTCGAGCATCCAGATGCTCTCCCAGCAAGTTCACAGCGGATAACCAGTTCCGCACCAGGCCGCCCGTCCACCATTGAGACAACAGCCCACACAATGGAGGTACAGCGGCGTGAACAAAGACATCGAAGCAAGCCGGCTACGCGTGAGCCGTCGACGGGCCCTCGCCCTCGGCGGAACCATCAGTCTCGGCGGGCTCATCGCAGCGTGTTCCGGTAACAGTGGCACCGCCACGACGACTTCAACTGCGGCTGCGTCGACGACAACCGCGTCCGGAACTTCCGCCGCTGCCACGTCCGGCGATGCCGTCACCGCGCTTCTGGCCAAGGCGCCGCAGTGCGTCATGAGCAAGGAAGAGACGCAGGGGCCCTACTGGTTCGACGTCGACTCCATTCGCGGCGACATCCGCGAAGACCGTCCGGGCACCACACTGCAGGTGGCAATGCGCGTGCAGGACAACAGCCAGTGCAACGTCGACGGCAGCATCGGCGCGGTCTCCAACGCCGTCGTCGAGATCTGGCACTGCGACGCCGGCGGCGTGTACTCCGGTTTCGAATCCGGATCCCTGAGCGCCAACGGCGGTGGCGGCGGCGGAACTCCCCCGGCCGGCGGAATGGGCGAACCTCCGTCAGGTGCACCCGGCGGTGGAATGGGCGAACCTCCGTCAGGCGCACCCGGAGGGATGGGCGGCGGGATGGGTGGTTCCGGTGAGACCTCCGACGGTTCGTACAGCGTCGGTGACACCGAAGCAGCCACCACCGACGACGGCACCTACCTGCGCGGTGCCCAGACCACCGATGCAAACGGCATCGCGCAGTTCACCACGATCTTTCCCGGCTGGTACATGGGCCGCACCACTCACATTCACGTCAAGGTTCACATCGACAAGAAGACGGTCCTCACGTCGCAGACCTTCTTCGACGAGACCCTTCTCGACGAGGTGTATTCGCAGTCCCCGTACAGCGAGCACACCGGTCGTGAGAACAACACGAACAACCCCAGTGACGGCATCTACGACGACACCGGCCTCATGACCGTCGAGAAGCAGTCGGACGGTTCCTACCTCGCTGTCATCAACCTGGGTATCGACGCCTGAGGTAGGAGCCAGGTCAGCCGCCGACGTATGCCGCGAGGTGCTTTCCGGTGAGGGTGGAGCCGTCGGCGACGAGCTCCTCGGGAGTGCCTTCGAAGACGATCCGACCGCCGTCGTGACCGGCACCCGGGCCGAGGTCGATGATCCAGTCGGCGTGCGCCATCACGGCCTGGTGGTGCTCGATGACGATGACGGACTTACCGGAATCGACGAGTCGATCGAGCAGGCCGAGCAACTGCTCGACGTCGGCCAGGTGCAGTCCGGTGGTCGGCTCGTCCAGGACGTACACACCACCCTTCTCCCCCAGGTGTGTTGCCAGCTTGATGCGCTGACGCTCACCGCCGGACAGCGTCGTCAGCGGCTGGCCGATCGTGAGGTACCCGAGCCCCACGTCGACCAGTCGTACGAGGATCTTGTGCGCCGCAAGCGTCTTGGCCTCACCGTCGCCGAAGAACTCCTCGGCCTCGGCCACCGACATCGTGAGAACCTCGTTGATGTCCTTGCCACCGAATTTGTACTCGAGAACTTCCGCCTGGAAGCGCTTGCCCTCGCACTCCTCGCAGAGCGTGGCAACTCCGGCCATCATCGCCAGGTCGCTGTAGATGACGCCGTTGCCGTTGCACGTCGGGCAGGCACCCTCGGAGTTGGCACTGAACAGCGCCGGCTTCACGCCGTTGGCCTTGGCGAATGCCTTGCGGATCGGATCGAGCAGCCCGGTGTAGGTTGCCGGGTTGCTCCGACGCGAGCCACGGATTGCGCTCTGATCGACCGACACCACGTCTTCGCGTTTCGCGAGCGATCCGTGGATCAGCGAACTCTTACCCGATCCGGCCACACCGGTCACCACGACGAGTACGCCGAGCGGCACGTCGACGTCGACGTCCTGCAGATTGTGCGAGTTCGCTCCACGGATCTCGATTGCGCCGGTGGACTCGCGCACGGTCTCCTTGATGGCGGCCCGATCGTCGAAGTGACGCCCCGTGACGGTGTCGCTGGCACGAAGGCCTTCGACGGACCCCTCGAAGCAGACGTTTCCGCCGGCGCTACCCGCGCCCGGACCGAGGTCGACGATGTGGTCGGCGATCACGATCGTCTCCGGCTTGTGCTCGACAACGAGCACCGTGTTGCCCTTGTCCCGCAGGCGCAGCAGAAGGTCGTTCATCCTCGCGATGTCGTGCGGATGCAGGCCGGTGGTGGGCTCGTCGAAGACATACGTGATGTCGGTGAGCGAGGAACCCAGGTGACGAATCATCTTGGTGCGCTGAGCTTCACCGCCGGACAGTGTTCCCGACGGACGCTCGAGACTGAGGTAACCGAGTCCGATCTCCACGAACGAGTCGAGCGTTTCACCGAGCGTCGTGAGCAACGGAGCGACCGACGGCTCCTTCAATCCGCTGACCCATTCCGCGAGATCGCTGATCTGCATCGAACAGGCGTCGGCGATGTTGACGCCCTTGATCTTCGACGACCTGGCACCCTCGCTCAGTCGCGTCCCGTCACATTCGGGGCAGGTGGTGAACGTGATCGCACGCTCCACGAAGGCCCGGATATGGGGTTGCATTGCGTCGACGTCCTTGGCCAGGAACGACTTCTGAATCTGCGGAATCAGACCCGTGTACGTCAGGTTGATTCCTTCGACCTTGATCTTGGTCGGCTCCTTGTAGAGCAGATCGTTCAGTTCCTTCTTGGTGTACTTCTTGATCGGCTTGTCGGGATCGAAGAAGCCGCATCCGCGATAGATCCGGCCGTACCAACCTTCCATGCTGTAACCGGGAACCGTGATCGCACTCTCGTTGAGCGACTTGGTGTCGTCGTACAACGCGGTCAGATCGAAATCGTTGACCGCCCCTCGTCCCTCACATCGCGGACACATGCCGCCGGTGATCTTGAAGCTACGACGCTCTTTCGTCTGACGTCCGCCGCGTTCCATGGTGACCGCGCCTGCTCCGGAGATCGAGGCCACGTTGAACGAAAACGCCTGAGGCGAACCGATGTGAGGCTTTCCGAGACGGCTGAACAAGATGCGGAGCATCGCGTTGGCGTCGGTGGCGGTTCCGACTGTCGAGCGCGGGTCGACGCCCATCCGCTGCTGATCGACGATGATCGCGGTGGTCAGGCCGTCGAGAACATCGACGTCCGGCCGCGCGAGCGTCGGCATGAATCCTTGAACGAAAGCGCTGTAGGTCTCGTTGATCATCCGCTGCGACTCCGCGGCGATCGTACTGAACACCAGCGAACTCTTGCCCGAACCGGAGACGCCGGTGAAAACCGTCAGCCTCCGCTTCGGGATCTCGACGCTGATGTCTTCGAGATTGTTCACCCGCGCACCTTGCACGCGGATCAAATCGTGGCTGTCTGCAGTGTGCAAGGCAGTCATCGTGTCTCCATCTGTCAGTCGATCGCCGACGGTCTCAGCGCAGTTGACGGTCTCAGCGCAGTTCTTGAATACGGATCAGGTTTCCCGCTGGATCGCGGACGGCGCAATCGCGGACGCCGTACGGCTGCTCGGTCGGTTCTTGGACTACGTCGATGTCGCCGGCCTGAAGCCGCTCGAACGTATCGTCCAGATCTTTGGTGGCCAAGAGAAGTCCCCCGTACGTGCCCTTGGCCATCATCTCGATGATGGTGCGGCGCTCGTCGTCGGTGATTCCGGGATCGACGGCCGGCGGATGCAGCACGATGGAGGTGCCGGGCTGGCCGGGCGGCCCCACCGTGATCCAACGCATGCCGTCGTAGCCGACGTCGTTGCGAACCTCGAAGCCGAGGGTGTCGCGATAGAAGTTCAGGGCGGCGTCAGGGTCGTCCTGCGGAAGGAAGCTCGAGTGAATGGTGATGTCCATGGCGATCACGTTAATTGCGGTTGTGGGGTCTGCGCTTCTCGATTCCTGATCGGTCTGGTGACTTGTTTGGACACGCAGGACGGCATTCCGGCCGTCGACTGCTCGGCCTCGCGCCGATAGACGCTGGGTGGAACCCCCACCAATTCGGTGAACTTGCTGCTGAAAGTGCCGAGAGAGCTGCAACCGACCTCGAAGCAGACGTCCGTGACACTGAGGTCTCCGCGCCTCAGCAACGCCATCGCTCGCTCGATTCGCCTGGTCATCAAGTAGGCGTACGGCGGTTCGCCGTACGCCTGACGGAATTGGCGACTGAGATGCCCCGCAGACATGTTCACTCCCCGCGCGAGCGCCTCCACGTCCAGAGGCCGCGCGTACTCCCGGTCTATACGGTCTCGCACGCGTCGTAGTCGCGCGAGGTCCTGCAGGTGCGGATCTGCGGCAGGTCTGCTGGTCACGTATTCGATCGTGCCATGCCATACCGACGTTGCCCAGCACAAGAGATGAACTCGGCGTGGAGCGATCGCGCACACACCGAGCAGTTCGTCATGATCGTGTAAGGATGGAGAAATGACCACGGCTCATCGCTCAGGCATCGACCTCACCCACCTCGACGGCGACACACGGGCGCAGGACGATCTGTTCGTCCACGTCAACGGAAAATGGCTCGCCGAATACGAGATTCCGGCAGACCGCGCAGTCGACGGGGCCTTCCGGACGCTCTACGACAAGGCCGAAGAAGACGTACAGACCATCATCACCGAAGCCGCGGAGTCCAACTCTGCCGCCGGTACCGATGCACAGCGCATCGGCGATCTGTACTCGAGCTTCATGGACGCCGACGCCGTGGAGGCCGCGGGCCTCGGCCCCATCGACGACGAGCTCGACGCCGTCGCCGATGCGCCCGACCGGTCGTCGTTGGCCACCGTCATCGGACGCCACCAGCGCGTGGGCGTCGGCGGTGCCATTTCGCATTACGTCGACACCGATGCCAAGAACTCCGAGCGGTACCTGATCCACTTCAGCCAGTCGGGAATCAGCCTGCCCGACGAGTCGTACTAC
>Ga0153993_100556_pt1 | contig 13969 bp, 15 predicted proteins | sample TSNC077MetaG_FD_104706 | JGI IMG/M metagenome (GOLD analysis project Ga0153993, IMG submission 104706) | Attine ant fungus gardens microbial communities from North Carolina, USA - TSNC077 MetaG | ecosystem: Host-associated > Fungi > Mycelium > Unclassified | place: USA: North Carolina, Lumber...
CACGTTTGACCCAGTCGGCGTCTCCCCAGGAGTATGGAAGCTGTTTCGACACGATGTCTTCGAAGTTTCCAACCTTTGGAAACAATATCAATGCGAGTATCACTGGAAACACTGATTGGTCATTGAGTGACTTGAATTCGCCGTTGTTGAGTCTTTTTTGTGGTCCTCTACATCAAACTATAAATTCAAGATCATCTCCCCAATATCAAAGGCAGCTCCAAGTTGATGACGACGAGATATCGCGTGAGCAGGGATCACAAGATGGCTCGTGGCTGTATTTTCAAAAGGAAAAATCAGGTGATATTGAGATGCCTGTGGACCGAAAATGCATGAATTTACTGGAATTTCCCGATCCCTGGGGACGAATCGGCATGATATTGGGTTTGCAGAAGGACTGCCTGTGTTTCCCCAAGGAAAATCAAAGACCAGAATTTATCCAAGGAGAAAATAATGATCAACAAAATGAAGTTGTTTTCGAAAGCGATCTTCCCCCGAGTGACATTCCTCTAGATGAATCTCTAGATGACATTGCTCCGTCTTCTCTCCCTATTGCCGAGAGCTCTGAAGGGGCAGAAGTATCTCCGATTGCTTTGTTCTTGGACCGTAACGGTGGCAATGGTTGCGTTGCTGGAGCAGTCGAAAACATTTCTGACATGATTCATGGAAATTCTGGCCTAGATGAATTTTATCTCGAAAGCCGGCCAGACGAGATTCTATCATTCTCAGAACCAGGGTTGGACGCAAACAAATTCTTTGAGACAACAGGTCATGCCATCAAAGCTGCTCAAAATGTCAGTTCTTGCATTATAAGTGATAATGCTTCTGGGGTCCTTGAAGAAGGCTCGAGACAGTTCTTAGCAGATGATGAAATGAACTCAACCCTTTCCATTATCGGACATGATGTTGCAATTTCCACACAGTCACGCACAGTATCAACTCCCGTGACGATCCACCAGAATGACAAACGGACCGGATTGAACCAGTTTACAGCTGTCATACAGCGAGTTACCGTCCTGCCAGAAGGAAATTTACCACTCGATGGAGGTGATTATTCCACTGCGGAAGCAATGAGCCACAAGGGGAGTGTCCTGGTTGTACCAGAGCTACAGGAATGTGACGGTGTCTATCAAGGACCTTGCTTATTCTCGGATGAGCCTGAGTGTTGGGAGATAGAGGAGTAGGCGTTCGACTCATTTTCTGTAGGCACCTTGTGGGCAGAATATAGTTTCTAGTGTCTCGTGATGCAGTTGTGTCCGTGGGAAAGCCTGGGTACTTGTACTGCCTTGCGGTCCATTTACCATTTTCTGTCGTCAACCACCATCCACACGTTAACGACTTCTCATTATGTTTACACCACCCCGGGCCTCTGGGTCTAGAGACATCGCCTTGCGCAATGCGAGACCGGCGGATGCAGACACTCGGGTGCGCGATGGGATGCGCGATGTCGAAAAGGGCAGACCAGGAGGCAAGAAATTCACCCGTAAGAGACCGCGCGCCAATGAATCAGCGAAGGAACAGACTTTGGGCCCGCAACGATCGGTAATTATCATCACTCTTCCTTTTCTCCCCGACGGCTGAGCAGTGCTCTCGTCGTTCATCCCTTTCCATCCCTCCACTCAAGATAATGTTTACTGATACCTTCTCAGCTTGCCATCAGAACGAAGACACTGCCACATGCCTCTCTTGATTCAAGGCCTGGCGGATCACTTCCTACATACTCCGGACGACTACAGTGGAGGAGAGTAGATCGCAGGGTTGACGGACCACGTAGGGTTGATGGACCACGCAGGGTTGACGGACCAAATACCGTGGACGCATGGAGACAATTGGTTAACAAACGATATGATCCAAATAGACGTTTTCTCAATCTTGAGGTATGAGCCTCACTGTCAGTAGCATTATCGAGTTTTGCTAAACGCATGACAGTCGATTCGGGATGACGAAATCGTGAAAATGCATTCTCTTACTCCACCTGGTCATGGAGGAGATACTCGCACTAGTGCCGTTCTTTTCAAGCTCGCTGCTCAACTCAACCCAGAGGTCGGCCATCAGACATTCACTGTGATCTGCGCAGGTAACTAATCATTTCCTAGGTCCAGACTTTGTCATTGGCAAACAATAAGCTTTCTGGTATTCATTTAATACCACTTGGCCGATACCTCCCAGGACTTCGCAATCTGTCGTTGCAGGAAAATGATATCAGGCAATGGAGGGATTTGGATTTAATCAGGGCTGGGAACAATGTTATGAAATGTCTGCGGGAATTGGTTCTCATAGGGACACCTTTGCGTGAGGGAGAATACAATAACGGACGAGGAGATCGTTATCGGAGGTATGTTTCTAACCACAACCCTTCTTAATGTTGCCAATTTTTCGCCAGTGAAGTTGCTCGTCGTTTTCTCGGGCTCGAGGTGTTGGACTCTGAAACAATAACACAAATAGGCTTTACAATTGATTCTGCGCCTGGCTCAATGTCAACTGTCCCTAAACCCAGTGCCACCACATTCCCTTGTGAGATGGGCGGCCCTTTTGTCTCTGGTGTCGACGGAGCCCTTGTCAGCAATTTTCTCCTCCGGTAGGTTTTCCTGAACGTTTTCTACATAACATGGCTTGATCCACTTCGCAGTTTCTTCCAGATGTTCGATGCACAGAGGAGCCAATTAGTGGATGTTTATGATCCACAAGCGAACTTCTCCTATTGCTGCAACACCGGGATACCCCCCCGTGCCCGCACCGAGCATCTTCATCTCAAAATGCCCAACCAGAGACAACTTAGGTGGCGACCTTGGCTCTACAATGCTGAGGGAGGGTCACGTAATCTCAATCGGTCTGAGATTAGCCTTGATCAGATAGTCCGGAATCTACACGGAGCAAATAATATTGTAGCTGCTCAGGCCGCCCTTCCTGGAACCAGGCATATCATGCAAGGTGCTATGAATAAGTTTGTTGTTGATGCATTCCCCGTGCCGCACGGGGAGGGTAGTGCACTTTTGTTAACCCTTCATGGCGAATTCATGGAACGTATGTTGTTATCCTAATCCCTGTCGTCAATTCCTTATTCGCATCTCACCTGCACGTTGATAGTACCTTCTCAGGGTATGCGCTCCTTTGATAGATCGTTTATCTTATCACCTGCCCCGGAAGGATCAAGGTGAGCCCTCTCTTCTCGCTTAACCCCGATCCTCTCTTGATCCATGCATAGGGCTAGATCGAGTGGTTGGGATGTTGTCATCCTGTCGGATCAGCTAACAATTAGGAGTTATTCAAATCCCAACGTATGGAGGGTCGGACCGATGTCGGTGCAGGCTGAGGTCAAATCAAGGCCAGCTGAGTTCTCAGCCTCATCGTTGCCCTTAGTACAACAACAAGCGCTTAATACCTTGGTATGTCGTGACACTTTGTTGAGAGCTTTCCCCAGTGTGATTTTGTCATAGCGTCCAACAGAACAGGCGCTCGTTCTGCGGGTCTGTGGCCGTACACGACTGAACGTCAATTATGCCGTTGACTGCTTGACGAACAATGCTTGGACCTTCGAGAGGGCAATCGCGAATTTTGAAGAAGTGAAAGACACGATCCCGAGAGATGCATTTTTATAGCTCATCGGTGCTTCATCTCTCATTAACCTCTGCCATGTGGACTGGCGCGATTACAGCACATTCTATCATTATCGGAATATCGTCTGTTTGGAGTGGAAAATGAGAAGATGCGGGATATTGCAGTCCTAGGAAGCCTGGTCCTTTGAATGTGGAACAATTGTGAGCTAATTCTTTTTTTCTCGTTCGACTCCTGTTCCACATGTGATCATACTCGCATTAATACTCCTCGTTTTTCTTTATGTATCTGAAGACTGTTTCTACAAAGATTCAATCCCAGTAGTACATGTAAGGTATAATCCATTTTACACATATAATTGCCTGGGTTTGAGTATCGAGCTGTGAGAAGCGAGCCAGAGTGATTGCTAGTTTATCTGTTTCCATACGAGATAGATAAACAAGTCAATTGAGGATGGTTGAGAAACGAATTTTGAAAATGATGATTCTTATTTATTGGTACGCGGGACTGAGAACACAGGACAAGAGATGTTACGCACACTTTCACCAATTTCCTTCCTTCAACATCCCTCTATTTCCTGGCAGTGGTAATAGTAGTCGTAGTCAGTATACTTAATCATCCAAATCTGTAGCTAGTTTTTTATCATTGAAAATTTGCTCCGCCGAATGATTGAATCATGACCTCTTTATCCTCGAGCCTCGACTGGCTGGCTGTTAGAGCAAAAGCCATTACAAGGGAAGGCAGAAAAAGATCAATAATGAGAATTTTCAAGTACTGGTTTGCTTGATGTATTCCGGGCAGTAGTAGAATTCAGTTGTGAAGAGCCTGAATGGGACTCGGGCCACCAGTTCCGTAGCGGATAAAACTCAAAAAAATATTCAAATTGCGCACTCAGGTGAAGCATAGATCCATCTTGATGTTGAATTCGCTCTGACATCTTTACTACAAATCTGACCGTGTATCTTTCTCCTTGGTTTCAACAGATATCACTATCGACTCGTATACACTGCATCTGGGGACGGCTATTGATGATAGGGCAAGACCGGTCAACCAGCCGCTAGGCGAGACAAGCGAAACCATCTTAATCGGTGCTGAACCCCTCATGTCATTTCAGTGCTTATCTCGACCACATTCTCCATGATTTTCTGACTGGGCTCGCACTGAACGTGATTGGTTCCTAATAATGACACTTACGATAGAATTCCCATTTTCATGTTACAATTATTAGTGTAACCATATTGCTTGATGCCTTTGTTAAGTCTACTAGTCGTATCAGCTATGGACAAAATTTCGTGCCTCGACAACATCCCCCCGAGGTTGCCATTCCCTTCAAGTGCATTGGTCACTGTCAGATCACTTGACATCCCAATTTAAGATAACTTTGGATAAGAACGGGATGAAAGACTCAGCATGAAGCATCGAATTGAAATTGAAATTGACGTTGAAAGATAATAAGAGCTCGAAAGGAGGGTTCATGATAGTCCGTTACTTGATTTTCTAGGAATATTGGAAGTGTTGTAACGTGTGTATGCACGACATCAATCATCTTCCATTCCCTCATTTCTTCAGCACAAACTATGACGAGTACTGTTGAACCCAAGCGCGATCTTCGGCTCGTCATTTGGCTAGTGTCGACAGTCTAGGCCTGGGATTTCATGACTCATATTTACACTTACCCTGCATATTTATACAAGACGGCATCCGTAGTATATTCCCTCAGTCGCTTACCATTTGGGTGACGCCTGAGCTCTTATATCTTTTAGGTACATTGGCCCTTCGACAGTCCTCTTGCATGATAGAGTTTGTAACATCTTGTATTGCTCAGAATCTATTGATGTCATAATCTGGCAAGCTGGGATTTGTACAAGGCTTGTGCCATAGTGTCAATACGCCGATGCCACTTGCTATATATATCCGTTGATTACAACATGTCCAGCTCATGATCCATCCTGCCAGACGGTCTCCATCTGAATGCAAGAATCATGTACGTGACCTTTTGGCAATTGAACTTCCGTTGCGACCCAAGCGCCATCCTCAAGCTTATTCATGCCTTCCATGTTCTTGGCTTATGTTAATAGCATCGACCTTGTCAAACAGACTGGATTTGATAGACCGCTGGCTACCTACACCTGACATTATCTTGCCTGGATATCTTGCTTATCCAAGTTCTGTAGTCGTCAACTTAGAGCAAGTGATGCTGCGTTGCCTTTTCTGGTGATCCAGGATTTGACGTCTTCCGGAAGCAATGCTCTGTCGGGGACTAACGACCTAAAACGAATTTATGCAGGGGGCATAAATGGAAATCATGGATCTTGGATGAGAAGACGAACCTTCCATGGTTTAGCCACGCGCCCGAAGCGTGCTCAAAGAAGGATTAATAGCCCAATCTTTGGCTCGTCTTGTCTGTCGTCCCTTTCATCCTTCACGACGAGACTCCAATGGCTTCACACACAAGTCACTCTGCAGAGCCATCTGCTTTGCGAAACGAATCTGGGCCGACAGGCATGAATGACCAAATTCAGGTAGACACTCAAGTAGACCAAAAAAGCGTTCCAATAGAGCCTCCTACAACTACACAAGACAAACTTGAACTGAAATCACGGACCCCGTTGCCTAAATTCCAGCTCTTTCTCGTCTGCCTCATACAGTTTGCGGAGCCCCTTACTGCTTCTGTCATCTATCCTTTCGTCAACCAATTTGTTCGAGCTACGGGGATCATCCAAGGCGACGACCGGAAGACTGGCTACTATGCCGGAGTTATTGTGAGTCTTCTCTTCTACATCCATGGCGTGCATTCATCGTGAAACGCTCCTCTTTCTTGTGCGCTGGATGCATCAGGAATCAGTTTTCTTCGCTGCAGAGGCACTCACGGCCTTTCAATGGGGTTGGCTATCTGACCGCTTTGGGAGAAGAATAGTTTTACTGCTAGGGCCTCTTGGCCTTTCCTTCGCAATGATAGCCTTTGGTTGTTCCACATCCTACTGGTCCATGATATTGGCGCGGTGCTTACAAGGTATCTGCAATGGCAACATCGGTAAGTCCTCTATATCTAACTTGACTTGAAGCAATCACTGAGAAGTATATGTACATAGGGGTATCAAAGACTGTTATGGTTGAGGTAAAGTGACAGTCAAAATGTGCTCCTCCTGAGCGAATGATAACAATTAGTTTTAGTTAACTGATGCAACGAATATGGGCGATGCTTTCGCCCTGATGCCTATCATGTGGAGTGCTGGAATCACACTCGGGTATGTGAAATACCTGAAATGCGCGGCTTATTGATATTGATCTTCTTCAAAGCCCTATCATAGGTGGCATTTTAAGTAATCCAGCCACCAGATGGCCGCATTCGTTTGGACACTTCTTTGTGACGCATCCGTATTTTTTGCCGTGTTTGGTTACTGGCATCGTTGCATTCCTTACATTTGTGATTGGTTTCGTCGGATTGAAGGAGGTTAGCATATAATCACTGACTGAATCCAAGTTAATGACTAATATCCGTGTTTTTAAATAGACACGACCTCGTCGCCAAGCACTTGAGAGGCCGTCCGAGGACGATCGCCAGAGGCGAGCGTCAGAAGTCTCTCACACTGACTCAAAAGATGTTCCATCCGATCACAAAGAAGGTCTAGATGATGGCACGAAACCCTCAACTTCACCTGCATTGTCCAAATCACCTTCTTCGGAATCGATCACCTTACTTTCTGTGCTCAAGAACAGACGAATGCAATTTATCCTCACCAACTACACTATTTTTGCCCTTATTGACATGTGCTATGCCGTTCTCATACCCCTGATGTGGTCCACACCCGTTGGAATCGGTGGACTAGGCTTATCCTCTTTCCAAATTGGCCTGACCATGGGTATCTGGGGTTTCTTGAATGCCGTGGTGCAGATAAACGCGACCGGTAGGGTTATAAGGAAGTTTGGAGGAGCTTCGGTATTCAAGTTCGCATTTGTCTTTTATCTCCTGTGTTTTGCAACTTTCCCTCTCTCAACTTTCCTGGCCGAACGACATGGGAGAGTTTACGTCGGAAGCTGGTTGGTGATCGCTTCCCAACTGTTTTTCCAGGTTTTCGCGTACATGAGCTATGGTTCGTATTTTACTATCTTGACCCGAGCAAATGCCCGTATTGACTCGTTCGTTTCCTTTACAAAGCCTCGATCCAAGTTGTTATCGCCGAAGCGGCACCCAAGCAGTTGATTGGATCGGTCAATGGCTTCGCACAGATGGCGGGTTGTGTGATGCGTACAGTGGCTCCCACTTTTTCGTCGTCTCTTTTCTCAGTGTCCATACGGCAAGAGATCATCCATGGTTACCTGGTCTACGTGATCATCTACATTATTTGTGCAATCGGTATCGGATTCAGTATCACTCTGAACAATCGGAACCACAAAGTGGAAGCATCTGCGTAAGCTACACGAGAGATACATTGTTCAATGATCATATCTAATTCTTTCGCACGTGTAAAGTAAGATGGTTTTATAATAAATGTTTTATCACAGTACTAGGGTTGGAAGAGATTTCATGTTACCCTTATACATGCATTGATTGAGTGGGTTCAATTTGATTTTTTTTTCTACTGCCCTCATTTAGTTGAGACCGTTTTATATGATGAGTCTGCACATGGTGATATGAGCTTATAGCGCATATAGGAGGGAAGGACGAACAGAAATAACGTTGAACTTGTATTTATTCATCAAGATATAATCTTTCACTAACGATAAATTCCGCGACACTTTGAGCCACAAATCTTCCCCATAGCTTCCTCCCTTGTTCTGTTATGCCAAAATCTTTCACAAAACCCCGTACAGTAGTGGAACTGAACGTGCTTTCATCTGCGCCAATGTCCATGAATTTGATGCGGCCTGAATGAATGAATTGTCTTGCAGGTTTCAGGCTATCCTGAATACCATCCTCGCCGACACTTTCAACTCCTTTATCTGCAACACCGGTAAAGGTCGCGAGGTTCCGTCGTGCACAAACAACGACGCAATTGTCCTCTTTCGGGGATAAAAATCGGTTTAGTGAGACGAGCATGGATTTCTCGGAATCATAGTAGCGCGGAGCTACGAGTCGTTCGAGCGTGTCTATGCCTATGATGAATGCGAGTTCTAATTGTGGTATTTCTGTGGATGACAGGGAGGCAATGCGATTACGGAGGAATGAAAGGAGACACATGGATTTGCGGACGAAGGTAGGTTCATTTGTTATCCCTATTGCCACATTTGCAGGCTCTAGGTTCGGAGAAGTAGAAGAACGGATGTGTCTAGACAATAAACACATCATTTGTAATCGTTGGATGTACGTCGCATCGGTGGCTTTTAACACCTTATCGGCATTCTTTACTGAGAGTAATAATAGCCGTGCATCATAATCAGCTTCTACTCCCTCTATATTATCAGAGCTCGGTATCGAAGCGTTGATGAGGGCCAAATGTGCAAGTGTTGGGGGGTTAAATGAAGAATCAAGAATGGCCATGCGTATAGGTCTTGGTATCGTTGCTTGTGGCGGTAATGGCCATGCCGGATGTGGAATATGTACAAGCTCAATATGTGATAAGCACCCTTGGACACGGGCTAGGAGAGGGAGCGCCGTATTGCGAAAGGTCATGTCATGGTCCATGGCGCTAGAATGTCAGATGATCAGTGATTTGAAATTTTAGAATTGGCTGATATTTTCACTTGTGGCAGGGAGTTCTCCTTTCTAAAGGATGTTGAGGCTTCAACGCAGTAATGTATATACCTACAGTTCTGGGCTAGAAAACACCTTTTAGATGTTTTTGAAGGAAGTTAGTCTTTTCTGTATCCCAAGCCTTTGGAAAAGACGGATCAACTATTGACAGGTCATCCTTCGTTCAAGCTGCCGAGGATATACCACATCTCTAGGATTGAGATACTTGTCAAGGGCCTCTCTATCATAGAAGAGACACCAAAATCAACATCAAGGGCGCCAGTTGTGATGTGATCAGTGATCGGATATGATCGAGTCACCACTTATTCGAAACACTCATCTCGTCCTACTCATGCAGAAAGACGCCGACGGATTCTTTGGTGCGCATTCTACAGTTTTTATCTTACCTGTACCAACTTTGCTCTGTGAATCGTCTAGTTGATGCGACCAAGGACGCTGCTGCAGAAAAGAAAGATGTAGAAAAGGATGATATAGGAAAGAAGGCTATTGTAGATGTCCCTGGAAAGAAAGATGTAGAAAAGAAGGATGATATAGGAAAGAAGGCTATTGTAGATGTCCCCAGAAAGAAAGATGCTGTCGCCAACACTGATGCTACAGAAAAGAGTGAATTCAAAGGTGCGTAGATGTAAAAACCCTGTTCTTTGTCTAAATCAGAATTTTTGCCGTAGATCTCGTTGATTCAACTTTCGACGTTTCTGTAGGTGTCGTTGATCCTACTTGGCGTTTTCCGAAGCTGACGATGTCAACTCAAGGTTACCCTTGCAAACCAACAAGCAGACTCCAACTCGCCGCTGTACAGTGCAAAATCTTTCGAGGAGCTGGGCTTGTACGTCTGCTCCCTCCTGACATTGAATGAGGAGCTGATCAGCGATAATAGATCTCCGGAATTGCTGAAAGGTCTATATGAAATGGATTTTTCCAGGCCCTCCAAGATACAGGAACGTGCTTTGCCTTTACTTCTTTCTGATCCGTACGTTTGATGCAATGCGTTTTCACTAACGTAGAGGATCCGAAGCTCATTATCTGTTATTCTTTATGTTCTTTATAGACCAACCAATATGATTGGACAATCCCAATCTGGTACAGGCAAAACTGCGGCATTCGTGTTGACGATGTTGAGTCGCGTGGATTGCAAATTGAATAAGCCTCAAGTACGTCATCTCGTTCTCTCACCTTGGTCATTTCTTTGATGCTTCTATAATCATTTTCGAAAAGGCCTTATGCCTCGCTCCCTCCCGCGAACTCGCTCGTCAAATCATGACGGTCATTGTCAAAATGGGCAAGTATGCCTCGATTCAAACAGAATACGCGATTAGAGATCATCTTCCTCAAGATGTCAAAAGGATCTCGGCGCAAATTATTGTCGGTACCCCTGGTACAATGACGAATTTAATAAGGAAGAAGGTGATTGATGTCAACAGTATCAAAGTGTTTGTATTGGACGAGGCAGACAATATGCTCGATCAAGACGGCTTGGGAGATCAGACCTTGAGAATAAAAAAGTGCGTCTTGTCATCCTTACTTGTTCATCTTCTTCCATTTAACCCTTGTATCGCCTGCCCATGCAATACTCGTAGTTTTCTTCCCCGTTCCGCGAACTTACAAATCATCCTCTTTTCCGCTACTTTCCCCGACCTAGTCCGCAGGTTCGCCTCAAAATTCGCACCGAACGCAAATAAAATCGAATTACAACAGAACGAACTTAGTGTCGAGGGAATCCGGCAGTTCTACATGGATTGCAAGAATGAGGAACATAAATATGATATCTTGGTCTCACTTTATAGCTTATTGACAATTGGACAGAGTATCATATTCTGCAGGGTGAGTGAGCATTGATTTCTGAAGTCGCCCGTATGTCAATACATAGATGAGTTTAGCATCGACACACGGCGGATAGGATTTCAAAGCGTATGACGGATGAGGGGCATAAAGTTGCATCATTGCACGGAGCGAAGGACGCTTTAGAGCGTGATACTGTCATCGATGCTTTCAGATCAGGCAAAGACAAGGTTCGTGGTTAGTGATCTTTGCTTGCTTGTGCTTCTAATTCTCCTATGTCAAGGTCTTGATTACGACCAACGTGGTAGCTCGTGGTATCGACATTCTACAAGTCAACATGGTAGTTAATTATGATATACCATTGATGAACGAGCGAGGAACATCATCAACCAGTGATGAACCAGACGTGGAAACCTATTTGCATCGTATTGGTGCGTTTTAAACTTATTTCACAATTATAAGAGAATTCATGGCTGAACTTTACTTCAGGTCGTACGGGGCGTTTCGGAAGGAGAGGAATTTCGATCAATTTTGTGCACAACCAAAAGACTTGGCAACAGATGGATCAAATTGAAAAGGCACTTGGGAGACAAATTATCAGGATTGAGACCACTGATTTGGATTTGATGGAGGAGGTCAGTGATCTATTTCATATCGTCATGAGGATATTGCTGAAAAATGATGGTGGTTGTAGAAAATGAAGAAAGCGTTGAAGTAGGACTATGAACGAAAGTTGTTTCTTCTGTTCATTTGCATTTTATATTGATGATTCCATATATTCACTGTGTGACTTTATGTCATACCCATTGATAAATCCATGAACTAGGGATCTGGGGATCTGAGTAAGCTACTTAAGTCGCTGTGTCAGAATCAACGAGGTTTTCATCTGGGCCTCTGGCCCAACTTGAACCCTCTACTAATTCTGAATAGAATTGATATTGTATTGAAGTTAGTACACTGCACTCCCTTCCTACAATAGTCTGTGTAACAGTGGGTAGTGTTGTCTATCAGGTCGCTGTGCTCCCTTCCTACAACAGTTTGCAAGGTTACAGTCAGCTCACTTTGCTCACTGTCTGTTTTGTATTCTTTTTTCTTAACTGTTACTGAGTTTTGCTGATTTTATTGATAATTCAAAGTAAAAAAAAGTGTGCTGAAGGAACTTGGGGACAGGTTCAATTTCCTCCAAATTTATTCTGATTTATTCTGATTTTCCCTGAATTTTTAAAAAATTTTAGTGAATTTATTTGAACTTTTGAGTGAAAAGAAAGAGGGAGGCATATTAGCTAAAACTTAGTCATGATTAGCTCAGTTCTTAGTCACGGCACAGAATACTGCATTTATTTGATGGTTTCTGGTGATCTGCTTTTCTGCGGCACTCGCATTCGAGTCGTCGAGTCTTTCTGCGGATAATTTTACCCTCAAATATCTAACTATCTTTCAGATCCTACACATCGTTACAGGAGTCAAGGCGTGACACACGAGGCATCGCTTCACCATCAGGTACAATAAATTTCTTCCTCGGCATTGATATATCTAGATCAATCTCCGATTCTGTGGTAGTCTCCGATCTAATTCGGGACAGGTATCCGACCTCTCGGACTGTCTAGCCCTGGAAGTTACCATGTCAATAATCGAAAGTGATCAAGTTGATGGTGAAGAAAAAAGTGCTGTCGGTGCACCAAAAACGTGGTCAGTGTGAGTGGTCTTGCATACTGGTCAATCAATAGGCTATCTTTAGTTTGCTTGAAACAAAAAGATCAGTACTATGGAGAAAATAACATGGGTGACCAAGCCTCATGACACAGGGACAATGCGCTAACACCCGGAATCGTGCATTCCATGACCTCTGGAAAACTTTCAAAGACCCTCAAGGTAGGCTGTCTCCCTCCACCGAACCCTCATTTGCAATCATGGTCTCTCCCTCTAGTTTCCATTTTTTCAGTCAATTTCCTGTTGACATACAGCGTAAAATATTTGAAGACGCATTCGAGCAAAGTAATCAAAAGGCGGTGGAGTTGGCACATGTATCATATCAAGTCATGATCTGGTGTGTGTCTCCTGTTCCCATATGACCATCCTTTGAGACAACATCTCCAGGTTAGAGCCTCTGTTATTTCAAGGTCTTGCAATTTCCTTTGAGACCAATGCAAAAAGTCATTGCCTGCGTTGCGCTATGTTCATGAACAGAGTTCGATCATTACAAGAGGCTGAAAAGTACACAAAATTGATCCGGCGACTCCTGGTCGATGATTTCCATACGGCCAAAGAAATCCTGCCCTTGTGCTCAAACCTCGAGAGTTTAGCACTCTTTATCCACCCTCAGTATGCTACGTCCCTGGAACCGATGTTGTATCCTGCTGCCTTGCCGTTCACAAATCTTCGACGGCTTTCAATCCTATGGGAAATGCTCCCATCTGAGCATCGCTCTTTACACCATCTGATCTTCCAGGGACTCACTCACCTTGAGATCAATCGTGGTTACCCGTCGTTCTGGGATGGTCTGTTCCAACTCAATAACCTCATACATTTGAGATTGAACATGCTTGACCTGCGGCAGATAGACAATATCATAGACGATACGTTTTATGAAAATTTGTTCGGGACGGCCTTTGAAACAATACTTTCACGTCTTCCTACCAGTACCAAATACTTTACATGCGTCCTTGAAGCAGACCAACGCAAGATCGTCAATGGAGAATTTGGACACGGCATCTTAATGGATATTCAGAGTGGACGCTTTAGTCTGCGTTTCAACTGGTCACCCCCCGCCCCCCAGGCCTACGCAACCTGGATAGCTAAAAAAAATGTTCTCAGATTTGAGCGCGATCTCAAAGACATGGAAGACGCTGCGGATTCTTGGATCCACCTCCCTCGTCATTATCATGATTTTTGGAGGAGATCACAAGATGAAATCGATAAACGTCGACGACCGCTCTAATATGA
>Ga0153993_100557_pt1 | contig 13964 bp, 17 predicted proteins | sample TSNC077MetaG_FD_104706 | JGI IMG/M metagenome (GOLD analysis project Ga0153993, IMG submission 104706) | Attine ant fungus gardens microbial communities from North Carolina, USA - TSNC077 MetaG | ecosystem: Host-associated > Fungi > Mycelium > Unclassified | place: USA: North Carolina, Lumber...
GCTGCCGATCGTGATCCGTCGGCAGGAGGTGAGACCCATGAACGCAGTATCCACATCGGGTGCTCCCCTGCAGTCCACGATCGCGCGGCTGAGGTAGTCGTCACAGGGAGCGCCCGGCAGGCACTTCGCGAAAGGCGACTCCCATGAACACTTCACCTTCTTCTTCTCTGCCCTCCTCCGGTCGGCGCGAACGCGCACTGGTCCTCGGCGGTGGCGGCTCGGCCGGCAACGCGTGGGAGATCGGCGTGCTCGCCGGTCTCTTCGACGCCGGACTCGACGTGACCGACGCCGATCTGACCATCGGCACCTCCGCGGGCGCGACCGTCGCCGCCCAGATCAACGGGGCGACCCCGCCGGAGCTCCTCGACGCCATCCTCACCGCCGTGCCGCCGCAGCGTCCGCGCGCGGCCGGTCCCGGCGGACGCCCACCCGGCGGGCTGGCGACCGGTGTCTCCGTGGTCAACCACATGGAGCGGACGGACCGCATCATCGCCGCCGCCTCCGACGCGATGGACATGCGCCGTCGAATGGGCGCCGCCGCCCTCGAACTGGAGGACGCGGACGGCTCAGGCGGCGCCGGCGGCCGGTGGCGCGAGATCGTCGCCGGCCGGCTGCCCGACCCGGCCTGGCCGCAGCGCGCGATCGCCATCACGGCGATCGACGCCCGCACTGGCGAGGGCGTGGTCTTCGACCGGGACAGCGGCATCGAGCTGGTGGATGCCGTTGCCGCGAGCACCTCCAACGGGTTCGGCGTGCCGCCGTACCGCATCGGCGAGGAGCGCTACCTCGACGGCGGCTACCGGCGCAACGAGAACGCCGACCTGGCGGCGGGATACGCGCGGGTGCTGGTGCTGTCGCCCTTCGGCGGCCGCACGCGGCATCCACTGGAGTGGGGGATGCAGCTCGCGGCGCAGGTCGAGGAGCTCCGGGCCGCCGGGAGCATCGCGGAGACGGTGTTCCCCGACGAGGCGTCGCGGGCCGCGTTCGGCGACAACATGATGGATCTCTCGACCCGCGTGCCCGCCGCGCGAGCCGGCGCCGACCAGGGCCGTGCGCTCGCCGAACGGCTCACGGCGTTCTGGGCCTGATCCGGTGACCGTTCCGCCGGTGGACGCGCCCGCGGCTACCGGCGGAACGCCCGGTCTCTCGCCAGCTCGACGACGATGCCGCGGGTGTCGCCGGGATTCGCTGCGTCGTACCAGAGCCGCGTCTCCTGACCCACGACGATCGGGTCGGCCTGCTCGATCACCATCGTCTTCTGCACCCAGCGCTGCGTGCCCTGCAGATCGCGGAAGGTGAAAGTGACGGCGGTGATGATGCGCGAGCTCTCGTGGAAGAAGTCGTAGCCCTTGTCGCTCACGGTGGCAGTGGTGAGCGTGCCCGAGGTGGCCGTCTGCGCGTCGCGCGCCCGCTGCCGCCGGCGCTTCGTGACGGCGACGACGCCGATCACGAGGAAGAGCGCGCCGAGGGCGTAGAGCGCGACGGCGATCGCGACGCCCACCGTCGGGAAGCCGTTCGCGGAGGCGGCCACGAGCAGTCCCGTCCCCGCGCCGAGCAACACCGCGGCCGCGCCGTAGCCGAGGCCGATGTCGGAGCGCTTGAGCAGCATCCCGGCCCAGCCGATCGAACCGAGGATGGTGAGCAGCAGGCCGCCGATGATGCCGACGATCGCGGTCCAGGGCGGTTCGCCGAAGGCCTCGAACATCCCGAACGCGCCCCAGCCGTAGCCGAGGCCGAACCCGCCGACGAGCTGCAACAGGGCGAAGAACAGCACGCGTGCGGTACTGGGCCGCTTCGCCAGCCGTGCCTTCCGGGCGAGCGTCGGGTCGACGGTGCTCATCCGGCGCTCGCGGCGTCGCGGTTGCGCGGGACGTTCGCCCGGCCGAGGGTGAACCACAGGATCGGACCGATCAGCGGGACGAGCGTCGTGACCGCGATCCAGGCGATGACGTAGGCGGCGGTCGTGCGGCTCACGGCCACCTGCACCAGGGCGATCACCCAGAGGACGAAGGGGACCACCCAGAAGATCAGCATCAGCGCGTGCCATCCGGTCAGCCCACCCAGCATCGTCGCCCCCCCGTTCGCGGTCCTGCGGACACCTTACCGTGCGAGAGCGCTGGGCCGCCCGCCGGTACGGTGCATCGGGCTCAGCCGCGCACCTGCGCCTCCAGCGCCAGGACCGTCGCCGCCACGGCCTCCGGCGCCTCCCACGCCGTGAAGTGCCCGCCGTGCTCGAGCCGCTCGAACGAACGGATGTCGGTGTAGCTCTTCTCCGCAAGGGAACGCGGGTAGGTGGCCTCATGCGTCTGGATGACGATCGACGCCGGCACCTCGATCAGCGGGTGCAGGGGATCCCCCGCATTGTCGCTGTACGGGCGGAAGCTGGTGCCGATGGAGCGGGAGATCCAGTAGAGCATCGTGTTCGTCAGCACGTCGTCGACGTCGAACGTCTCGAGCGCGGCGCCGTCGCTCCAGGCCGCGACCTTTTCGGTGATCCAGGCGAGCAGGCCGCTGGGGGAGTCGAGCAGCGCGGCGGCGAGCGTGTCGGGGCGGGTGCCCTGCAGGTGCGCGTAGCCGGACTCCGCGGCGGGGGCGACGGAGGCGAGGAAGGCGCGTTCGGCGTCGTCGAGTTCCACCCCCGGCCGCTCGCGGGCGGAGAACGACGCGTGCGAGGCCACGATGCCGGCGACGGATTCGGGATGCGTGGCCGCCAGATAGTCGCTGACCTCGGCGCCGACGTCCTCGCCGTAGGTGAGGTAGCGGTCGTGGCCGAGCACCTCGGTCATCAGGGTGTTCCAGCGCTCGGCGACGGCGCGGCTGCCGTACGCGCCGGGCAGCGGCGAGGAGAAGCCGTACCCCGGGACCGAGGGCACCACGACCTCCAGCTCGCCGCTGAGCGCCTCCGCCAGGGGTAGCATCGCCGCGAAGGTGTAGGGCCAGCCGTGCGTCAGCACGATCGGCAGTCGCCCGGGCCGCGCCTCACCGGCGCGGGCGAAGTGGATGCGGCAGCCGTCGATCTCGACCGTGTGCTGCTCGAACCCGTTGAGCCGGCGCTCGACCGCCCGCCAGTCGTACACGGTGCGCCAGTACTCCACGAGGTCGGCCAGCACGGCCGGCGGGATGCCGCGGCTCCAGTCGGCGGGATCCGCCGCCTCGCGTGGCGACGGCAGGATCGTGTTCTCGAGGCGCTGGCCGAGGTCGTCGAGCTCGTCGTCGGTCACGCGGATGCGGAAGTCCTCCATGTGCCGAGAGTACGGCCGACCACCGACGGGCGAGGTTCAGGCGGCGGGCCGCCGAGCGTAGGCTGAATGCATGCCCGAGACGCGCGAGCCCGCCGCATCGCAGTCCGGGGACGCGCGTGTCGAGGCGGTCCGCTACCGCCTCCGCCGTCAGGCCGAGGAGCGCGGCGAAGAGGTCGAGGAGACCAACGCCGGCCAGCCCAGCATGGACCAGCGCGCGCACGTGATCGAGAACGCCATCCAGCAGGCCATCCGCCGCGGCGACTTCGACGACCTCCCCGGGGCGGGCAAGCCACTGCCCGGTCTCACCGGGACACATGACCCCGACTGGTGGATCCGCCGCAAGATCGAGCGCGAGCAGCTCACCGGTCTCGGACCTCCCGCGCTCACCCTCCGCACGGAGGACAAGGAGTTCGCCGAGCGGCTCGACCGGCTCGGCTCGGAGCGGGCGGTGCGCGAGCACGTGGAGGACTTCAACCGGCGCGTCCGGGAGGCCCGGCGCCAGCTCCAGGGCGGCCCGCCCGTCGTCACGCCGATGCGCGACGCCGACGCCGAGGTCGCGGCGTGGCTCGATCGCCGCACGGCACGGCTCCGGGAGGCGGAGGAGCGGCGCCGGGCGGAGGCCGACGCGCTCGCCGCCCTCACCTGGCGCGAGCGCCGGCGGCGGAAGCGCGGGCGCTAGGCCGTCACTCCGACAGGTGCTGCTTCGTGTTCGTGTAGACGATGGAGTCCGCGGTCGCGCCGACCAGACCGAGCGTCACCCGCAGCAGGTCGTTCGGCACGCCGTCCGCGGGCGGCGGGGTGTCGGCGCCGAGCGTGAGGGCGTGACCGTCGGCGGTCGTGGCTGTGATGGAGTTCAGGTAGACCTGCACGTGGCCGCGCAGCGTCATCGTGTCGGCGGTGGTGGCCAGCGACGGGCCCGTGTCGTGCCGGACCGTGAGGCTGAAGCCGCCGATCGTGATGCTCTCGGCGGAGATCCTCAGCGCCGGGACGCGGCTGCCGTCGGCTAGCGGGACGTTCACGATGCTGATGCCCGACAGGCCGGTGAACGACAGCGACTGGCTGCCGAGCTGTGCGGGCGGCTGGGTGAACACGGGCGCTCCCGTGTCGTCGGTCGGCGCGGGCGCCGGTGCAGCGGGCGCCGGGGTCGCTCCCGGCGCGGTGGGGGCGGGCGTCGGGATGAGCGGGTCCAGCGGCGACCCCGGCGTCCCGGAACCCGTCCCGGGCACGGACGAGCCCGGCGTCGGCGTGGGGGTGGGAGTCGGCGTGGGCGTCGAGCAGGGCAGGAGGATCGGGATGCAGAGCTGCGCCGGAGCGGCGGAGGGGACCCGCGCCGCGCCCAGGCCCGCGACGGTCACGACGACGCACGCCAGCAGGGCGCCGACGACCGTGCCGGGGCGGTTGCGGGTGCGTCGCGGGCTCATCGCTCCACGCCCTCCGTCTCCGGCGTCGGATCCTTCGCCGTGCGGTCCTTCGCCGGCCGATCCTTCGCCGCGCGGTCCTTCGGCATCCACGCCACCGTGAGGACGCCGCCGACGCTCGCCAGCAGCATCCCGACGAAGAACCCGCCCAGGTTGACCCCGACGAGGGAGTAGACCGCCACCGCCAGCGCGATCACCCCGTAGAACACCCGGTGCGCGGGCATCGCGATGACCAGGATGCCGAGCAGCACGAGCACGATCGGGATGATCGTCGCCTGCAGGCCCTCGATGCCGAGCTGCACGTGGATCTTGCCGATGTCCAGTTGCCCGGAGAAGAACAGCTCCACACCACCGAGCGCGGTCAGCAGGCCGCCGACGAACGGGCGGCTGCGACGCCAGCGGCGGAAGCGCTCCCGCCGGGTCAGGCCGTCGCCCGCGTGCGCGGCCCCCGCAGCCCCGGCGGTCGCCGCGTTCAGAAGCATCCCTTCGATCCGTCCGTCAGCTGCACGTGCATCCCGGTGAGGGTGAACACGGAGGCCTGGGTGCTCCATGCCGTCTGCTGCAGGTTGTCGATGGTGACGGTGTCGGCGTCCTGGGCGAAGTCGCCCGCGGTGCCTTTCGCCGCGGTGTTCACGGCGGAGGCGTCGACGCCGATGCGGATGTTGCCGAACTTCGAGTCGCCCTTGAGGTCGGTCATCCCGATCTGGAGGTCGGAGGCCGAGGCGGGGTTGCCACCGCCGCCGGCCGTGATGAGCATGCCCACCTTGCCGAGCGGGGTGTCGGTGACGACCGACTGGCACAGATCGGCGAGCGTCGCGGACTTGATGTTGGCGATCGCCACCTGGTGCTCGGTTCCCGCCGTGTCCGGGGCGACGCCCGCGTACTGCGAGAACCCGCTGCCGTCCAACTTGGAAGCACTGATCTGGAACTGGCTGCCCGAGACCGCGAACGACACGGGCACGGCGCCCTGCGCCACCCCCGCCATCAGCAGTGTCGACACCACGGCGACGGGCACCGCGGCGAGCACGATGCGGCCCGTGTGCGTGCCGGCGAACTTTCGAAACGACATCGATCCTCCTGTTCGGGGGCTTGACGCGCCAGTGCAGTCAAGTCCAGGAGCAAACCTAGACGCTATTGACCGTTTGTCAATAGCTGGCACCCGTTCGAGGGGCCGCGCGCGGCCAGATCGTGTAGCTGACGGCCCACACGAGGTCCACTCCGACGACGATCCCGAGGATCGGGAGGAACGCCGTGACCGCTGCCGAACGCTCGGGGTCGCCCGTGATCGCGGCGAGAAGCCAGATCACCGCGGCGGCGACAGCCGCTCCGATCGCCGTGCGCAGGAGGTCGCGCCAGCACGCGCGGGTGTACGCGCCTCCCGTGAGCTTCACGGGGGCGGGGCCGCCGGCGAATCGGTGGGCGAAGCGCGCGTCGGCCCAGCGGATCATCGCGTGGCCGTACGCGACCGAGAATCCGAGGTAGAGCGCCGCGAGCCCGTGCGCCGGTGTCGCGGTCCCGCCGCCGGCGAGGTCGAGCGCCGTCGCCGCGAGGAGGGCGACGTCGGTGACGGGGGAGAGTGCGAGCAGCACGGCGCCGAGGCGGCGGCGCCGGAGCAGATACCGGGCGCACAGGCCGAGTGCGATGAAGACCCAGAACAGGATCTCGCAGGCGACGATGACGGCGACGATCACGGCGGGCTCCTCGAGGTTGTTAGTACAGTCGTGCTAGCAAGCACAGTAGCACGACCGTGCTAACCTCCGACCATGCCGCGCACGATCGACCGGGACGCCCGCAAGGCCCAGCTGGCGGAGGCCGTCTGGCGCGTGATCGTGGAGCGCGGTATCGGTGCCGTGTCGGTGCGCACCGTCGCCGCCGAGGCGGGCGTCGCGGTGGGCTCGCTACGCCACATCTTCCCGACGCGCACGGAACTGCTGGAGTTCTCCGCCGAGCTCATGGTCGACCGCGCCACCGCGCGCATCCTGGCTCTGCCCGTGGGTGACCCGCGAGAGCACGCCCTCGACGTGCTCCGGCAGCTGCTGCCCCTGACTCCGGACAGCCGGGCCGAGCTGGAGGTCAACATCGCGCTGATCGCCGAGGCCCCGGCCCTCCCCGGGCTCGCGCGCATCCGCGACGAGGCCGACCGGGCGCTCACCGGCGCGTGCCTCGGCCTGGTCGAACGGCTCGCCGGCCGCCCGGCCGACGACGACCTGCAGCGGGAGGCGCTGCGCCTCCACGCGCTCGTCGACGGCCTCGCCGTGCACCTGCTCGTGCGCGGGGGCGACCCCGACTGGGCGCTGGCCGTGCTGCAAGACGAGGTCGACAGGCTGGCCGGATAGGCTCGCAGCATGTCCACGGACCGGCGCACACGGCTCACCCCGGACGAGCGCCGGGCGCAGCTCGTGGCGCTCGGGGTCGCCTTCCTGGCCGAGAGCCCGCTGGACGAGCTCACGATCGACACGCTCTCCGAGCGCGCGGGCGTCTCGCGAGGCCTGCTCTTCCACTACTTCGGCTCCAAGCAGGGGCTGCACCGCGAGGTCGTCCGCACCGCGCGGGACAGCATGCTCCACGCGACCGAGCCGATCCCGGAGCTACCGCCGCTGGACCGCCTCCACGACACCCTCGTCCGGATCGTCCGCTTCGTGCGCGAGCACGGCGGCACGTTCTATTCGCTCGTGCGCGGTGTGGCGAGCGGTGACAGCGAGGTGCGCGCCGTCGTCGAGGAGGCGCGGGAGGAGCAGGCCGTCCGGGTCGTCGCCGCCTTCCTCGAACTGGGCGTGCCGGACACCCCGCTGCTGCGGATCGCCCTGCGCTCGTGGGTCGCGTTCGCCGAGGAGGCCCTGGTCGAGAGCGCGCTCGGCACCGACCTGTCGGCGGACGAGATCGTCGCCTTCCTCGAGCGGAGCGTGCGCGCGGTCGTCGCGGCGCTGGATGCGACGCCGGGCTAGATGCCCTCCTCCTCGACGTCCTCCTCCGTGAGCACGCCCTCGTCGGGGTCGTCGAGCGGGTCGTGCTCGTCCTCGATGGGGGACGCCTCGTTGCCGGCGTTGTTGCCCCAGACGGTCTCGCCGGCGACGCCGTCGGTCGTCACGAGCTCATCGGCGAAGTCGGCCTCGGCGATCGGGTCGTCCGCGGCGTAGTCGACATCGCCATCGGCCGGGTCGACCCACCCGGCCGTGTCCCCGGCGTCGCCGTCGCCGTACTGCTCGTCCTCGACGCCGTCCTCGGGGATGCGGTCCATGGCGGTCTCCTCTTCCTGTCGTCTGCGGCGAACCTACACCCGCCGCCGGGAACGCAGAAGGCGGCCGGTCCGAGGACCGGCCGCCTTCGTGAGCGGTGCGTGCGGGAGGGTCAGCTCGCCTTCGGGAAGGTGACCGAACCGCTGTCGCCGGCGTCCTTCACGGCGGCGGCGACGAAGGAGGCGAACTGCGTCGCGTCCGTGAAGCCGCCCTGGTAGCGCTCGCCGTTGACGAACACGGTCGGGGTGCCGAAGCCGCCGCTGGTGGGGTTCGCGAGCTGCTTGCTGGCGACCGCCTCCTTGGTGCGGTTGGTCACGAACTGCGCGTACGTCTGGTTGTTCACGCAGTCGGTGATCTGCTTCGATTCGACCCCCGCGTCCTTGAACAGCTTCAGGATCTCGGCGTTCGTGAGCCCGCTGCCGGTCGACTCGTCCGGCTGGTTGGCGAACAGGGCGCTGTTGATGTCGAAGAACTTGTCCGGGTCGTAGTTCGCGACGCAGGAGGCCGCGGCCGCCGAACGCGTGGAGTACTTGTTGTTCGTCGACGAGTCGAGGATGGCGACCGGGTGGATCTCGAGGGTCGCGGTGCCGTCGGCCATCATCTGCTTCATCTGGTCGCTGTTGGTGGTCTCGAACTGGTCGCAGTAGGGGCACTGGTAGTCGAGCCAGATCTGGATGTGCGCCGTCTTGCCGTCGAGCTTCTGCGTCGTCGGCGTCGGAGCGTCCCCGCCGGAGATCGCCGCGCTCTTCACGGCCTGGTCGGCCTGGGTCAGCACGATGCCGCCGCTGATCATGTTCTTGGGGTTCGCGACGTTGCTGGACGCGCTGACGCCCGAGTAGACGATGAGGCCCACGACGGTGAGCACCGCGAGCACGCCCACGATGACCGAGCTCTGAACGATGACCTTGCGGCGCTTCGCCTTCTTGGCGGCCTCTTCGCGCATCAGTCGCGCGGTCTCCCGCGCCTCTTCCCGACGGTCGCGTTTGGTCGGGCCGGAGGCCCCTCTACCCGTTGCCATTCAGTTCATCCCGTTCGACATGTGGACATTCCCCCACCGATCGTAGGGGTAATTTCCTTTGAGAGGGCTGGTGGTATCGGCGCTAGCGTTGGGGCATGCGAGTAGACGAGGGCGTGAGCAGATGACGAACGACATCCCGGGGCCCGGCACCGGCAAGGGCACCGCAGGCGGAGACTACGCAGAACGCCTTCGCCGCCTCGACGACTCGTGGTGGCGCCGCACCCTCAACGTGCAGGCACCGTACCGGTGGAACATCCGCCGCCTCGACCTCGGCCGCGTGCTCGACGTCGGCTGCGGGCTCGGCCGCAACCTCGCGCATCTCGGCAACAACGGCGTCGGGGTCGACCACAACGCGGCGTCGATCGAGATCGCGCGGGCGCGGGGACTCACCGCCTTCACGTCGGACGAGTTCCCCAGCACCGAGTACGCCGTTCCCGGCGCCTTCGACTCGATGCTCGCCGCGCACCTCGTCGAGCACCTGGACCCGGAGTTCGCGGTCTCGCTGCTCAGCGACTACCTCCGCTACATCAAACCGGGCGGCCGCGTCTGCTTCATCACGCCCCAGGAGGTCGGCTATCGCAGCGACGCGACGCACGTCACCTTCGTCGACTTCGACGGCCTGAGCCGGCTCAGCGAGAGGTTGGGTCTGCGCCCCGAGCGCCACTACTCGTTCCCCTTCCCGCGGCCGGCGGGAAAGGTGTTCGTCTACAACGAGTTCGTCATGGTCTCGCGCATCCCCACGGCGTAGGGTCCCGTCCACCCTCGTTCGGGTCCCTTGCCGCCGGCGGGCGCGCTCGCCAGACTGCTGCGAGCACGACCCGAAGGAGTGAACGTGGCACGACCCAGGCTGGGCAAGGGCGGCTGGTCGATCGTCGGAGGGGCCGCCGCGCTGGCGGTGCTGGTGTCCGTCTCGGCGTATGCGGCCGGTGGGCAGCCTCCCGCCGAGACCGCCGAGACGGACGCCATCTCGGCGCAGACGCAGCGGAGCGCGACTCCGACGCCGAGCGCCACCCCCGTGACGGAGGTGACGACGGTGGACGTCGACACGGCGATCCCGTTCGCGGCCACCACCGTGGACGACCCGGCCCGGGATGTCGGGACGAGCGCGGTCACGACCGAAGGGCGCGATGGCGTCAAGACGAGCACGTACAGCGTCACGCTGGTCGGCGGGGCGGAAACCGGGCGCACGCTCGTCTCCGAGACGGTGACGACGCCGCCGGTCGATCAGGTCACGAGCGTGGGTTCGCGCCAGCCCGCGCCGGCGGCTCCACCGGCACCACCGGCGGCCGGCGCGCAGGGTGGATGCGACCCGAACTACGCCGGGGCCTGCGTCCCGATCGCGAGCGATGTGGACTGCGCGGGAGGCAGCGGCAACGGGCCCGCGTACGTGCGCGGGCCGGTCCAGGTCGTGGGGACCGACATCTACGACCTGGACCGCGACGGCGACGGGGTGGGCTGCGAGTAGCGGCCGCGTGCGGAGCGACGGGCCAGCGATTAGCCCACGGTCACCGGACTCGTCGAGGCGACCGGGACCAAGCGCTGCAGCTGGGTGACGTGGGCCGGGGTCAGCTCGGCGAGCGACGAGACCTCCAACAGCTGCATCGTGCGCACGATCTGATCCGAGAGGATCTGGATGGTGCGGTCGACGCCGGCGCGGCCTCCCGCCATCAGGCCGTACAGGTAGGCACGGCCGATGAGCGTGAACTTGGCGCCGAGCGCGTAGGCGGCGATGATGTCGGCGCCGTTCATGATGCCGGTGTCGATCGCGACCTCGGTGTGGTGCCCGACCTCCTGCACCACCTTCGGCAGCAGGTGGAAGGGGATGGGCGCGCGGTCGAGCTGGCGCCCGCCGTGGTTGGAGAGCACGATGCCGTCGACGCCGAGGTCGACGAGCTTCTTCGAGTCCTCGACGTTCTGCACGCCTTTGATGACGATCTTGCCGGGGAAGAGGTCGCGGATGATCGCGAGGTCCTCGAAGCTGATGGACGGATCCATCGCCGCGTTGAGCAGGTCGCCGACGGTGCCGCCGGTCGACGACAGCGACGCGAACTCGAGCTTCGGGGTGGTCAGGAAGTCGTACCACCACCACGGGCGGGGGATGGCGTTGACGATCGTGCCGAGGGTGAGCTGCGGCGGGATGGAGAAGCCGTTGCGCTTGTCGCGCAGGCGGGCGCCGGCGACGGGGGTGTCGACCGTGAAGAAGAGGGTGTCGAACTGCGCAGCCGCGGCACGCCGGACGAGCTCGTACGAGATCTCCCGCTCCCGCATCACGTAGAGCTGGAACCAGTTGCGGCCGGTCGGGTTGGCCGCCTTGACGTTCTCGATGGAGGTGGTGCCGAGCGTCGAGAGGGTGAAGGGGATGCCCGCGGCGCCGGCGGCGCCCGCTCCTGCGATCTCGCCTTCGGTCTGCATCAGCCGGGTGAAGCCGGTCGGCGCGATGCCGAAGGGCAGCGCGGAGGGGCCGCCCCAGATCTCGCAGGACGTGTCGACGACCGAGACGTCCTTGAGGATCGACGGGTGGAACTCGATGTCCTGGAACGCCTGGCGGGCGCGCGCCAGCGACAGCTCGCCCTCGGCGGCGCCCTCGGTGTAGTCGAAGGCGGCCTTCGGCGTGCGGCGCTTCGCGATGCGCTGCAGGTCCTCGATGGTGAGGGCGCCCTGCAGGCGGCGCTTCTTGCCGTCGAGCTCGGGCTTCTTGAACTTCATCAGGTCGAGCAGTTCGGCGGGCTTGGGGACTTGACGGGTGACCATGTGCTGCTGCCTATCTGGTTTCGTGGGCGGAGGGTGTGCGGGCGGAGGAGTCGTCGAGCGGTTCGGGGGAGGCGTCGCGGTAGTAGCCGCTGATGTGCGCGTGGATGCGGGTGCGTGCGGCTGCAGCATCCCCGGCGGCGATCGCGGCGATCACCTCGCGGTGCTCGGCGCGGAGCCGGGTCGCCATCGCCTCCCAGTCCGGGATGCGTGAGAGCCCGGCGATCACGTAGCCCTCGATCGAGGTGCGCAGGCCCGCCATCGTCGCGGCGACCACCGCGTTGCCGGACGCCTCGGCCAGGACGAGGTGGAACTGCGCGTCGAGCGCGAGGAACTCCTGCGGCGTGAGCGCCGGGTCGTCCATGGCGTCGAGCAGCTGGCGGGCGTCGGAGAGGTCGACGGTGGAGGGACGCTCGGCGAGCTCCTCGGCCACGGCGGTCTCGAGGAGGAGACGAGTGCGCACGACGTCGGCGACGGGGAACCCGCTGGCCGCGACCTGAAGGCGCATCAGTGCCTGCATCCCGCCGACCGGGCGCGCGACGATGATCGCGCCGGAGGTCGGGCCCGAGCCGGTCTGCGTGCGCACGAGGCCCATGGCCTCCAGCACCCGGATCGCCTCCCGGACGCTCGACCGCGAGACCCCGAGGTCGGCGGACAGGGCGCGTTCGGCGGGGAGGTGGTCGCCCGGGCGCAGCCGGCCGTCGACGAGACGCGCCTCGATGTGGGCGAGCACGCCCTCCCAGGCCCGCGGCTCCGCGGTCATAGCGCCTCCTGTGGTCAGACCATGTGGTCGGACCACACTAGCACGCGCGCGGCCGCGGCCGGCGAGCGTGCCGCGGCCGCCCGGGTTCTCCGGATGGATTCGCGCGAGCGGGGCGAGTCGCCGGAGTTCCGGAGAGATGAGCGGCGCGGTGCGTGGGATCGCCGGAGTTACGGGGCGATCTCAGCAACTCCGGAAGCTGTCCGCGGCTCGCCGCTCAGTTCGCCGGAACTCCGGAGCATCGAGCCGAAACGGCGCAATTCGCCGTAACTCCGGAGGTTTGCGAGGCGCGCGAGCGGGGCGCTACTCGGCGGCGGGCGTCGCGGGGCGCAGCTCCACGTCTTCGACGCGCGAGCGCGGCATGGCGATGCCCGCGACGATCGTGAAGGCGGCAGCGATCGCGACGGCGATGAAGACGGCGGTGGAGGCCGCCTGCACGGTGCCGGGATCCTTCGCGCCGCCCGCGGAGGAGGCGATGATCCCGTTCGCGATCGCGCCGAACAGGGCGACGCCGACCGAACTGCCGATGGAGCGCGAGAACATGTTCGTGCCGGTGACCACGCCGCGCTCGTTCCAGGCGACGCTCGACTGGGCGGCGATCAGCGTCGGGGTGGCGACCAGGCCCATCCCGAGCCCCACCACGAAGCAGCTCATCGCGACGAACGCGACGCTCGGGTGGACGGACGTGACGGCGAGCGCGATCGCGCCGACGACGGCGATGGAGGTGCCGAGCAGCGCGGTGCTGCGGAACCCGATGCGCAGGTAGAAGCGGCCGGAGAGGCTGGCGGCGATCGGCCAGCCGATCGTGAGGGCGGCGACCGCGAGGCCTGCGATCAGCGGTGAGGCGCCGGTCGTCGACTCGAGGTAGGTCGGCACGTACGAGGTGAGGCCGATCAGGATGGCGCCGATGCCCAGCGAGATGAGGGTCGTGGTCACGAGCAGCCGGCGGGAGAACACCCAGAGCGGCAGGATCGGCTCGGCCGCCCGGCGCTCCACGAGCAGGAAGGCGATCAGCAGGAGGCCGCCGAGCACGAACGCGCCGATGCTCCAGGCCGAGTCCCACGCCCACGCCTGGCCGCCCTCGAGCACGGCGAGGATGAGGAGACTCATCCCGAGCGTCAGCAGCGTGGCTCCCGCGTAGTCGATGCGGTGCGGGCGGCGCTCGACGTTCTCGTGGAAGTTGCGCGCCAGCATCCACGCGGCCAGGAGGCAGAGCGGAATGTTGACGAAGAAGATCCAGCGCCACGACGTGAACTGCGAGAACACGCCGCCGAGGGTCGGGCCGACCACCGAGGAGATCGCCCACACGCTCGCGAGGTAGCCCTGCACCTTCGCCCGCTCGGCGATCGTGTAGATGTCGCCGGCGATGGTGATCGCGATCGGCTGGATGGCGCCGGCGCCGAGGCCCTGGATGACGCGGAAGGCGATGAGCGCGGGCATCGACCAGGCGACGCCGCAGAGGATGGACCCGAGCAGGAAGAGCCCGATGCCGATGAGCACGAGCGGCTTGCGCCCGACGGTGTCGGCGAGCTTCGCGTAGAC
>Ga0153993_100562_pt1 | contig 13887 bp, 19 predicted proteins | sample TSNC077MetaG_FD_104706 | JGI IMG/M metagenome (GOLD analysis project Ga0153993, IMG submission 104706) | Attine ant fungus gardens microbial communities from North Carolina, USA - TSNC077 MetaG | ecosystem: Host-associated > Fungi > Mycelium > Unclassified | place: USA: North Carolina, Lumber...
GATAGTTGGAGGCCAATTGCAATGATTGAACATCTTTTTTTTCTAATTAACAATTAATTACACTGCTTGTTCTCGTTTGCAGTTCGTAGTAATGATTGGACGTCTAATTGAAGTAATAGATTATCTAGCTTTGAAAGAGAAATAATGAGTCTGAGTTGAGCACAACTAGATGTGAGTTGGACATATCATATTTAGGTATATACAGATTGAGTGAACTTTAGATGTTTACAATTACTCACGACTTACTCACGACACGGCGGACAAGCAGCTGTCAACTGATCAACAAAAGTATGGCGCCAGCGTACCTGTCAGATGTCGCACTTTGTTCAGCATTTTTGAAATCAAAAATATAATGCTGAAATATTGCACAGGGGAGGTTACAAACGGATAGTTATTTCTAGTGTAACGCTCGAGATCCTATAGTGCCCATCAGCGGTTTACGGAAGTATGCGAAGTACACTATAGAGTCCTACACCAAGTTTACAAGCTTCAGCTCAAGCTACTCGAAACTGATTCGAACCCATAGAGAAAGAGGAAAGAAAAGAGAAAAACCAATAGAAATGGGAACAGAGATAAGAATCAGCAGACATATAGCTGATCGCAGCAGGATCATCAAGAATGACACAAAGTTTTCAATGACCATGATTTTATCTGTCATATGGGTGAAGCAATGACAATCATTCAAACCTCTTGTTTCCAAGTCGCGAAGACCACAAGGAGAGCTTTTATTGATGAATCTTCGTCTGAATCCACCAATGGGGGCTTTGGATTCAGCATTTCTATTCCAGCTTAACATGACGTTTGAGTAACAGCGACTGAGGGTGTTGCTGATGTTACATATCATTCAGCCTTTCAGCTGACTGATCAAACTCTGGCTGATCGGTTGACAGCTGTTCGCCGTGTGAGTTTGCTGTTGATCTTTACTACATGCGGAGTACGGAAATATCGATGTTCTCACAGCTGTAGTTTTTATTGAATCTTACACGTTATAAAATTTTCATGTCCCCTACTGACATTGTAAATGACCTTCAGGAACTTGTTGTTTCCACGTATTCCGGAAAAGTCACCGATCCTCTCCAACTGTACAAGTCCAAGCATCGCATATCTGATCTTTGTCTGGCTTTACTACGCTCCAATCAGGGCCCAGAGGAATATACAGCCATCCTGGCAGGTGGGATTTGGTTGCTTAATCATATTCTGGTTCTAACTAGGTTTATTATGCAGAGTCTTGCCAAGAGTCCTCAGCCCTGAATCTCATCACATCTTTGGGCATTGCGGATCTTATCGCTGCGTCTCCGAATGGCAGGTTGAGCTTGGCCGAGCTCAGTTCAAAGACCAACGCAGATGAGAGATATCTTTGTGAGAATAGCAACGACAAATCTAAGTATTTTTGTTAATGGACTGCAGCCGTTGCTCTCAGTGCCTTGGCATATCACGGATACTTTACAATCGAAAAAGACAATGGGTCGCAAGTCGTTGCCAATAATGAATTCAGCAATGTTCTGCGGACATACATAGATGCAGAGTCTGGAAAGAGTATGAAAGACGCTGTCGGCTTATCGTAAGTGTCTATCGAGTTTTTTTTTCTTACAAAAATTGTCTCATTGCCATAGGGTTGACGATGGAGCAAAAGCAACAATACATTTATTGGATGCAGCCACTTTTCAGGGAGGGGAAAATCAGAAGACCGCCGCAAACATTGGTTTTGGTTTCAATGGCTCCATCTTTAATTGGATGACTTCTCCCGGAAATGAATGGCGGGGAAAGAGAGCCGGGAATGCTATGGTACAGCTTCATAGCATGGTAAATGGGGGCATCGGCGAAGGTATTTCAAAAATATGGTTGCAAGACGTCGAGACATCTAGAACCAAAATTACAGATTACCTTTGGGAGGAGCAAGCAACCCCGATCATAGACATCGGGGGTGGTATGGGCTCCTTTGAAGAAATGCTCCTTTCCGTCCCTAAGAACAACAAACTTACGTTCACCATCTTCGATATTGATAAGACTATCGATAACACCAGAAAGGCCAGACAACACAACCCACTCTTCCTGTCCTTGTGTAACATTGGCTAATAGGTTTGGGCTGCTAAACCACAATGGATGCAAGATCGTGTTTCTTTCGTTGCTGGAGATTTCTTTGGATCTTCGCTTGTTGACAGCAAAATACCTACTCGGGCTGAGGGGGCAGGTACTTATGTTATACGACACGTTCTCCATGACTGGAACGATGCACAAGTATAAAATATCGTTTCTTATAATTGTTTGGGTAATGTCACTTAGCGGCTCTCAGGTTGTCACCATCTTGACGCATGTACGGGATGCAATGCTCGCAACTCCCACAGCTCCGATATCCAAACTTGTTCTCGTCGAGATGATGTTGAGTCAGACCTCATCCCGCTTTACGCACACAACTTCCTTGCAATTGCTTGCCTTAAATGGAGGTATCACACGGACTCAAGGTAAATGTGTATTATTCATTCTGCATTTTCTGAGCACCGTCCTTCGCTTTAAAGCCCAATTCTACGCATTGATTGAGAAGGCAGGATTCATAGTCCAGAGTGTAACTGAGATTCGGGGCGTTGATCTGATTTTGGAGTTGAAACCCAGGTGTGAAATCTTTACATGAGTGTTTTCAGTGGCTCACACTTTTATAACAAGCGGCAGGGACCTAGAGTGATAATAAACACTGTAGGTATACTGAGTGACAAATTCTAGTCCATAATATAAATTATTCTTACCTCAGAATTATGAAATGAGACTGAGGTGCACAAGAAGTCAGCCGACGATGAAGACCGGATTATGTAACATGCGAGATGGAAAACAGAAAAAGGTGTAAGCACAACACACATTTAGTAAGGATTGAGTACTTAGCGGATTAGCGACCCTGAAGGCTTCACAACATGGTGCCAGACCGAACTTCTCGGACGAGTATGACCTTTGATTTGTTTCCTGATCCGAAGAGCTGCCCACGATGTACACCATATTCAAAGAGTCTATGTCTGTTGTAGTGTCTATGGCAAAACACACTTCTGTCTTCTGTGTGATTGATTGCATCAGACATATGCACATGAAGCCATCTGTTCGCCCTCTTATATGGAAAGATTCTTGTCCTCCTTTTTTTCTGGCCGTTCTCGCTTTCATTTCCTCACTTGGATTCAGTTGTAAGAACCAACGTTCACGATACTTACCCCAGGATTCAATGTCTTCAGAGGTAAATAATAACGATGATATTCTCAGGATTTTAACGTTCTCTCAGACTTTGGTTTCACCAACCTCCAAGTCGAGTTTCAATGCTATCCCTGTTATTGATTTCTCCCTTAGAGAATCTGAACCTCCTAAATACTTCGAACAGTTGAGATCTGCACTCGAAGATGTCGGGTTCGGCATCTTCATCAACGTGCCCGGTTTTGAGCAATCGTTCCAGGATGAGGCTTTTAGTCTTGCTGCGAAGTTCTACGGCAGACCACCTGAATGGAAGCGTTCTCTTGGGACTGAGAATTCAATGGCCTTGCGTGGTTACTTCCGTTGCGATGAGACCGAAGGACCGCATAAGGTCTGACTTCATCCTTACTTTCGCAATTTGAGTCTGATATCGATAGGCGTATGCTGAAACCATCCGATTCGGTGCCGACTATCCACCTCCCGCTGACGCTCTGGCGCCGTTCTGGCTTCGCCTTCACGAGGGTGTGTCAATTTGATCAAACACAGCGAAGTACATGAAGTAAAGCTTCTCAGGACCCAACCAATGGCCTTCTGAAAGAGATCTTCCCCGTTTTAGACAAATCATGGAGACCCTTTTTGAACGCTATTATGACTTGAATATTGAGCTCAACAAGCAGATCGCTCAGTTGTTGGATGTTCCATTTTCCGCCATCAGTGATTATTTCCCGTCCAAACTGGAGTTTAATGCTGCTATTTGGCATTACTTTCCGGTGACTTCGGAAATGACGAGTGCGGAGAAGGATGGTTTCATTAATGGGATGCATGAACATCGTGACCCGGCAAGCTTCCTGACATGTCTGATTCAGTCCCGTCCTGGTCTACAAGTGCAAAACCATGTGGGTGAATGGATTGACGTTCCCATGGTTGAAGGTGCAGTTGTCTGTAATATCGGTGAATCGTCCGTAATCGGCCTTAAAACCCATCCTAACTTTCTGATTGACAGGTATGCAACTGATGCTCCTTACGGGTGGAAAGTTTGTCGCGACGACGCACAGAGTTAATACACTAAATATCGATAAAGATCGGTAAGTTTCTTTTTCTTTGGTACTCTGCAGATTTCGCGACCCGGAACAGGTATACCATTCCTTATGTTCTCTCTACGAGGCTTGATAAGCAAGTCGTCCCGCTTCCACAATTCGATAATCCAGCCCTGGCGAAGAGTCATGCAACCCCAAATGCAAAGGTCCAGGCTCTCATGGCTGTGGAGGATCCCGTAAAACGTAGCGGATATGCTCGACTAAGTCTTTTTCCTACTGCAGCACAGAAACTGTACCCCAAAGAGTGGGAAGAGGCTCAAAATTTGGGCATTGTATGATTGGGATTGAAAACCATCGAGATGTATCGCTTGATCGAATAACAACATCTCTAAGTTCGCAATCTCATTTGTTTTCTATATTTTGACATTTTTTGTCTCATGTATATCGTCTTCTTTCCATTTTCATTCTCTTGCTATGATGTTGAGATAATGGAAAATGTAAGAAGGGATAAGTGCAGCCATCACTGTCTTCCTCGCTGACCAGAGGGCGCAGGTTTTTGAGATTTTTGGGGGAGTTCTGGATCACAACAAATTATAACGCTGGAAGATATTGAAGGATTTTTAGTGTTTGATGTATTGTTTCTTGTGGACTGTGGTGTGCCAAAGCGAAAGTATCTCGAACAATGCAAATTTTATACATTAAAGAACCTGGGTGTCTTTCAGGTGCATGCCAGTTCTATAATCAAGGATGCATTTACCTTAGGGGCCAGACTCACGACTTTCCCCCATCCCTTCATTCTGAGGTCCGCACTCACAAGTCCACCGATTCGCGTTCCCAGCATTTCACGCTTGTTATTGAGTAGCACTGCAGCGTTGTCATCGAAACGAATGATTCTACCATCGGGTCTTCGGACTGGTTTGCGTGTTCGAACGATTACAGCGCGTCGAACGTCGCCTCGTCGAACCTTGACAGCATTCACCGATGCTTGCGAAGCGGCAGAGATAGGACGGGCTTTCTTCACTACACAGACAATTTCATCGCCGACGGAGCCCCAGCCGTTATTGACCTTGTTCTTGAGGATATTCACACACTCAACGAGGAGCGCACCAGAATTGTCTATGACCTAGACATCAGGTAGTATCAGGAATAGACATGCGGAAAAAGGCGGAGGACATACATTGAGAGTACTCTTTAGTCCAATCATCGACGATTAGCGGTCAGCAAAGAAGGTAGAAAGTCTGTTGGCAGCATAGGAAATTCATTCCCACAAGGAACATTGTTTCCAAATTGGGTTCAGCGATTAAGAAAGCAATCTACTTTACTCGTAGTCACTCTACATCGACAATCATCATGCCAGCTTCACGCAGAGGATCCGGAACACTTAAGTTGCCCAGTGGTCATATTATGACCATACACACAAGGACTCAGGATGAAGAGGATCTACCCCACGCGACCAAGAAGTGCGTACTCTGCCACTTCCGCAGGACGATAACTGACATCCTACAGGACGATGGCAGATCACCTTCGCAGGCTCGAGAGCCTGTATGTTTAAATATTTTTTATGCCATTGTTTACCTCACAAGATAACTTGACTTGTAGTTTTACCTTGACCCCTCAGCGTATGCGCATGATCGTTGAAGCATTCAAGGATGCGCTCGAGAATGGACTCGAGAAACCAGAGCAGATTGTCGTGCGTTTTGGGCTCAGGGCCTCTTAATCATAGTGACTGATGTAGACGGTCAGCCAATGATCCCAACGTTTGTCTTTGGGTGGCCAACTGGTCAAGAACAAGGCGATTTCTTAGCAGTTGATCTTGGTATGTGATGCTGGCATCCATCCCTTCGACTACACCTGCACTACTGCTTACTGTGTTAAGGTGGAACCAACTTGCGTGTCTGTCTGGTGACCCTTCAGGGTGAAGGCAAATTCGAGATCACTCAGTCCAAGTATCGCTTGACAGAGGATCAAAAGCAGGATGACGGTCAAAAGTTATTCGACTTCTGCGCAGAATGCCTTAAAACGTTTATCGATACCAACTTTGTCCAGGAAGATGGAAGTCTCTCGCTCAAGCAAGACGAGGTTCTTCCCCTTGGATTTACTGTAAGATTGCATTACTTTCCTTCTGTCAGGAAAACTAACAACTCCTCTAGTTCTCATACCCTTGCTTGTAAGGCCATACTTTTATTACAAACAGATTTCATTGAACTCTGCCCTTGCAATAGCCAGAAAAAGATTGATCATGGAGTACTCATCCGTTGGACTAAAGGCTTCGGAGCGCTAAATACTGAGGGTTTCGACGTTGCTGAAATGTTCCGCAAATCTCTTGCGAAATACGTGATCATACTTTCCACCTTACAATCTGTTATTTTGGCTAAAAGTATCTACTTTTGTAGAACGTGCCTGTGAAACTCACTGCCGTCATCAACGATACTACCGGGACTCTCATTGCTTCTCATTATGTGAACCCCAAATCCAAGATTGCGTGTATATTCGGAACAGGTTGTAATGCAGCATACATGGAGCATGTTCGCGAGATTCCCAAAATCAACAACCTCGGAATTGATCCCGATTTTGACATGGCAATTAATTGTGAATGGGTATGCAGCGACTTCACTTCAGCGCTCGATGCAATCTTCTCTGACTCTGATTAGGGTGCTTTTGATGCATTTGAACACGAACACTTGCCGAGGACAAAGTATGATGTCATCGTTGATGAATCATCCAACAAACCTCATGAACAGTCTTTTGAGGTAATAATCATTTCCGCGTGGAACAGACCAATATCTCACCCGACACGTGGGTCAGAAACTGATCTCGGGTCGCTATCTCGGCGAAATCCTTCGTCTCGTCATCTGTGAACTCATAGATGAGGGTGTCCTCTTCCTAGGTCAAAACACGTACAAGCTTGAAGTCCCTTATTCGCTGGATACTGCCTTCTTATCTCTGATGGAAAGGTGCGGTGATTCCATATCAGTTGCCTCACCCCACGTCCGAATCTTGATGATGTTCTCTAGCGATCCAACGGACGAGCTTCTCATGATCATCGGAATCTTTACGCACTTCTTTGCTGTGGTGACTACTCTTGCAGAGCGTCAATTTTTCCGGGCTTTGGCGAAACTGATTGGTCGGCGTGCTGCGCGCCTGAGTGCGTGCGGCATTGCTGCCATCGTCGGCAAAATGGGATATCTTGATGAAGGTTGTTCTGTTGGTGCAGATGGGAGCTTATACAATGTACGTACTTGATTTTTTTCAATTTGTCAATCAACTTGACATCATTGATGCATATAAACTAATATCTTTGAATCTGTCACTCTTTCTTCCTTCTCTCGACAAACCTCGGAACGACTGTATGACCTTTGTTACCATCAGAAATATCCTGGTTTTGCGGATAGAATTCACGAAGGACTCGTAGACATATTCGGAGAAAAAGGGAGGTATGTATTCTACCGGTCTTTGAGCATCATTCCCCTCCTCGCTTGATATGAATCATCTAGGCGGGTATGAGATTGATAAGCCTTGTCCTACTTCTGCTGCCTCAGAACCTGATGATATTCAAGCTACTGACGAACGTGTTTCATTTCCGGTATTGTAGGAACATTGTGACTCACCATGCCGAAGATGGAAGTGGTGTTGGGAGTGCTATCATTGCCGGTAAGCTTCTTCTTCCCTTTCTCCCCAGGGGCCTCGGAACTGCAGTGAACAGAGACTGAAAGGCGTTCATTTCTCATTGATTGCTTCATATTTCTCTATTCCATTCGATGTGATGCTCATAATGGGATTCATTCTTAGCTATGACCAAAATAAGAAAGGACGCTGGGTTGTATGTCGATCTTTAAGGTAGAGTCGCTGTAGGCCAAACTTGCGGAGTTGTTGGATGTTTGATCAGGTTGAAAGGGGGAGCGTGAAGGTCTTTTGATCATCGTATGCGCCCCAGCTGTATCATTAGTTTCTAGGTATCGTACTCGTGTCAGGACTGGCTGTATCTTTGAAACCGTGTTATAGTGTATAATATGATCATGTGTTGAGGTAAACGTCTGAGTCATTTTTTATGCTTGGGTGCGAATGTTGATAGATGGTATTATATATATACTGCTCTGATCTACTGGGATTGGAAGACAGGTTGAGGGGTGTTAGAATCATGATTGCACATAATAGTCCAATGTAACACCCAAGTCTGTGTGGATTGTTGTGATGCACTAGTTTTCTGAGTTAGACAATTTTGATTGACTTTCTGGTTAACAAACATGTGTTCACCATGATGTAGTCTAGTCTCATGTTGGTTATGTTTTTGTTATAGCTTACCAAACCCAGGTTGCAAAAGTCAAATTACATATGATCTGTGCATCTGGGTTCCTTCTCTTTTCTTTGTTTTTATTATTATCTAGTCATTCTTTTCCTTTAATAATCTCAGTAAAAAGTTCAAAAATTATTGATGTTATATATTTGAAATTCATGTCTGGCATCTCGGCACAAACCTTCTGAAAAAAATCTGACCACGAGAAGTTTATTAAAGGGCCCATTTTGATCCAGCAATATTCAACACCTATCTCCGAAAGATCGCCATTCGGAAGATGAGTTTGCGCCTTTCGTCAGTCGCAGACTACGAGACTTTGCTCGACGACTATGATACTTGGCTCTTTGACTGTGATGGTGTTCTGTGGCGGGGCGATCAGGTTATCGATGGTGTGGTCCAAGTGCTCGACATCCTGCGCAAACGAGGTGAGACCCCCGCCAAAATTTTCGACATGACTTTCTCGGTTCTTATCATGGCCAAGGGAAAAAACTCGTTTTCGTTACCAATAATGCGACGAAATCTAGGAAGAGTTATAAAAAGAAATTTGACCAGTTGGGCTTGAACGTTCATGTGGTACGCATCCAATCTATGCTCTGTGTATCTTTGAACATATAATCTTTTTTTCAGGATGAAATTTATGGATCTGCATACGCCGCTGCAGTGTACATCTCCTCTGTTGTCAAGTTGCCGAAACACAAGAAAGTCTATGTTATCGGTCAAGCGGGCCTAGAGGAAGAATTGCAAGATGAGGGGATTGCATATATCGGAGGCACGGTGAGCCTTGACCTGTCTTATGCATACGGGAAGTTCACATATGGTTTTGCTAGGATCCGAATGACAATACGTTAACTGCCTTTGATTTGGCCGATTTCACTCTGGATCCTGACGTAGCTGCTGTTGTATGCGGCCTTGATACCCAAATAAATTACACAAAACTCTCAAAGGCATTCCAGTTCTTGACCCGCAATCCAGAATGTCTTTTCATAGCGACGAACGAAGATAGCACTTATCCTAGTGCCCATGGTTTGCTTCCTGGAGCAGGGTCAATTAGCGCTCCGCTCCGCTTTGCCCTCGGTCGTGATCCCGTGTGCACAGGAAAGCCAGCCAGTACTATGCTTGATTGCGTGAAGGCCAAGTAAATCAGCTCATAGGAAATGGTAGACCTAATTTATCATTCGATTCAGAGTCAACTTCGAGCCAAAACGGACAATTATGGTGGGAGATCGTTTGAATACTGATATCTTATTTGGAATAAATGGCGGACTGGCTACTCTGCTCGTCACGACAGGTATTTACGTACAGTCTAACTTTTGCATTCAAGCGATAAGAGCCCTTTCATCAGGTATCACGACCGAGACAGACATCACAGGACCCAACGCCTCATCAATTGTACCCAAGTTTATAACTAAATCTATTGGCGATTTCCGCATCATGGACGAAGTCCAACCTCTGTGCTGAGGACGATACGATGGAATAGAATGACGTTGTTTGCAACAATCGAGAATTAGACAAGTTAGAGGATATCGTCTGCTAATTAGCTAAATGAACTCCTGGTTAGCTTTGTTCAAGGACAGACTGCCCAACCGTATTGAAAGCGAGGGAAACAAGTGAGCCGACGATATATCCACTGATAGCACCATATATAGGTGTCAGTGGCCATGCCTGTATCCAAGTGTCATTGTAGTGCCAACATTTGTAGGAGCTAATGGAAAGACTCACCTGCCATGGCCTGTCCCAATCAAGGGCAATGGGTATTGTACCAAGCCATGCTCCGACGAAAGAGCCTATAGCAGGATAAACAACGGCGCGCTCTATGGGAGAACGAATCCTGTACATCATTTCACTTCATCAACTGCAAAGGGACAAACCTATAACTCACTTGAATTCAGCGAACAACCTGATCCAAAGCAAACGTTTCAGGAAAGATGCCGTACCCGAGCTCAACTTGGGGGGGCCAAATACGAATGCAGGAGTATAAATTGATAGAATAGAGAGGAGAAGGGCGAAGGAGTAAGTGCGAGCTGAATACCTAACAGCCAAAATCTTGTCAAGTACACATAGTAGGAGAAAGATGGATGACATACCAGGAGAAGGGAGCCCCGAACAAGATGAAGATAAAGTGAAATATAAGAGAAGTCGCGATCGTTGTGATCCACGCCGCTGTGAATGCCTGAGTCATACGAATGTCATGATTGATCTCGTCTGATTTCGTAAACGCATACTTTGATTTTTTGTCGATTTGCGAATGCCTTCTCGAGCTGCTCGTTCTTTGAACCATCAGCAAGTACGAGAGACCACCACTCTCGAATATATCCGGCCCACCACGATTGGAGGATGGCAGCTCCAAAGCAGATGTAGAGTGTTGTTGTCAGGGGGTTCAGTGTCAGCGGTTCAAGAAATGGATGTCGAGGGCGATCCAGGGAGGAGAGCTGAGCTGAATTGACACTGATTCCGGTGAGCTCCTGCAGGAAGGTTGTCCGTGGGAGGAAGAGAGCATTGAAGGCGAGAAGCGTTGCATGAACACCAACAACTGGAATATAAGAATTTCCCGGGAGGACTTCCTTTTGTAACGACGGCGATGGACGTTTTGTCGAAGGGTCAGATGTCATGGATTGACATATTACCTAATCCGGACATAAGATAAGTACACAGACTCCAAACTCCGCACAAATACGGACTGCCACCGAGCCCGGTGTAACAAATTGTAGACTTCAAAAAAAAAAAAACTCCACACAAACTCTTCCTTTTCGTCACAAAGGCTCTTTCCGTGTGTTATCATTTCCGTTTAATGGCTTGACAAAGACTAGGCTCAGAATACTGCCCAGTAGGCCGTTCAGGAGACAATACTTTATTTAATATTGTTGTTGCTCCACAACTCCTTCACACTAGACTCTCGACTGACCATTGTATGATCGGAGTGGAAGCTTCAAAGTTCTAATTAGGGAGAACACTTTACAACCCATAAAAGTCATAGGTCCTGAGTTTGATGCCGTCCACAGTTTATGAACCATGTTCACTGGTTCTACCCACTGTTGCGATCTATCGCTCTTCATATTTCGGCCAGGAAACTTAACCCGAACGTATGTGAAATCAGGAATTGCTATTTCTCTTTGCTATTTTGTCTGTCTGATCCGTCGTATGAGGACAACGTCAATGTTCCAAGTTTCAGACTACCAACTTGATACATTGGATTACTCTCCATCATCAAAATCGTGAGGACTCATTCATTCCTGTTTTTGTTGAGATTCCCTAGGGCTCAGGTAAATTGAGTGACAGGTCATCGGCACCCCATCCTCAACAGCCACACGTTCGGTTGTCAATAATCGAATGGCAATGACGTGCCGGATAATCTGTGATTTACCGAAGGCATGAACGCCAAACTAGGAAATTCGTGCGACAAGATGATTTGATCGTGTTATATCATTACGGAAAATGCCGGGAAGCTATACAGTTATTCAGCCGCAGGATTGTTCCCGGTCAGGTGTTCGACGTCGGCCTAGACAACTCCAAGACAAGGTAAGTGATTCTGATATTGCCAGAATGCGTCGTTAATACGTCGTTGACCATTTTCTAGACCTTTTCATCTCCTGTCAATGTACGTTGAATCCCTCCAATCGATGTATGTCGGTTGAACGATTGAGACGGGATGTTATAGAAGCATCTATCTCGTATATCTGTTACCTGATGCTCATGATCCGTTAGCTCTAGCGATGGCCCAACGTGTCACTCTCCGCAAGCGCAATCCGTATAACACCAGGTCAAACCTTCGGCGTGTGATAAAGACCCCTGGTGGTCAACTTGTCTACCATCACCTCAAAAAGCGCGGAACAGCACCCAAGTGTGGTGATTGTGGTATTGCACTACCTGGTGTATGTTCTTGAGTGTAAAGAAGGGTGTAGACGTTAACGCGGTTGTATTGTAATAGGTAATTGCCCTCCGACCTCGTGGATATGCCACCGTCTCAAAGCGCAAGAAGACAGTACAGAGGGCTTATGGTGGTTCGAGATGTGGGGATTGTGTCAAATCCCGGTAAGTTGCATTCGGAGTGTGTTCAATGCTGTGACTAAGTCTTGCTAGAATTGTTCGAGCTTTTCTTGTCGAGGAAGCCAAGGTCGTGAAAAAGGTCATTAAGCAGCAAGCTGCCAGTGCACGGAAGTAGATTTGGTCATCGTAGTCACTTTCAGCCCAAATATGCCTTGACGCACTCTCTAATACACTATATGCACATCAAAGCTACTTGAAGGGAGGTTGTGATGAGATTGATGACCTTGGTGAAGCTTGGCATAGAATGTACAACTAACTGTGTAATTCACTGGATGACTTCTTAGTTGAGTGTTTCTTCTTGTGTATCCTGCTTCAGTTGAACAATTTAAGATGGTTCGTGTCCATAGAAAATAAATGTGAAATAAATGTGAATTGATGATGATATATATAGATCATGATGACGGCATGTAAACCAACCCGACAACAACCTGACATAGAGCCATTGCTTTCGACGCAAACCCATCTTGACTGTGTTTCATGCCCCCTCTTTTGAGACATGCAGCAGAGAAGTCAATCTGTTCTGATCGGTGTAGCAGTGTTGAGTATCGAAGAGCGTATAGGGGTTCATCGTTATACACCCATGACATCGTAGAGGGCGGTGTGTTTCCCCACCACTCCATCTGTGGTGTTCCTTGTTAGAAAACCAAATCAACCACTGAGGGAAAGTTGCATCATTGGCTGCTTACGATATGAATCATGGATATACTTTGGTGGAAATCCTCTGGGGTGTACCGCGTTCTGATCCCATCAAATTCTGGTTCTTTGTGAGGAACTGTTCCGTCCGTTTCAGTTATTAAATCAGACTCAGCTCCTCACATCTCTGCTTATTGGACAACCATTCTACTGTTCTCACTGCAAGTAAATGCCTTCAGCCCCTAAATAGATTATGAGCCAGAAGAATCCCTTTTTAGGCTCATGAGGTAGAATGAGCAGCAACATGACACAGCAAAATAAATTGCACACAGGGGAAGTGAGGGAAAGCAAGAAAGACTTTGTTACATTGTAGTTACATTCCCATTTATATATGTAAATGGGAATGTAACTACAATGTAACAAAGTCTTTCTTGCTTTCCCTCACTTCCCCTGTGTGCAATTTATCTTGCTGTGTCAGGTTATGGGCCCTGCCAGCAGGATGAGCGTGGTTGCAACCTCTCTGTTATAGACCATGGCATTACTCAAGTTGTGCCCTATGTTGTCCCAGCCTTGGTTCCCCTATGTGGGCACCTTTGGTGGTTTTGTCCTCTGCAATCTGAGTATGTGGCTGGTATTTTTTGGCAGGAGATGACAGGTTGTTATGAGGAGTGGGAGTGGCCAAGTACACTGGTAGAAGCAGATACGAGGGAAGAA
>Ga0153993_100564_pt1 | contig 13866 bp, 24 predicted proteins | sample TSNC077MetaG_FD_104706 | JGI IMG/M metagenome (GOLD analysis project Ga0153993, IMG submission 104706) | Attine ant fungus gardens microbial communities from North Carolina, USA - TSNC077 MetaG | ecosystem: Host-associated > Fungi > Mycelium > Unclassified | place: USA: North Carolina, Lumber...
CAAATCAGCCACACCACCCGCTCTCCCAAACAAGTTCTCCATCCCTTCGTCCCCAACGAATGGGATCCCCCGTTTGCCAAACGGCATGGACCAAATGACCGAGTTTAGAACTGAAACCTCAACAACTCGATTTTCTTTATCAACTCAACCGCCATCAAGGGATGCCATAACAGCCACGAGAAAAGTGACTATGACATTGTCATAAATCTCTACCAAAGCTGGTAGGTTTGTCGGCTCGCTTTGCCAAATAATTGACTAGCCAGACTTATACAGAACAAAATCAATTATGCACTCTGAACGCGCTCTGAACATTGCATGATCAGTTGATTATATTTCAAGAACAACCATTTCTTGCTGATTTGCGCCAGCATGATTCATAGATTTCTGGTTCCCTTATGTATCACATACAATAGTTTACTTCAATGGTGTTGATTAATGAGCTTGAAAACACCTTTATGTATATAGCTGCTGGAAAACTGCTAGCGAGAACATAAAAGAGGATCATCCGACTGAGGCTCAGACTGAGAACTGCTTTCGGTGATGATTGTCGATTCGGAGAACGTTGATGGTGCTGACGGAGGAGTTCTTGACGAAGTAGGGATTGATGGACCAGCGACGCGTGACATCCGCTGTTGCCTCTCCATCTCGTCCTTTATTTCTTTTTGCCGCCGATCATCTATGAATGCCAACTTCACCTGAGGACGGTATTAGCGGGAAAACAACCGGAGCAAGGTGAATTTTACTTTTTCTGCTGCAGCTGCAGCATTTGCCTTCTCGTTTGCTTTAGCTCTGGCAGCTCGCTCTTCCTTTTCCATTTCTAGCTCGAGATGATCACGAAGGATTTTTGCCCCAATACGAAGATCATCCATGTAACGAGGTATGAACCTATAGAATGGTTGGAAATTCTCCACCTGCATCAGACCATCGCCCACCCTTATTAGCAACCGAATATTTCGCCTAGTTGACATGGGAATTTTCACACCTCTGGTTTAAAACCCATCTACATCCATCCATAACAACAGTTGTGAACTATGACCATATTAGATCAAGAACAAGAACGCCCTCACCTCAATCGCATACTCGATTGCTCCTTTCGGTTTAATCAATTCTCGTTGTATGACGACGTTTGTAGACTTAAATTGCCTGAACTTGGGGCTCTCTGGGTCCCGGAGCAGGTTATCAGCAATAGTTGATAAGGTCTGGATGAAAGTCCAGCAAAGAGGGTTATGATCAAGGTTCAACTCGAATATCCATTAAAATGGGTTTACTTTGAGGGAAGAGCTAGCTTGCTCCTTGGAGTTGGGTCGAAGGATCCCTGGATCGATCAAACGGCGAAACGCCTGACGCCGGTCGTGTTCTGCTATGAGTTGTGTGGCTGACTTTTGCTTAGGGGCCTCACTGGCTCGGGCTAGAGCTGCTGCTGCTGCATCAGCAGATGATAGAGATTTCTCAGGTAATTCAGGGAGAGACGACATTTCTAAATTTTTGAAGATAGCTGAGAGTTGGGTGCCGTGGTGATATCCTAGTCACGTTCTAATATAAGTGGTCATCACACTGCCACAAATCTCTGGCTATCACCGTGCCCTCGACATGGCCTTTTAACCTCTATTAGTTCTTAGTGTATTACTATTACGTCAGTCAGCTCACTTTGTCTCTTTCTGTGTGCCTGTTGTTGTATTCAGCTTGTTTTGCTCACTTCAAGTACATTATTCTTGCTGAAATTGGTATAATTTTAGAGCTGAGAAAAACACCTGCGAGCCACCTGAGTTACCTGTCACTCAAGTATATCATTTTCTGAATTTCTTTGATTCTATTTTGTAGAATTTGAAAGTGAAAGTGTCAGAGAGAAGTTGCATAAGATTAAGTGATCTATTAGGTAAGCCAAGATACCATATTATCAGTGGAGGACTGTCTAGAGCACACCTCACAAATGCTTGGCCCTAAAGAAACAGCAAGGTCCACAGCTAAGGTCTTTATGGTCTCACATTCTACATACCAATTCCACTGATGATCCAAGAAGAACACAAAAAAACCAACAATTTTGGAGACAGAAGACGCTGCAAATGCACCAAAGTCAGTTTTCGAATCAAGGTTCTTTAGCGCACTTCATGCGCCTGGCGAGAATCCTCAGATTGATCCTCGCCTCAAGGAACAGCATCTGGCGGCAACCAAGGGCGTAGTTTGGACGCGATTCCCTCCTGAACCTAATGGTTATCTACATATCGGACATTCAAAAGCCATATTCATCAACTTTGGGTACGCGGATTACCTTGGAGGGAAATGCTATCTGCGATATGACGACACCAACCCTGAGAAGGAGGAAGCTCGGTACTTTGAGAATATCTTAGAAATGGTTAGATGGCTCGGTTTTGAGCCGTGGAAGATCACTTACTCTAGTGATTATTTCGATAAGCTCTACTGCCTTGCTGTAGAGCTCATAAAAAGAGGAAAGGCTTATGTCTGCCATTGCACTCGTGAGTAATATGTCATCATAATGTTTGATCTCAAATTCATACCGGGTTTATGCAGAGGAGGAGATCAAGGCAGATCGTGGAGAGAAAAGAGCAAAACGTCGACCATGTATTCATCGTGATCGACCCGTCGAAGAGTCGGTCATCGAATTTGAAAACATGAAAAATGGGAAATACAAGCCGAAGGATGCTGCTCTTAGAATGAAACAGGACCTTGAAGACGGGAATCCCCAGATGTGGGATCTGACCGCCTATCGTGTCCTTGAAACACCTCACCATCGGACATATGACAAGTGGAAGATCTACCCTACGTATGATTTCACCCATTGTCTTGTCGATAGCATGGAAAACATCTCGTGGGTGATCCTATTCTCTTACTTTGGCTACATGCTTCATTTATGCCAGGCATTCGCTCTGTACAACAGAGTTCATTTCTTCTCGTCAATCTTACGATTGGCTTTGTGATGCTTTAGATGTCTACAAACCTAGACAATCCGAGTACGGTCGCCTGAACCTTGAAGGGACTATCATGTCGAAGCGAAAGATCTCAAGGCTTGTCGAAGAGGGTTTGGTCACTGACTGGGATGATCCCCGACTTTACACTCTTAATGCACTCAGACGTCGGGGTGTCCCACCAGGCGCTATCCTCTCATTTGTTGGCTCTCTTGGTGTCTCCACTGCGACTACTAGCATTGAGATCACTCGATTTGAACAGGCTGTCCGCCAGTATCTTGAGGGAACAGCTCCCCGTCTTCTCATGGTCCTATGTCCACTCAAGGTTATTCTTGAGAATGTTACCGAGGACTATGTTCTAATGATAGAGAAACCTCTTCACCCTAAAGTACCCGAGCTGGGTACAAGTAAGGTACCGCTCACCCGCACGATCTACATCGATCGTAGCGACTTTCGTCTCGAAGACTCTAAAGACTACTTCCGTCTAGCCCCAGGGAAGACAGTTGGATTGTTCCAAGCACCTCATCCTATCACCTGCACATCGTATAAGACAGATCCCAAAACAGGAATGGTCACTGAGCTGATTTGTAAATTGGAGGATGAAGGGCCTCGGAAGAAACCTCGAGCGTTTATCCAGTGGGTCGCTGAGCATACACCCTCTGGAAGCCCAATCCAAATTAACGAGGCTCGGATTTTCCACCGACTTTTCAAAAGTGATCGCCCCGACTCCGATTTCCAAAATGTCGATCCAGACAGTTTGGAAATTATCAAGGGAGCCATGATAGAAGTGGGTTTTTGGAATATGGCGATAAAATCTATCTCCAAAACTCGCAAAGAGGCCGAAGAACGGACGGAAAAAGCTCTCCAGGCAAACAAAAATGTCAACACGGCAACCGATGCACCCCGAATCACTAGCGATCAGCTCGTAGGTAACGAATGTATCAGATTCCAAGGCCTTCGAACAGCCTATTTTGCAGTCGATAGGGATTCTCGGATTGCAGCTTTCGATGAACCATTTGATGGACAGGCTGAGAAAAGACAAGGAGATTACTTAGTCTTGAACCAGATTGTTAGTTTGAAGGACTCTAAAAAATCTATCTGATAAGGATGTTCAAAGACACTGTTGATATCCAGGGTTGTAATGTAATAAAAAGTTCGGAATATTCCACCATGACAATGAGGTATACATACAGAAAATTGCGACAGGACATGAAAGGTAATAAAAAAAACTCTAAGCTACGAAGACAAGCGAAATTTAATATTCAGCTTCTTCAATGTCCGCGGAATCAATGCCAACTTCCTCATAATCCTTCTCCAAAGCAGCCAAGTCCTCACGAGCCTCGGAGAATTCACCTTCTTCCATACCCTCGCCAACATACCAATGTACGAAGGCACGTTTGGAGTATAGGAGATCGAATTTGTGGTCAAGACGACTCCAAGCAGGGCCAATGGCCGTAGTATTGGTCAACGAGCACACATTGCGGGAAACCTTTGCCAAATCACCGCCGGGTATGTGAGCAGGGGGCTCGTTGCAGATGCCGAGCTTGAAACCAGTAGGACACCAATCGACAAACTGAATAGTTTGCCTGGACTTGATAATGGAGACAGCAGCATTAACGTCCTTAGGAGCAACATCGCCACGAAAGAGCAAGGCACAAGCCACTGCTTTTAGGTGAATACATAGTTTGACACGAGAGACTAATGACTGACTGAGTTTGCCCTCTCGGGGATCACATTTGACCATCTGGTTGCCAGGTTCGAAGCAAGAAAAGGTCATATTAGTCACTGAATTTTGCTCGTGACTAGCGTTTTCAGCAGAGTTGATGGGGGCCAAGGTGGCAAGTGGAAAATGGATTCGAGGGAAGCTTTCAAGAAGCATAATCAGCAGGTCCTTCGATAATAAGAAAGACACGACGGACTCACGGGACCAAATTGGTTTGGAATTCGTTCAAGTCGACATTCAAGGAGCCATCAAAACGTAGCGAGGCGGTGACGGAGGATACAACTTGGGCAATCAGCCTATTGAGATTTAAAAAGGAAGGATATTTGTTGGAGAAGTTTTTTTTGCAAATGTCGTAAATCGATTCATTATCCATCTAGATTTCTAGAGTTAGGATTGCAAGATGGGAGGGCGTTGATTTGCATGCCAAGTCTCACCATAAAACTACAGTCGGAATGTTCAAGAGTCGTGTGGGTGGTGAGAACCGAGTTGTAAGGCTCAACAGTGGAGGTTGCCGTTTCAGGACCTGGATACAAGGCCAATTCTAACCTAGACTTTTTGCCGTAGTCCATAGAAAGACACTCGAGCAGGAGAGCTCCAAAACCAGAGCCAGTACCACCACCGAGCGAGTGGAAAACGAAGAAGCCCTGAAGACCAGAGCAGTTGTCTGTGAGGCGGCGAACCCTATCCATCGTATCCTCCAACATGGTTCTTCCAATGGTGTAGTACCCTCGCGCGTCTATGAGGTGCTATAATGACCCAATTTAGAAAGTGCGAACATAAAGGATACGTACAATTGTTAGCAGCGTCCTCCTTGCCATTGATCAAAGTGTCGGGGTTAAAGAAATTCTTGAAAGGGCCGGTCTTTACATCATCGATGACACTGGGTTCAAGATCCACGTAGAGCGAGCGAGGCACATGCTTGCCACTAGAAGTTTCGGAGAAGAAAGTACGAAGGCCATCATCTTCAGCTGAACAACCTTCCATGAGGCGACCATCATACTGAAAGTGATTAAGTACTAGACAAAACGTACGAACGAAAGAAACACACGTCAAGCATGTGTTCCCTAGTATAGAGCTCCCCTGTGATAATCGGATCAGTATCATCCTCTTCTCGCGACAGCGAACAAAACGCGTGTTGCCGTGTATCATTCTCGCGACAAAAGCAAGATATGCTTACAGCAGGAATTGCCAATCTGAATACCACCCTGGCCTACGTGCAGAGAGATGACTTCACGCATTCCTAAAATGGGAAGACTGTATGGGGATGCATATGTGCGGTCAGTGCATAGGAAATGTGCAAAGCTATCGAAAGGCACTAACAAGGGAATAGAAGGAAGCCAATGACGAGAAAGCACTGTACCACCCCATTAATTTTATATACGGATGTATAACTTTCACACGATAAAACACTTATCACAGATAAACTATCAATGCTTTTCCGCTGCACTGTCAACTCAATCAAAATTGATTTGACCACTCTGTCGGGCACGAACAGACAATGAGACATGCACTAGATATTTTTGCAAACTTTTAGAGGTCAATTATGGGTATGTGAACAACGTTCCAGAATGGCATAACTTTAGCCGTTTTGATGGCAGATCAGGAGTTATGTTAATATGAATATGAACAAGATTCAGAAAATTCAAGGTGAGCAAGGTCCAACTAATTGGTTTGGCCAATATGCTATTCGATGGCATCAAAATGAAGCCATCATCTATCAATATGAGAGGGGGTTGGTACATGTCGGATTTGTGTTGACCAATGTCTACCCTGCCCACCAAGTGCAACATGATATCTTGCCACACTAACGCCATAAACGCATTGAAAGCCTACGAAGCGGCAACCAATGCAAGTTGTTTATACACCTCACGCCTCACTTTGTGATACAACTCCGAAACGTTCCCCTCCAACTCGACGGATCCTTTCGCTTTCTTTCGAACTGCTATGGTTTCTTCAGTGGGGCTTTCTTCATCATCACCCAATCTAGATCCTCCACAGATGAGAACACCTTCACCAACCAATCTGGCCTGAACGTTGATTGCGGAAAGTCTGTGCTTGAGTGCAGTCAACTTCAGTTCACCAATCATTGTCGAATGAGGAAGCGCAGCCCTTGGACGTGATCCTAGTATACGATTCCTTGAAGAGTTGCTCGCTTCCTCTCTGTCTGTGGGGGTAGGTAGACAGGCAGACTCGAGTGTAGGAATTGTCGACGTGGCATGGGCAATAACACGGCCACGGACGTAGCCTATCTCGTTGTCTTCAAACTAGAAAGTGTCGGAAGGTAATGTATAATGTAATTGGTATATGGACTCACCCTAGACATCCGAAGAGAGGTGAGGAGGTCCTCACTAATGGATATAGAGAAAGTATTCGTCTGTTGCCCAATCTGGACACTCTCACCAACCGAAGGAGCGTAAATATCTTTAGTCATTGTACGGATATTACTCCAACTTTCGAGGAGAGAATTTGTAGCTGGTTCAGATGCCGAGACAAGGATCTACAATAGACGGTGAGGATCTCGTGTAAATAATTGTTTGTAGGCATCTAACCATTTTTCGGGGGTTGACCTGAGGTATAATTGTTTTAACGGCACGTCCATCGCTGAGACCCTCCAAATCGACAAATAATAACCGACAGGCTAACTGAACATCGACATTCATTGTCACATATTTAGATGGGGGCTCTTTTATTTTCTGCAAGAAACACCTCAGTAAACAACGACTGACCATAACCAAGCCTGTATACCTTGGCTTCTTCCTCCTGCTGAAGTTTTCGCTTGTAGTCTTTGATTTCGTCACTCTCAGCTGCATCCTCTAATGCCCTCCCTTTTCGCAACCACATGCCTACATCAATGGTTTCACCATATTCGTCAACTCTTCGCTTCTTTTCAACATATGGAAACATCCGGAAGCGCTGCGCTTGACTTCCGGCAGTTTTGAAGAATGAAGTTGCCCTTGAAACATTTCCCTTCAAATATATGTCGAATGAAAGGAATTGTTTCGTCAAGCCTTCATCCCCATCCAATGCCCAGTCCGACGAGTCTAAGTTATCCGCTTTGCGCCGCCGCAATTTTCCATCATCATCATCCAGATCTACGTCCATATCGTCCTCCAGTGTCCTCCTCACTTCATCTTCCTCATCGGCGTCTGAGTCGGAATCCGACTCACTTTCATCCTCGTCAGCTTCAAGTATGCGTTGATTACGCACAAGTGCGGCTTGTTGGGCAGCTTCCTTATCTTTCCTTTCCCTTTCTTGCTGGAGGTAGGCATCCAATTCAGCGCCTTGTAGCGGTACTTTGCTGTGCATCTGGCAAGGTCTTAGAGTTGCCTATCATTTGACCTTTTTCTCACCTTCAAGTCGAGAGTTCCATCTAACATGATATTACTACCGATTTTGCCCTTGTCCCACTTGTCATCAACACGCTGTCGGTCGTTCCACCGGTCGAAAAGCAACCGACCAAGCGTTCCCTCGTTTTCCCGACTGGTGAGTAAAACAACATTATCAGGAATTGCAGCAAAATCAGCAAACATATTTCTCGAGGGACCGTGAGACAAAGAAGCTGGGACAGCTAGAATGAGCTTTGGATCTTTGGAAGAGTAGGTTTGAAGTAGCGCTTGAGGATTGGGGAAAACTTCCAGATGTCTAGGAACTGATTTAATTAATCGTCAATTTCCATCAAGGTATCAGACTTGCTTGAATCGCAGGGAGAACGCCCCGAGTGCTTCATTGTCGTCGTCGTCGTCTCGTTTCCGTTTGTTACGTTCTTTTGCTGTCTCTTCGCCCACATCCTCCTTGCTGATCGTACCCCCCAACCACTCCATCATACTCCGCACAAAAGCGAGCATATCCTTCCCAGTTCTAGCGAGTAGACATATTGGGTACCGTAGACGTGAATAATTCCAATGTTGATCCAACAGAACAAGAAGTTCCAGTATACGAGTGCTGGAGTCACACGGAAGTAAAAGAGAGGACCGAGAGGAAAGTGTTGCAGTTATTGTGTCTGGAGACCCATGAGCCGAAAAACAAGTTGAGGCCTAGGTTCAGCTCACCTATCAAGGCTGCATCTCTATCTTTCCGTCGACTCGTGATAACATTGCCTCGGCCGGCATCAGTTATGAGGAGGTCTGGTCTTGCTAGCGGTTCAAATATCTCACCGCTAGCATTCCTCATGAGTATAGTTCCATCCAGATGCCGTTCTCTCATATGGTTCATGTGAACGGCGTAGATGATGGTCCCTGATGTTGGCGAGCGGATTTTCCATATTGTTCCACCTAGGGAATGCCCTGCGTTAAATGGCGTGATGGTGATCCCCTGGCACTTCCCTAAAAGTGATAAAGTTAGTCCGTCCCTTGCACCACCACAGTGCAGAGCACACCTTGAAGGTGGGTTGGCTGTGAATAACGAAGCGTGTTGAGATGTTCAAAAGCATCCTGTACTTCTACCAGAGTAGAGATATATCTACCCGACTTGGTATGTGGAGGGTCATGGGGCATTTCGCCATTGTCCTCTGGGCGTATTCCGTCGCGCTCCTCTTCTTGTATTGGTTCGTCATCGATGTCCTGCTCATCCCTGATCCCTTCTACGTCTTCTATTGCTGCTATTTTCCCCATCGCCTGAACAGGTAGCGTTGAGTATGCTGTGGCCTTCAAACCCCATCTTGAGTATGCGTATGGATACAATCCAGAATGGGCCAGGTCCCCATGGGAGAGTAGCACTAGATCAATTGTAGGCGCGATCCTAGAAACATTGTTAGTTGCTGAACACAGATATCATTCGTGCAGGTACTGACTGACGGAGAGTTTCGCAATACTCTGTCCAGTAATACTGAAATTTCGAATTACCATCGCCCTCGGCTGGTACGGAAGGACTTTCAGGTGACCAGTCAGGTGAACCACAGTCCAGCAGGATGCGGACATCGTCGATCTGGAGCAAATATGACAGTGGAGAGACGGAATCTGAGCGAGCAGCGCCAGATAGTGGAGTGAAAGTAATCATAGCTTCCTGGGAAAGTGTACCTCACTCGGCTGAAGATTGTTTTGAGTCGATGTTCATGCCAAGCATCATGGCCTTATTTAAGTGACTTCACAAGTTACAATAAGACGAGTGTCTTTCAACAGGAACTGGAGTTAAATTAAATGAAAATACTGAGAGTGATCAAACCAACGTCATTGAAACATACTACTCGTCATACGCTTTGTCTTTCTAGCACTCATCTATCTTCAACAATCGAATGGTCCAGCTCAGCCCATGGAATCTCTGTCTTCCTGATTCCTATGCCAGAAATGTCTTGTTATTGTTGTTTATCTTTCCTCCCTTCTCGTTTGCAGCCCCAATTCGCGATTCCTCGGAACCCTCAAATTGGTTGGCTTGTCTGACAGCTCTTTTGATCTTTTCTGTTATATGCTTGTCGACATTCAAGATTCTTTTCGTTCGACACCGCAAGTTTATCAATCTGAGAGGCCCACCGCCAGTTCACAGACAATGTCTATCCAGGAGCATGAAATTATTCAAATTTTCCGCATATGCGTGTAAAAGTGACGAAAACTGTAAGGCAGGCTTTCTCATTGGCTTGTTTGGTTCTCCGTCTTTTGAAATCCGCTCAAAACCAAGCGACCTCACCTTGATATATGGCGAAGATACATCTGGATCTTCTCAAAAACACGATGTCTCTGGCGACACAGTAACAACCTATAAGACGAAGAGTTCTACCCTTTCGACTGGCCCAATTGTCCTCTTCAACAATCAGACTCCATCTCATATACACAAATACAATAACAGGCCTTCCCGCTTTTCTCCATCCTTGACTAAGAGCACCATATCTCGGTTTCTGCATTCACAACTGTCATTTGACCTCGGCAGAATCGGCCGGAAAAAAGGGCATGTTGAAGTATCAGCCTCTCGAGAGTCCCTCCCTTGGCCCCATAATCATCTTGAGCATACAACCCTTCGCCTAGTAAAGCTTTACACTGAGCCTGAAGCTTCCCTACCTTTCTACACGGATCCTGGGCCTATTCCTGGACTCGCATCGCCACAAGCTACCCACGGATTTACAGTAGCCCACCTGAACCGCTCTTGTCTATCCCCCGTATCGTACCTTCCGTCCCTCCCCACTCGTAGTCCGGACGTCGAGGATCATATGCCTGTAGCCTCTCTCTCAGACAAAAGAGCTGATCATCCTTACAACAATGCTCTCCTCCCCCTTGTGAAGCCCGGTCGCCATAGATCTCGGAGAGCCTCACTTTCACCGAACTTGAGTGTGATTGAGGAGATTTGCCATGTGTCTGTTTCTAACCTTCCAGGGTCTACTAACGGGCAAACTGGTCCCACATGCGATAACATGAAGAGCCCTCTGACGATCTTCAGTGCCTATGACAACTTAAAACGGAGGGAGAAATCGAGGCCCTCTACACTTCGTACTCGACGGAGCCCACCGCTAGGCCCCTCCCCGCTTCGTTCAATGATACTGCCTGACATTGTTGAGAGCGACCACTCTGTCCCAGGATGCACCACGGTCAACGAGATTAAGGGTTGTCCTGTGCCCAGGCGAAAGCCCCTTCAATATCATCGGGTCGGCCTAGGAATACCTTCTGTTAAGCTTTCACCACCGGACAAAGAAGGGATCAAATCACAAGACTGTCAAGAGAACACCTCAGAAGGGAATACAGGGAGTAAGGAAAGTATGCTGGATTTCCTTCGTGAACTTGCGGAAGAAACAAGAGAATGGGATGAAAGCATCGTGCTAGATGAAGGTTTTAGGAACATGATCCAACGCTCTCAGGCAATTCTTGGCTGCACTTCATTAGAGAATGTAAACATCAAGTGTTCAACGCCCAAGATCCCTCCTGGGTCTGATGGCAATAAAACATCCCCCAAATTTGTTTCATTCTGGCTAGAAGATTCTCCGAGCCCGTGAACAAAGGTTTGTGTGCTCGTAAATATAAATCAAAGTCACATACATAAACGTCGGTGTCATTGAGGGGTCCCTTCATTCCTTCCATATGTCGTTCGTTCTCTTTCTATGTTTTTACTTCGTTCCTTTATCGTAAACTACTGAAATGCATTCATTACAAATGTGTAATTCGCGTCACCCTAGCCCGCCTTTGTTAACCATTTCTTCAATGTCACTTGTCCCGCTTTCTCAACTACCCTCCTGACATCTTTTATCTCCAACGCCAGTCTATATCTGGAAAACTCTTTGGCCATAGAATTTGAGGAAGAAATAGCAGTAGCAGCGACAAATATTCGAGAAGCTACAAGGAACTCGAAAGCCTATGAACACAGTGATCAGTATATAGGCTATTGTAACAAAAGAGGCTCACGCTGAGCAGAATAGCCTTGCTACACCGAACCATCCCAACACTTCCCCCGTTGACTTGAACCGGGGCAACCATCGATGCTCGAAGCTGATTTCGAAATGCAGCGAAAAGCATCTCAAAGGTGAAGATGTCGTGGCCAGATGTTATGATGTGGATGGATGAAATCAAGAGACACAGGACAGGATATGGGAGATCTGAAAACAGGTTCGACCTCAAGTTTCCCAGGAGCAAGAGATCAACATACCTAAGGAATCGTACGAGGGCGGTCTTGAGCGTTGCGAGCTGATAGCTTGAGAAATTATTGAGGGAGATAGGAAAGGAGAGGTTGGTGAGAGTTGAGTCATTGCATAAATCTACAAGAGTTCGAGCCATCAGTCGAAGTTCCTGCATGTGAATACTCACCAATAAGCGATGCAGTAGCCTAGGATCCTTTGTTATACCCACTGTATCCTTCATCATATTGATCACCTCTTTGTCTTGAAAACATTCGGATGTTCGTTTTGACCAAATGCCATTCCAATCATCCACAAGTTCCGGGTTTTTCTCGGTTGGGGATATCGGGGTGCATAAAATTCTCTTGGCAAGAGATAGAACGTCTGCCGTTGTAGATATTCCAGCGGTGCGAATAACCCGACCAGAAAAGCGGCTTTTCACTCGCTTCTCTAGCAGGTTGATGGTATCAATGCGTGTTGTAATGCCGACAACAGCAAGCCCTTTGTTATCCATGCTTGTTCGGCATCCTTGCACGGTATCTAACAGACAATATAGCAACGCTTGCCTTGGATGAAGGGCGAACAAGTCAAAGGCGTCAAGGACAACTACAGTCGGACGGGAGAGGGTGGTGATAACGGATATCAGAGCAGGGAGATGGGAGGATGGTGGCAATGCTAATCCTAGTCCACCAGATTGAGACTCTTGTCGGTCAAGGAAGGGGTTCTCATCCTGTTCGATGAAGGGGTCATCGTTGTCATTGTCCACTTGGAGGAATGATCGCCCGGTCTGTTGGCCAAGCTGGTATGCAATTTCACGCATCGCTAGGCGATCAGTGCGATGTATCCAGCCAGATAGCCGAACGACTATCGGTGGCTCTGGGAGGTCGTCCAGGCATTGATCGAGTATCTGAAATGTCTAATTATTTTTAAATCAGAGAAAAACGAAATATTCGCCTCACTGTCGACTTTCCAGATCCTCGAGGTCCTAAGACTAGGCAACTGTTTCCTTCTGAGCGTGTGACAGTGCCCAGAAGAAGATCTTGTAGAAGCCCTTTTGCAGACTTTTGGTCATCACTCATATCAATGATTGCAGTAGGGGCTTGGAGGGTATGAAGAATGGCTTTTTTCTGAGCATTAAGGCAAGGATAGTATTGTAAAGGAAGATGTTTGGAAGTAAGTAGGGAGTCTCGCTCCGATGGCGATCGCGTGGTCAGGGCCTTTTGTTTGGATCTTGGCGGGGTAGCAAGGGGATCGCAGGGCTCTGAAGGCGGCTGAGATAGAGGCAAGGATAATTGTGCGTACGGTGGAAGTGGTGGTACTTCGACGACCAATTTCTTTGAATATGACCGTTTGACTCGAGTTGAGGATTCCAGTGGATTCGAACTGAGTTCCACGGAAGCCTTTGTAATCTTGGATTGTATCTCTGCAAGTTGCCTCTTACTGGGAGAAGAGATAGCCACAGATTGGGTGTTATCTGGTACATGATTGGCCTCGGCTTGTGATCCGTCTGGAGCATTCTCTTCCTTTTTCCTGTAGGTTCTCCGCTTTATGGGAGTTGTTATCGATGCAGGAGTAGCTACCAGTCGCTCTTCAGTGTGGGATTGGCAAGAGGGTGCAGTTGACAGTGTTGCACGTTTCGGGGGAGAGACGTGAAGATCGCCTGAGGCTTTGCGCTTGGGGGGCATATATGA
>Ga0153993_100565_pt1 | contig 13852 bp, 15 predicted proteins | sample TSNC077MetaG_FD_104706 | JGI IMG/M metagenome (GOLD analysis project Ga0153993, IMG submission 104706) | Attine ant fungus gardens microbial communities from North Carolina, USA - TSNC077 MetaG | ecosystem: Host-associated > Fungi > Mycelium > Unclassified | place: USA: North Carolina, Lumber...
GAGGAGAGGGACCGGATTAAATAAACCCGAGATCGGAATTCTTGAGTAAGGCACTTCACCTCTTTTGAATTCGGTTAAAATCCGTCCAGGGCGATCAATAATACAGGTGAATAGGATATATTTTAAAAATAATCATCTCATATATATGGGTGTACATTTATGCGTACCCCACGATTCTCTTTTGGTCGTAATCATGTTGAACCCCAGGCTTGGCATTATGAAAATTGATGCGGGGATATCACATCGGTCATGAGGAGGGTTGAACCATGTGGTGTTTTGCATACCCAAAATAAACGCTCTTAGCCACGACGGCAGAGGTTCTCTTTTATAGTTTTGGGTGTCATCAAGTAGTATCTCTTCCCTTATGTCGTACCACAGGTATATGGTATTTTGAAAGAAAGTTTGGAGGTCTGGTCAACGGACGGAAGAATGAGGCAAGCGTCTCCAGTTCGAAGACGCTATGTCTATAAATAACCAATGATGAGGGTTTTTATTGATCCACATTTTTTCACGGAATTTTAGATCTTGTGATCACAGAAAAAAAAGGACTGGATGAATTTCTCCTCCAAAAGAAAAAAACAACTTGCAGTTGTCTGTGTCATATATCTGCATATTAGAAAGAAACCTGGAGCAAGCAATGCAGGCTGGACAAATCCTTACCAGATGTGTTGTCAAGTAGCTCTTAGTGGATAGGAACTCTTTTTGTGGGCATGACGAGTAACCACAAGGTAGAAAGAGACTCAGTATAATTTTATCGTTTATTTATTTACTATGATACAAGTGTCTGACTAAACACCTGCATCGTACATTGTATCCAACACTGGATTTTACTGTTTTAGGATGCAGTGAGACCCATCAAACTCAATCCCTGAGCTAATATATTAAACCTATCAAACAATGACTGGATACAATCAGTAAATGGAAGATTCGAAGTAAAATAAGAACAATATACTCCAGTCCCTGGAAGAGGCAGAATTCTCTAGCCTATGAAACTACTTTACCGATTAAAATCAGATTGATCATTAAATCAATATTCTTATTTCAGATGCCAAGGCCTCGGATAATTTCTTTGCGAGAGGTTCCGCAGAGGCAGGATTCTGACCTGTGATGAGCTTTCCATCTATGACGACGTGAGCCTGCAATTATACAATCCTTGTCAGCCCATCGTATCCGAAGATATTTAATATGGATGCGCACCTCCCAGTTCCTTGATTTTATTCTCCACAAGAAAGGGAGCACACTAACTATTGCTATCAATGTAAGAAATCACTTTGAGTATGAAACGTCGGATGTCGCAGTACCTTAACATCTGCGGCAGCTTCCTCTTCTGTATTAGAGAATCCGGTAACTTTCTTGCCAGAAAATATTGATTTTCCATTTATTCGAGCGCCGACGAGGACACTTAACCAGATACGCCGATGAGTGCAAAAACATGGTTGAAACTAGGATGGCTACTCACGCAGGACCGTGGCAGACAGCTGCAACATACTTGTCTCCACTCCAGAATGCCTCAACAAGTCTAGCGCAATTCGGATCAGTAGCCAAGTCGATCACCGTGTCCTCCGACAAAAAAGATGGCAACATAATCATTTACATTGACTTCGGTTAGGGATTTGACGGCAACTTGCTTGGCCAGAACTTTCTCGTCAGCCTGGAATTTGAACACTTGTTCATCCTTGGAATTTATAGCAGCCTGAGCTGTATGAGCATTTATCAGAATACGGACAAGATAGAGCCTACGGCGACACTATCAGTATCAACTGGAAACGTCTTTTTAGGTGACGCAAAATCGATATCGAAATCTGGAACCAGTGTGTAATACGGGTGTGCAGCCTCAGAGAGCCAATAACCCTGAAGTAATGCGTCAATATGAATATAATCATGGCGTTGAACGCTTGAACTCACGGTTCGGCGGCCACGAGATATTTTCTTGTTGGCAGATGTAAACACGAAAAGGACGCGAGGTGCCATTGTTGTAGGGAGAGAGCTACTGGAAGGCAGTCGGTCAATATACCGCCATCACAATTGGTCATCATGTGTAGACATAATCAGTCATCGATTACTGATTACAATGAAAGGAAGCTTGAGAGTCGATCTTTCTTCGGCTTGTGAATTCTATTGTCCCTCCCTGCCTCGGCACGTTTGGAATTACTGTCAAATCATTATCCATATATAATAAGAACAACAGGAGACGGAGAATCATATGCGGATCATATCAGCCAGGTATTATTGTCTTAAAATCAGAAAGTGCGATCGTTCTTTTACTATGGTAATCTTCTAGGGTTGTTGAGATGGATAGACAGACACGACAGACATTATTGTCAGGACATAAGCGGCTCAGCCCGGGGGTGTCTTGTCACACGTCGAGGGTGTGACAAGTGACAGTAGATACCCTTGACGCCGTGAGATTCTACCAATGGATTAACACAATTTCTTACATCACCTTCCATCCATTCCAATGAAACAATTCTGTTTTGTCCTTACCCCGGTTAGCCGGGAATTATTGTACACATATATAGGATTCCCCTCCCTCAGTCATCTGCCTTACGGTTACGTCTAAAATATCTTCACTGAGCAGTAGATCCATCTCATATATCAACCCTGATGTTTTCTATAAGAAAGAGGGTGAGGGATTGCCCAGGGCCCTCTACTGACCTGTGATGAAAACATGTGTAGACATGCCATTTTTCAAAGATGTAAGTATTAGTTGTCCTGACATTGGATATTTGAGGCCCTTTGCACCTTGCTACTAGCTTGTTGCAGAATAGAAATGCTGAATCCAAAAATAGATAGATGAAATCATGTGACTGGGACGCGCCTACAATGAGCCCCTTGTTGATCAACGTCTCTTAAGTAACACTGAATCTTGCAACGTCAAACATTGATCATCCAGACTTTGAACTAATTATTCTTTATTTCTATCTCGAGGTCACCTACTCATAGGGCTCCTTGATTGTCTGTAATTGTGACCCAAATCACGGATGCGAAATGGACAGCTTTATACCAAGTGCCGCTGCGCTTCGACTGGTCCAGAGCGCTCTTCAATTCTCTACCGACTCTGAAGCAGTTAGAACATTTATTCAAGATCTACCTGTTCTTTCGAAAGAGCAGGTCTCTCTGGAGGATAATTGCCCTATCTGTCTTGTTCCGTTTTTGGAAATTCTACAAGACAAGGGAAATGGTGAAGAGAATGGTATTACAAAAATTGAAGGATGTGGACATTTTTTTTGTCGCAGAGAGTGAGAAACTCCTCATCTTATCTTTACAATAACTCAATTCGCTAATTGCTTTTTTTTCCAGCTTGATTGAATGGATCAAGATGCATGTATGTCGTATATATATATATCTCAAGTTCCGTCAAGCTTACTGATTCTCTTGTTTCTTCTAGCATTTGAATTGTCCAACATGCCGCTTTCAGTTCATCCAAATTCATACAGATCAAGACGATGCTTCATCCGACGGTGGCGAATATCTTCCTTCTTCTGAAGGGGAAGAAGATATCGAGGTTGATACCAACGCCTCTGAATTCGTAAATTTCCCTGGGGACGATATTTTTGTACCTGACTGGGACGATATCGAGTCGAGTTTGATTGTTCATTCCGCATTTGAAGATCAGGAGGGAGAAGAGGAAGAGGAAATATGGATGGACAATCATGATCCGGAATATGATGACCTTAGTGTTGAAGGAGGGAATTCGGATTTGGAATATATGGGAGAAGAATATGAAGATGCAGAACTTGACCCTGTGATAGAAGAAGGAGAAGATGCCGAGGATTCGTTTTTTGATTCATGTTTAGGGGAAGATCCGGATATCGATCCTTTTCGCTTTGGGTTCCATCAAGTCATAGAACCTGAACCTGAATTTGATCCGGCATATCAAGACGACTCTTGGGATCCTCCAGAGTTCACTACAGCAGAAGAGTACGGGTCCTACGAACCTTCAGATGAAATGGGGTATGAGGCTCAAGACGCGTATTTTGATGATGAGTTAGCCGTGGAAGAAACGTTCGAAGATGAACCGCTTGGATACGAGCCAGATTTTGATCTAGCAAATGAAGCTGAATATGATCTCAATTGCATAGACGATGTCCTTGGTGAATCAGGAGATAATCATCCCGCTGGCGAGTTGATTTCTGACTCTGAACAGGAGAAATCGGAAGTTGAACTGGGTTTGACGAACGGTGAATCAAATGCATATTCGGCGAGGACGAAATTCAAAGATCCGGTATGTTTCTCCTTGTCTTTACCTCGTCAATTAAAGCTCAGTCTTTGCAACCTGTTATCCGAATCTCAGCCAAGAATGTTGATACCGCCGGAACGACTATTCATCACACCAACGACGTGTCATTCTTAAAGTGACTTCGCCATTCTCAAGCTGTACTCTAGAAGACCTCTTGTCTTTCACGCCTTGTATTCGTTTCTGATCTTGTATTTTACTACCCACTTAACTATCAAATCCCTCCAAGTACTTATCAACAGTTTCATTTGTGTCTTTCCACACACCACTCAATTTCCCACTCCATCTAGAACCTTTACCTCCACCTCTGATACCCAGCTTGGTCTTAAGCACATTGCCAAGCTCTTTTACCTTCTGCTCATCAGACCCTGTCACAAGAATGGTATTTAACGAGTTGGGTGTCTGTGCTGAAGGTGATGAGGATAGTACGATCAGATAGGAAGAAACTATTCCCCTCGCTTTGACGTTGTCAGAGATAGCAAAGACAATAGAAGAGAGAAAACCGAGGGGGTTAGAAGAGTCGTCCGTTCTGTGTAGATGTTTCTTCCATGATCCTGCTCCATCTCGGGTATCCTTGATCATTTCATCTACGAGTCCTTTACCGATACAGCCAGCTAATTCAGACTCGACATCATTGACCCGCTTGTCTGCCCTTCTGCGATCATCAACGATTTGTTGCACTCGTTCTGGTACTACAGGAAGTCCAGAGCTGAGAATCGAGGCCGTGGATGTAAGGAGGTTGTGCACGTTTGTGAGATGATGAATTAAACGAGGGCCACAGAGAAAGTAAAGTCGGACAGTGGTCATCGAACCCGAGTTGACATCCTTGCGGGCCAGGGCTTCGGTATGTGGAAGGAGGAACAGTTGTAAATTATGGATTGAAGGAAGGTGCGTACCGCAACAACTGAAGAGACTTAATCGGTATTTCCCCGTAAAAATTTGGAGAAGTCACTTACGGGTTGCGATCGACGCCATCAATAACGACAATCCTTTTCACTCCACCAGTATAGTCCTCAGGTAACGCTTTGCCGACAGACCGACCATTCTCAAGCTTTGATACGGACTGAGACTCATGTCGGTCGAGTTCTTGTACCTCCACGTAAACTCGACGGCCCTCAAAAACTAATCTATTCGCCTCAAGCTGAACAGAAGCTATCTCTTCCTGGGACATGCCCCTAGAAAGCTCTACGTAACACGGTTGCGGATAAGATGTCAAAGACCAGGAGAGGGTAGGGAGACTGAGTCGAGTTTCGAGGAGGGCCGAAAGCAAATGTTGGGAAGTGTGCATTGACATCTACACTCGCATTGAGTAGACTTTATTGGAGAGATATGTGATTCCTCACGTACATGGTCATACCGTTTTTCGAAGTCTTTTGCACCGAGTTCAGCAACTACAGTGGCACCAGGTTCGAAGGATGTAAGAGCAGATTCAACTGTGGTGCCTTCGACAGGAACATAATGAACAGCACAACCTCCGTGTCTCTTACATTGTAAGACTTCCCATTGTTTTCCATCCGTAGTAGTAATCAGACCTGTATCTGTCGGCTGACCTCCGCCCTCGGGAAAAATGACGGTGTCATGGAGAGTCACAAGAATAATCGGACAACTGGGTAGAGTGGGAGCGACGACGGCTTTTTTGCCTTTCTTTCCAGTATCGGAAGCTGGTTGCTGGTAGATCTCGGCGCTCACAATAGTTGTGTCAATGGCTTTTCGAAGAGGGTCCCCTACAAAGACGATGAGATCCTAATCAGAGGAGGCTCAAAACCCACGTTGGCAGGCAAGAATTCCAACCGGGATCGGGATACTTTGAACATCTGGAACTTTGAGAGTAGAAGAGATGATCCTGTGGTAATCTGGAGAGATGTCTGTCAAGGCGAATGTGGTAGTCATTTATGATCAATTCTATTGATGACTGTCACACTTTGCAATTGCCCTCCTACTCGCCGAAGATGAGACTTAGCGAGGAAGACCGTCTTCTTGTTGTGCCCCTCCCAGATTCTGGTAAATCACAAGCTTTTGTTGAACTTGGCCTTACACATCACCTCTTATGAAGATCCGCAGTTTGGAGGATCTGAAGCTCGCGAAAAGCTGGAGAAAAGTCTCATTAGTAAACTGGACACACGAATGGGCATTCTTGTCTTGATTTATATTTTGAATTGTAAGTACATGACTCCCGCTCTCGCATTGATGGTCGATTGAATGACAACCATCCTCAAGACATCGACCGGAACAACGCCGCGTACACCATGCCCCCTTGATATCTCAACTCTCCCCACTTATTATACCTCTTTATGCCTCTCTAGCGCTGCTCGTCTTCGCGGGTTCGAAGAGGATTTGGGGCTAGAGGATTCACAATTTGCGTTTATCCTCTCAATACTCTATGTTGGATATCTACTCATGCAGACACCCTCGTGAGCTTAATCTAGCACACATTTTGGCTACGCTAATGAGCATGATACCAGCAATATGTTCCTCAGTCAGATCGGCAGACCATCCATATACTTGCCGTTTTGTGTGATGGTTTGGGGAGGTGTCTCATTCTGTACAGGTTCGCTCAGTTTCTAGAACTTCCCTTGTTGTCCCAGCTAAACTTCTTTGAGGCTTTACAACAAGGCATGTGACAGCACCTTCCATAGAGATGCTGCCTTATCCCAGAACATGTTCAGCTATTATGGTGTCCTTGTCGCACGTTTTGTTCTAGGCTTTGTGGAAGCTGCCTTTTTCCCTGGTGCCCTCTATCTCATTGCAAGGTGGTACAAACGAAACGAATTGTCACGCAGAACAGCCTACTTGACTTGTGGAAGTATTATCAGCAATGCTTTTGGTTCACTTATTGCATCAGGAATTCTCGGTATGATGGAGGATGTTCTCGGATTTGCAGCATGGCGGTGGCTCTTCTTCATGGAGGGTGGAGCAACAATTCTAGTTTCCATAATTGCTTTTTTCATCCTCCCAGACTATCCAGAAACCAAAGACATTACCTGGCTTACCCCTGCCGAACACGCACTAGCAAAATGGAGGATGCTTGAAGACAACGGAGGCGTTTCATCAGCCAGACTTAACACTGAGTCTGGACAGGGTAAACGTAGTGGTGTCATGACGGGCTTCAGGCTAACAATCATGGACCGGAATGTCTATTATCTGGCCGCTGGGTTGTCTCTCTACGCTCTGAGCCTATCCTTTCATCTTTATTTTCCAACCCTCACCGCAACCATGGGATATGATCCAATCATTTCTCTTTTACTTTGCATCCCGCCATGGATGGTTGCCACTGTTTATGCTCTATGGCTCTCCGGCCACTCAGACAAAACGGAAGACCGATGTATGCACATCGTTTCTTCTTTAGTAATCGGGATATTCGGTTTCTTACTTTCTATGTCAACTATGAATCTTGCAGTCCGTTACTTCTCCATGTAGGATATCTTTCTCTGCCCTTTTCAGTAAGTTGGACTCATGCCTACCGTAGGTTCTTGATGGCCCAGATGTTTGCGGGATTCATCTGTTATCTCGCATGGGCATCGTCAACCGTTTCAATCCCCCCAGTCAAACGTGCCGCTGCCCTCGCTCTCATTAATACCATCTCTCAGAGCGGTAACATTGTCGGTTCCTATATTTGGGTTACAGAGTGGGGACCAACGTACAACAAGTCATATGCTATCTGCATTGCTGCTGCAGTGGGCTGTGTCCTGGTTTCTCTCGGGCTGAGGGGCAAGCTTAAGCGATTGAACTCAAAAATGGACGAGGATCATAGAGAGAATCGAAAATGGAGATACCATACTTGAACAAGATGTCCATTTCAAACACGTGTTCGACATGGTTGCTAGTGAGAGCTCTCATATGAATGAATAATCTTCTCTACTTGGCTACCTTGTTACTGACTCACGGACATATAAGATAGAAGATATATATATTTCATCAATAATCATGTGTGAACCTGCTGAAATGTTTTGTTCACTGACAAAGTATACTTAAAGTTCTGTTAATGTTCCCTCTGTGGAGATGACTCTATTCACTGTGCCGGTGATTCAATAATCTCTGTGCACTAGCAATGATCATGTGTTCCGGGGAAACCTCGGTACGAGAACAGTATGGTTCCCTTTCACCTGATGTTTCTCTCAGGCCACCCCAGGAATGAAGTGGAAAAATGACCTTATTAGGCTTTGGGCTACTTTATCAGATTCTATCAAGATATCGATAACATTCTGCAGTTGCACTTTCTAAAACCTCCTGTTCACTACCATTGTGGACCGAGATGGAATCGTTCCAAAAAAGAAGCTTGACAGACTGGGTGCTTAGCCAAAGTGATGGTGCTGATCCAACTTTCCAGAACATCAAAGTCTCAAGCTTTCCAACTACTGTGCACGTTGAACTTCTGAAAACTGGGAAAATTCCCGATCCAGTGGGTTGATGCCGAGTCAGTGCCTGCTCACTCACCGATTGGTCTGACTATATAGTTTATCGGGTTGCATGAGTGGGATGTACAATGTCAGTCAGCAAAATTTAACAAAATTGAAGGTGCTAAATCGTCTGCAGGGGTTGGGGAAGCCAATTGGGAGTTCAAGACCAGTTTCCCTGTGACACACAGTGATCTATCAGTATCGCACGCCGATCTCGTATTTGAGGGACTTGATACTTTTGCTTCTGTGGTTCTGGTTCGTATTCCCCTTCGTATTCCTCCCTCTTCTTATCCTCATCCAATTCTAGAACGGGAAGGAAATTCTCAAGTTTGTTCTTTCCTTCCTTGGGTAGATCGTGCCATGATAATTTGAAAAAAAAGATCCTCGAACCAATTTATAGAGTATCGTGCTGCGGTAAAAGAAAACCTCAAAGTTGGAAGTAACGAGCTCATTTTATATTTTGAAAGTGCTTTCTTGAAAGTATGTTGCTTTTCTCTGAAGATAATATTTGACTGTCAGTGGATGGCTTACAATTTAAAGGGCCGTCAAATCGAAAAACAACACGGGAAATTTGGCCTCTGGAACGGTGACTCGAGTCGTCTGCACGTTCGTAAAGCCCAATACAAGTAGGTATACATCCTCGGGATCAAGAAATCACTTAATTCTTTGAGCAACAGTTATGGTTGGGACTGGGGCGAGTGGTACGATTAATCTTCTAGCTCATATCCTCACTACTGATCACAGGCCCGACTCTAATGACGGTTGGCCCTTGGAAACCCATTGAACTTCAAACATATGATAACAAGATTGTTGATGTCGACATTCGGAGCGAAGTATCCGAGTCATTCGGGGTGAACCTCACAGTCGGTCTCACCTTTTCCGACAAGAAACGTTGTTTCGCAACCTTCATTCTGAAGGAAGCCAATGGAACTTTCAAGGCTGCAACTTATAATATTGCTGCGGGGTCTGGCCAGGCCAAGGTTTCACTCCAGTTTAACCCCGGAGACCTGAAGATGTGGTACCCTGTTGGATATGGCGAGCAACCTCTTTACACAGGAACTGTTGAGTTAAGAGACGAGGTGGGTGAATACTATCCTATAGATACGGAAGGTGTGAATGATATTCAGCATGGAAAACTCCTGGATGTAAGAACGGAGCGGCTCGCCTTCCGCCGCGCTCGCGTCGTGCAAGAGAAACTTATCGACGAAGACGGGCTTACATTCCTGTTTGAAATCAATAACATCAGAATTTTCTGCGGTGGTAGGCTCATGTCTCAGTCTTTCCTCCACTACCATTGGTTTATGTTCTTGAACAAGGTTCCAATTGGATCCCTGCCGATTCCTTCCTGACTACGTATGTAGAAATATACTAATCCCATTGCGGTTCCGGCTCACAGTGAATAGTATCACTCCGGAGCGCTACAAAAATTGGCTCGAACTTCTAGTGGAGGGCAATCAAAACATGATTCGCGTGTGGGGCGGGGGCATCTATGAACATGACACATTTTATGACACCTGTGATGGTCAATTTATTCCTCCCTTCCAGGAAATCGGAACTGATTGCTATTGCAGAGCTCGGTAGTAAGCATAAAAGACCCTTGCATCCCTGTCAATTACAAGTTGACGTTTTCTGCTAGTCCTTGTCTGGCAGGATTTCATGTTTGGTTGTGGGCAATATCCAGCCTACGACACCTTTGTCCAGTCAGTAAAGGAGGAAGCTGTCCAAAATGTTAAACGGTTGCGACGACATCCTTCCGTTGTGATATTCGGTTCGTTATATTTTTCAGTAGCAGAATTGTGTGTAACTCAAAATCTACGCAGCAGGAAATAATGAGGGTATTTACTTTTCCCCTTGTCTGGTTCTACTCATCACATCTATCTTCTCAGATTATCAGATCGCAGAATCCCTGAACCTTGACCTGGATTACAACGATAAAACAAGCGATTTCCGCAAGACCAACTTCCCTGCCCGGTATATATACGAAAATGTACTTCCGGAGATTGTTGGAACTCATTCCGATATCTTCTACCACCGTGGTTCCCCATACAGCGGACACGGCAAACCGACAACAGACAAAACATTTGGAGATATTCATCAATGTATGTCATCACTTATTACTCATGCTACACGCTAAAATTATGGTAGGGAATGTGTGGCATGGTTCACAAGAACCATGGCATAATTGGGACATTCTTTCTGGACGCTTTGTATCTGAGTTTGGAATGTAGGTCTGAAGGATAGTATGGAACTCCTCATTTTAATCCTTCTCACAGGGAAGGCTATCCGAATATTCGAACAGTAGATTATTGGCTCGGAGGAGACCTGTCTGAACGTTATCCCCAATCCCGGTGTGCATTCTTATTCTGGAACTTTGGGACCCCTATTCAAAGTGATCAGGATTTGCAACAACCACAACAAAGCTGATGGATTCGAGCGTAGGCTGGAGGTAAGAAAGCCAGTTGTTCCAGAATATTAGCTGAGAAACGTATTTGATCAGCTTTATCTTATGGAAAACTTCAAGCACGCCTTTGATATGGAAAGGTAACAATCATGCATGCGTCAATATCCGAGCTTATTGTAAGTCTTGAAGTTATGTTTACTACACTCAGGTGATGCAAGCGGAAACTTTGGCTTCTGCCTACCGTTTATGGAGACGCAACTGGCGTGGGCCTGGCCGACAAACTACAGCAGGTGCTCTTGTCTGGCAGGTAAGGTTGATTTTACTCGAGGTATCTTCGAGTGCTTATTCTCGTCCTGTCAACCTACTTTTTGTAAGATCAACGATTGCTGGCCTGTAACGTCATGGGCAATAGTTGATCACTTCCTTCGACCTAAACCAGCTTATTTCAGCATTGCTCGTGAACTGAAGCCCTATACTGTTGGAATGACTCGGAAGGAGAAACAAACCTTTGATTCCGATGAGACTGCCGCTAATTTCAAGATTGAAACCGTGTTGGAGATTTGGGGAACGAATAGCACTCTCGAGGAGAAACGAGCCAAGCTTGAGCTCACTGCATTTGATCTTCACTCTGACTGGATAGAGAGCTGGTCCAAAGATGTTGTATTAGCTCCAAATGTAAGCACTGAACTTTTCAGAGGCGAAGCTCCTGGTCTTCCTGTACGTACAAAGAGAAGCGAGGTTCCAAGAACCATAATTCTCTCTTCAAGGCTCCTAGGAGACAACGACGAGGTTTTGGGTCGATATTCAAATTGGTAGGGCTGTGAACTCTTCTAATGATTTGAGTTCGCGTTAATCAGGTCGTCTCGGGAATAGGCCTGAGCCCTTTAAGTTCATCAAGTTCCCGCCGAAGTCAGAATTCGACCTCAAGGTCATTGTTGGTCAAGATGGAGAGACTATTACCCTCGAATGCCAAAAGCCTCTCAAGGGCATCGTCTTGGATGTTGACGGCGATGATGTGAAATGGTCTGATCAGGCAATCGACTTAGTGCCTGGGGATCCACAAACTATCCGCGCTGTTGGGTTAGATGGAAGGGGATTAAAGACCAGGTTTTTAGGTGATGGCACTGCGTAAACGAAGCAGAAGATTGGGACAAATTGGCAGAAATGATTTATTATGCGTGATTAACTGTTCTTCGCAATTACGTGAAATGTCCAAGATTACAAAAATATATGTAGTATTTACTCAAGAGACGAAACTCATGGTGATTGGCACAAGAATCAAGAGATACACGCAGGCAGGACGATCAGTGAGACAGGGTGGCGAGGAGAAAGATAACCATCAGGCGGTTACATGATGATACACTTGAGGAATGGTCCGGGAGGCGGGGGTTTGTAAGCAGCATTCTGCGTCGAGCCTTTCTCGATTTCGCCTATGCAAAGTTCAAATACCTGGGCTAAAGCAGAATTAGGATCGCTGGAAATTGGGAGGAAGCCTTTATGCTTACCGACGTTGATGTTTTCCTTCGCACTAGTTTCTACCCAAGCAGCATTGTTTAGCTTTGCAAATTCCTGTGCCTCGGTCGGATCTATTTGACGACTGACGATACAATCCGTTATTACAACATCCAACCCAGTTAGGGAAGTTCATACTACTGCTGTAGGTCCGACTTGGAACCGACAATTACACATGGAACCTGTTGCACCCCGCAGAAATCGAGCACGCGCTCATGAAGGATTTTGGCCGTATCAAGAGAGCTGCGAGACGCCACTGAGTAGACTATGATGTAGCCATGCGTTCCTATAGTATGGTTGGCATTGACGAGGGAGAATTCATCCTATGTGTTGTCATAGTTAAGTCGAGGCACTGGAGGAGCGAGGGAGCGATACAGCAGCTTACATGGCCAGCGGTATCGATTATCTCGCAGTTATATTCATTACCATTATGTATTATAGAGCGTTGGAAGGAACCTTCTATGGTGGGATAGTAGTTCTCGCAAAATTCATTCTCTAGGTATTGTAGGATGAGAGAGGATTTGCCTGTCAAGTATCATGCTATTGAGAGTTGATGAAGAAGAGTGAATTGACGGACCAACTGAGCGCGAACCGAGCACCACAATACGTTTTCTCTTGAGGATAGGCATTGGGGTACCGCAGCAAGTGTTGAGAAAACTAGTGCACGCGCGATGTTTAGAAAGACGCAGGGAGGAGTTAGAGGTGCATGAACAGACACTAGCATTCAATAGCCGAGACTGTCCCGAGACTGGTCCAATGCATTACATAACTGAGGGATCACCTGACTATGTTCGGTTTACTGCAGCTCAGCGTCCATGGTCCTTGTTCACAATGTCTGCCAGCATCACCCCCAATGACGCCTCGCCTAGCACAATACAGCCTTTGCACAACCCATCTCAGGCAGCACAAGTTGTTATACCTCAGGCGCCACTCGGTAACGTCGTAAACCAGGCTCCAGGCATGGGTGCCAAGGCCTTGTTTGCAAAAAAATTTACAAAAGCACAGTGCGCTTATTTGTAGCTGAACCAGAGAGTGAGTACCTGACCATTATACAGCAACCCAAACTTCATATCTCCCACAGACAACCTCATGACACCGGTAACCCAAAAGCTGAACGAGGCCAAGAAGAAACAGTTCACTAAGTACACTAGCCTTTTGCTCATCCCATAACCTATTGCTGAACTATAGTGGTAGGGGACCCAAACCAACTCAGCTCTTTACATGCCAGAATAAACAACAATCCGGCACTGATGAAAGTGACAAGGAAGAATCATCCAACCCCCTTGTCAATAGCACGAGCCAGCA